>ENA-OVFO01000121-OVFO01000121.1-human-gut-metagenome-genome-assembly--contig:-NODE-121-length-43621-cov-26.539366_pt1 | contig 43621 bp, 47 predicted proteins | sample MGYA00237761_ERZ505401 | MGnify/ENA primary metagenome ERZ505401 (study PRJEB26158, sample SAMN06016330) | human gut metagenome | biome: human gut; feature: ankylosing spondylitis patient; material...
AGTAGGTAGCCGCCTCCTTTTATCAAGAGCCTCAGATTTCGAAAGATTTCTGAGGTTTTTTTGTTTTTCCCATAGTTCTGCTTTCTTATCGCCCAGCTTTTTCCCACAGCTCCTCACAGCTCCTTTTTCCTTTTTTACCTTTTTACCCTTTTACCTTTATATTGATTTATATCAAACCTAAGTGTTATTAAGTGTTTAATTACGTAAAAATGCACTGATAATCAGCCGATTACTTGCATAATTCGATTTTTTTTTGTATCTTTGCAAACGATAAGAATAAGGATACCAGTATCTTGTGCTTTTTGTTGTGTGAGAAGGTATCCATTAAGGTATCTAACGGGACTGAGGTGAGCAGCCTTTCTTTTTCTCACAAGTTGCCACCGCGAAATCTCTGATGTTGTATTTCAGCTTTTCAGGTTCCATAAAACAATTAATATGAAGAGAATAACAATGGTATTAGTTAGCATATTAATGCTGACATTAGAAATTCATGCAGCGTCGGCTGCAACATCAGGAAATGTATCCTCTACTAGCGAGATGGACTGGACTCCAGTGATGGACGCTATCATTCAGGTAGAGAGTAAGGGTGATCCGAAAGCTAAGAGCGGTAACTCTGTAGGTGTGATGCAGATCACTCCAATTTTAGTAGCAGAATGTAATAATATTCTGAAGCGCAAGAAATCGAAGAAGCGCTACACTTTGGCTGATAGATATAATGTAGCTAAATCAAAAGAAATGTTTCTATTGATTCAGAGTGTCTACAATCCTCTTAATAGTATCGAGCGCGCAATCCGTTCATGGAATGGCGGTAATCATTACAGTAAGAAGCGTACTCAGAGATATTTCGAGAAGGTAATGAAACTTTTGAAAAAGTAATTCTTTTTCCATAAGGCCCGATTGTTCTGAAAAAGAGCAATCGGGCTTGCTTTTTACTCGTTTTCGCCTATTTTATGTACGTTTTGTTGCTATTCTGTTTAATAACTGTTAAATATATGCAGATTTCTGACAAAATGTTTGGCGGGGTCGGAAAAAAGTCGTATCTTTGCACTCGCAATTCAGAAATGAGTTGATTATATCGCGGTGTGGAGCAGTTGGTAGCTCGCCAGGCTCATAACCTGGAGGTCGCATGTTCGAGTCCTGCCGCCGCAACAATGATCGGGTAAGAAGTTGGTCAACAACATCTTATCCGATTTTTTTGTGCCCTAATTTATTAATTTAACATTAAATATTTGTTTAATTCGAATTAAAGTGCTACTTTTGCACAATAATATTTTTATGTGCAATTAATAAAAAAGGAAGGGCTTCAATATGTCAGTATCCAAAACAAGACAAAAACTGGTAGATGTCGCACGACAACTCTTTGCCAAGAATGGTATAGCAAATACTACAATGAATGATATTGCTGTAGCTTCTGGTAAGGGAAGACGTACGCTTTATACTTATTTCAGTAGGAAGGAGGATGTCTATTACGCGGTGATAGAATCAGAGTTGGAGCGTCTTTCGGACAAGTTGGACGAGGTTGCTAATTGCAAGATGCGTCCACAGGATAAAATCATTGAGCTTATCTATACTCACCTCAGTATGATCAAGGAAACGGTTGTAAGAAACGGTAACCTCCGTGCTGAGTTCTTCCGAAACATCTGGATGGTTGAGAAGGCGAGAAAAAACTTCGATGAAGACGAAATAGAGATTCTCAGAAGAATTTATGCCGAAGGAAGAGAAGATGGTGAGTTTGATATTGATAACATCGATCTGGTGGCCGATATTACTCACTATTGTATCAAAGGTCTCGAGGTTCCATTTATCTATGGACGTTTGGGCCATGGCATGAATGTGGAGTCGAGCAAACCTCTGGTTGCCAAGGTGGTTTATGGTGCCTTGGGAAAGTCGGGCTTGAAACTCTAGATAAAAGAAAATGGTAAATACGTAACTAATTGATAATTAATTAAATAAGAAAGAAATGGGATTATTAAGTGGTGTCACGGCTCTAATAGCCAAACACCTGATAATCAGCCCTAAAATGGGGTTTTTCTACTGTGCCAAACCCCAAAAAATGGGTGAAATGTGGTGTGTTTTGGTAGGTTTAGGCGCAAAAATCAGCAAATTTTCAGCAAATTTTTAAATCTGGCTTATGGCAAAATCTCGTTTTCGCTTAGATGTTCGTAGGGCGTTAAAAGATGGTACGTACCCAATCCAGATTATAGTAGGGCATGGCACTAACATCTATCTTGGTACTGGTGTCTATGCCTCGGTCGGTGAGTGGGATGCCCGGACACAACAATACATAGGCAAAGGGGCACGGCGCATTAACGCCGCCCTCGTTTCTATGCTCGCAATGGTTACTAACCGCATCATGGAATTAAAAGAGACTGGGCAATGGCCGAAATTATCACGTAGGCAAATTAAACAAATGCTTACCGACTTGGAATTGGAAAAGCCCACCATTGATGTACCTACACTTAGTGACGTATTTTCGTCTATGTGTGAGGGGCGTGCCGATCGCACTAAGGGGATAACCAAAAGTGCATCGTTAAAGATACAGGCTTTTGGCTATGATCCGGCAAAGCTGCACTTTGAGCAAATAACGACTACGTGGTTAGATGATTTCTACGTGTCGATGTCTGGGTTATCCGTTAATACGAAAGCGGCATACATGAAAGCTATTAAGCGTGCGTTTAACTGGGCAATAGACCATGATATAACAACTAATGACCCTTTTAGGCACTACCGTATTAAGATAGAAGAAACTCGTATGAGGGATTTGCCAATAGAGAAAATGAGGCAACTATTAGACTTACCATTACAGGGGCTTTATCCTGAATATCGGGATTTGTTCATGCTTACCTTTTATTTGATAGGCATTAATACGGTTGATCTTGCCGACTGCACGTTAGATAGCATCGTTAATGGTCGCTTGGAATACCGCCGACACAAAACAAATAAGCTATATAGCATTAAGATTGAGCCGGAAGCAATGGAGATAATAAACCGCTATAAGGGCAAAAAGCACCTTATACGCTGCTTTGATAGGTACAAAGACTATAAAGCCTTACAGGGTAGCGTTAATAACGCTCTGGCTAAAATAGGCCCTGCCCGGTTGGATGATAACGGCAATTTCATATTTACCGGGAACAATCGAAAAGTAATGCAACCTTTGGAAAAGGGGCTATCTTTGTACTGGGCACGCTATTCCTGGGCTACGTATGCCGCTGACTTGGATATACCTAAAGATACTATTAGTGAGGCTTTGGGACACTCCCACGGCGCAAAGGTTACAGGTGTGTATATAAAGTACAATAGGGATAAAGTGGATGCCGCAAACCGCAAAGTGATTGACTACGTATTGGGTAAAGCAAATCGCCCGGGCTAACCTCTCGGTTGGCTCCGGGCTTGCACTATTCAGAATACAGATTTTATTTTTTTCTCCGCAGATATAAGAATATAGTGTAAATAATCGCCGCTACGCAACATAAAAAGCCGATATGGTAAATTGTATGCTGATACCATTTTAAGGCTTTCACGCCTTGTTTCTGTGGCTCTCTGTTGGCTTGTTGCTTGTCTCGGCTCTGCACCCCATTTGCTTGCAGCTTATGGGTGTCGGTGCTGTCCTTGCTCTGGGTGATATTCTCGGCTTTCTTCTGGGCGGCTTTCTTGCCGTGTTGGTATGACTTAACGCCATCGGCTTTTAGGTTGCCCAAAGTGTCGATCGTGAGCGTACCGCCGTTATTGGCAAACTCGATATACCCCCAATCGCTAAAATACGTTAGCGTGGTCCGGTTGTCGGTTTTGATAGTACCTACGTGGATGCTATCGGTTGCTAACTTGGTGGTGTCGGTTTCCTCTCTTGTAGTTGTGGATGATTCCGATACCACCTTTTTTGTTGCTTTGCAGCCTATCAGCCCAAACAGGGCTAACAGGCACATACAGATAGTTATAAACTTCTTCATCGGCTTATTACTTGATGTCTTTGTACTCTTTGGTAGCGTCAAAGCATGGGCACGCCTTGGCTGCAAAGTCTCGGTGTCCGTGGATCACGGCGTTAGGGTAACGATGCTTTAACTCGGTAAGCAAGTTTACCAAAGCCGCCTTTTGCTGTGGTGTTCGGGTGTCCTTTGGTGTCTTACCATCGGATGCCAAACCGCCCACATACACTACACCAATACTATTTGTGTTGTGCTTCAGGCAATGTGCCCCCACCTCGCTTTCTGGTCGGCCTGGTTCTACCGTTCCGTCCAAATCTACTACATGATGGTAGCCAATTCCATTCCAACCTTTAGCCTTGTGCCATCGGTCAATGTTTGCCGCCTTAAAGTCCTTACCCTCGGCGGTTGCCGTACAATGTACGATGATCTCATTAATCTTTCTCATATTAATAACCATTTTGTGGGTCACGTTTAATGCAACCCTTAATTACACACTTATAGCGTTGTAGGTCTAATTCTAACTGCGCCTTTTCCTTGTTGAGCTGCAAAATATCTAAATTCTGCTTTCTCACTAAATCGGTCTGCTCTGCAAATCGTTGCTCTTTATCTTTGAGTTGAGTTTGCAAAAAGTCCATAGCCTCACGCAAAACGTTAAATTCTACGTTGTCGGCCTCGGCTTCCTCCTTTCGGCGGTTGGTTTTACGATTCATACAGTATTTAATCATTTCCCAACCGCCCAAAGCGGTAATAACCGATACTACTATTTCAATTACCTGCATGGTGCTCGATGCTGTTAAGTTCGTAAATCACTTTTCCGTCTCGCTGTTCGGTCACTACTACATACCTTGTAAGTAGCAATCTAAATAAGTCCATATCCAACCTATCGGATGATAGGGTAATGGGTGCTTTATCAGTAGTCGCCATTTCTAATTCTCTGCCTTGTTTGATACCTCAATTTATGTTTGTTCTTAATTGCCAATACCTCGTAGTGCCCTTTGATGTACACATATTCCTTAAATACGTGTGGCTTGATCATGTTAAGCACTTTACGGCGCATAGCATATTCGTTGGTATGCCGTAGCAAACCTAAATATGAGTTGATACTACATACTGCGTGTAATACCTGACGCTCGTTGTTAGCCTTGTTTAGCCGTCTGACCGATGCGACAAAGTTTGTTATTGTTCTGTTACAGGTATAGACACGTCCGGGTTTGACTATTGACCCGGTAAACTCCACGCCTTTGCTGTAATGTTGCAAATAAAACTTTTTCTCATTCAGTCGTAAACCTAACTTGGCTAATAGCTCACGTATCTTAGGCATTAACGCCAATAGCTTTTCTTTGTCCTTATGGATGCAATAGAAGTCGTCCACATACCTGCCATGATGTTTTATACCCTCATTCTCGATAAACCAATCAAGCGTATTAAGTAAGAAGTTTGCGAATATCTGGGCAAACAGGTTGCCGATGGCTACGCCCTTACCCTCACCATTTGTAAATAGTGATTTGTTCTTATCCAACTTCTCCCAATAGCTCAAAGGGCTGTGCCGTTCACAATTCTTTTCGGGGCTGTGTAAAATAACGACACGGCAAAGGTAGCGCAAATCGTCTATGTCTTCGCCCTTGTAGTACTTGACTATAAAGCGATCTACCATTTCAGACAATAACTTTTTGTCGATGCTCATAAAGAAACCTTTTAAGTCAAGTTTCATAATGTGGCAATCTTCCGTATAATTATTGCTGCACTGCCTTATATCTTCTTTCAGCGTATTAATACCATATAGCTGCCCTTTGCCTTTCCTGCAATTAAATGTACGCTCGCTAAAGATGTTTTCAAATAGCGGCGTTAGGCGCAAAGCTATGTAGTGGTGTACGATTCTATCCTCAAAGGATGCTGCAAATACCTCTCTGTATCTTGGGCGTGTTACGACAAAGCAAATAGACTTACCCGGTTGGTACGTTCGGTTATTGATTCTATCACGCAAAGCAATCAAACGGCTTTCGTAGTCCATTTCGTAAACAACTGCGCTTGCTGTTCGTCTCTTGCTATGACGGCAATCAAAGTAAGCATCTAAAAGCCACTCTGTCGTTACCATTGTATATTATCATTTGTCACGTTTCTGTTCTCTGTAAATAGTGCTGACACTGCCCTAACTCTGTTCGTGTTGCTGGCCTTAGTGGTCCAATTGAACGTAAGACCGTCGTTGAGGTAGAGATACCATGCGCAGGTAGCACTGGGCTCGGTTGGCCGCAATCTGTGGTTTATTATCTTATTCTTAGCCGTAAATGACGGCATAACCCCCATTTATTACGGAAAACTGCGCTCTCGGTCTGTCGTAACATTCCGATTCTGGCTACAAAGCGTATTAACTACTTTGTTTTTCCACGCTGACGATTGTTTACCTATTTCGTCCATTAACTCGATGATACTTGCAAATTTTCCTCTGCCTTTTATCCACTCCCTTTCTCCGGCAATTCTCATTAGCGTTTTCATTGTCTCAAACTCTGCCTGAAACTCGGTTAGGTGCTTTACTGTCTCGGCTTTGTCCTTATTGATGTACGCCGCTGCTATCTCCTGCATCAGATTAACGCCAATTTCTTGCAGCTTTGCCCCGATGGTGAATTTGTAGGCACGTGGGAAATTGGGCACAATATCCAAAATAATGTCTAACAACTTTTGTGCGTCTAAATAAATCTTTGTACTTGAAACTAATTTTACCGCCATTGCTTGTTTTTATAAATTGCCTTATAATGGTACGGCTTTCGCCGTACCTAAAGGTTAAAGACTAAGAAATTAAGAATTAAACAATAAATGCTGACACTGCCCTAACTCTGCCCGTGCTGCTGGCCTTAGGGCCCCAATTGTACGTACTACCGTCGTTGAGGTGAAGATACCATGCGTTGGTAGCACTGGTCTCGGTAGAAGTCCAATACCAATCCTCGACTAACTGGGTGGCTCCGGTAATCAGGGACAAAGCATAATTGATTTTTGTCATGTTGGCATAAATCATAAACATTTCTCCCAACGATGGTAGCCACCACTTACCCGCTGTCAAACCATTACCATTAGCGTTGGCACGGCTATACAGATTGCAGTAGCCCGGTGCATACTGCGCTGTATTGGTAATTGCATCGGCTTTGCTTGCTTTGATAGTAGCCGCCGTGTTCGCCTTACCGTTCCAATCGTTCATCGCTGTTACACGATCGCCTGTTGTCGTACCGCCTCCGCTGATAGCTGCGCTACTCCACGTTAGCTTAGAAGTTGATTCGGTAGGGGCCACGACTAAGATTTTGCCGCCCTCGACAACTACCACGCCGTCGGCAATTTCGCCGCTATTCTGTAACGATGTCCACTTATGAGGCTTAACCATGAGTGGGTAATTATCGCTCTTACGGTGATACATGATAAAGATACCATCGTATAAGCCGTTAAGGTTCATACCTGCCAACAAAGCGGTTTTGAGGTTCGCCAATGAGATAAGCGTAACCTTTCCGTTTGCGTCCGTTACCGGAAATTTCTGGTCGTTGTTGATGGTCGTTACTGTTGCCTGACCACTCAACTTTTTTGTTTTCTTTACTGCCATAATTACTACTATTTTAATATGTCAAAATCTGACCCATTATAAATTATAAAATCAAAGCTGCCATCGTTTCGGGTTGCATCGTCTGATACGACTACATCAAAGTAACCGTTACCCAATGAGTGCATAGTGGCTTTTACAGGGCTACTTTCACCGTAGCATACACCTCGCCCGGTTAATATTACACGGCAATTACTTGTATAAGTAAACCACGTACTCGGAAAAAATACCCGGTAAAGTCCTTCAGATTGTCGGGCTACCGTTAGTTCGCTGCCATCAAACGTATTGCTCGTTATTGATGTGTTGCTACTACTGTTTCCACCCGATACCGTGCCAAATGCCAAAGCCTTTAAACAATGCCCATATTTTTGACTTGTCATTAAGTCAATACGATTTAGCACGATCCAACCGTAGAACTCCGTAGTAGTGCCGTAGCCTATCATTTCCACAATTTCACGGCTAACTTTTAACTCTCTTTTTTGGATTCCGTCCTCAAAGAAGTATTTGTCACTCGGTGCGTTGATACTTGCCTTGCCAGACGCCAACGTGCTGCCCCATTTGTAGTTTACAATGGTTAATCGTCTTCCACTCTGACTTACGTCCCACGGCATAGAATAAGCGGTTAGCCAAGCATCTCTATCGTCACTTAGCATGGCAACATTATCGCTGTAATCCGTATCAAAACTATCATTAGCCAAATTGAACGGACTTCGCATTGACCCAATAACTTTTATATTTTTGAAGGTACCGCTGTTGCAAATTACCTCACCATCTTTTGCCTGAAAGATAATTTTACCGTCGGCGTCTTTCATGTCGATAGTTTCTACACCTAAATTTTTGACTAAAGCATACTGCGCTAACAATATCTTTGTAGCCACCATTTCCAGTTTGTCGGATAACTTCCAAAGTCCGCTATTGGTATCGATTGTGCTTCCTGGGTTATTGCTTGCTGTCTTGGCATGTGATTTGATACAAGAATAATAGTTATTGCCATACAAAACTACGTCCTTGTACTCCTCGCCGTTTGCACCCGACTGAAACGTATAGCCTACGGCGCAATCGCTCCACGCTTGTGGGCCTCGTAGTGCCGGGCCTCTGTCGCCGTTTTCGCCATTTTCGCCACTCGCTATATAGTATAATGATTGAGCCGTTATTATAGCCCGGTTTGTGTCGATTGCCGTTACTTTAGCGTAAAGACTGATAGTAATATTTCGTTTGTCCGAAACAATACCACTGATAACCATTGTATCACCTACGGAAAAATCAGATACATTTATGATTCCGTTCCAATTGACTGACCGCCCACTAAGTCCGTAGAACTGCGTCCACTCCTTGTAGGTATAGTTATATATATTTCGGGATTGGGCGACAATTACGCCCTTTCCCTTTCGTATAAACTTAACTATCCTCGTTATAGATACTCCCATAAACTTATCCCTCCGATGTTATAGTTACACTAATATCTCCACCACTCTGCAAACACATAGCACGTGTTACGGAATAGCTTGCAACCGCCGTTTTTCGCTCGCTGTCGCTATTCAGATAAACACCCGCTGCATCTTTCACGACAAAGAAAAACTTAGCGTCTTTGATGGCTTGGGTGTTCGTCCCACGCTTGACGATCCACGGCGTATAAGTTACCTTATCGTTTCCGCTTTCGTCCTCGCTTATCGCCTCGTCTTCCGGTGTTGGGCGTGCGTCGATGTCGTAGGGGTCAGATGCGTCCATAACGCCCTGTATGTCCTTGCCAATTTCAACACCACTACGATTAACTGTTACCCGGTACTCTCCGTATGTGTCTATGCTGCTGCCTGACACTGTAAGCGTCTGTGCGGTCTGTCCGTTGATTGTCTCCCAACCACTGGCTCCCATCTTTTCCCACACATAGGTTAAATCTTTAGTGATTTCTCCGTTGTTCTGGTATGCCATCGCCTTTAAAACGCAACTGCCGCCCTTGTCGGTAATAACAAAGCCCTTGTTATCTCCTGCCATGATTGCAATACGATAACTCGTACCTGTTGTTTTTTGCACTGGGATTGTATAGGTAGCTTGGATATTATCGGTTTGTGTGCCATAACTGATAGCTGCCACCATCTTGATAGTTACCGGTGCAAAACCTGCGATTTCTACCAAATTCTTAACAATCTGCAAACCATAGTAGATGTTGTCGCCGCTTGGCGTAAACTTCTTAAAGTAGCCTGCAAAAATGCCGCTTGACGTATCGCCGTTAAACTCGATTTTCGTACCATTGAAAAAGTACTGCATAGTATCAGGCGTTGCCACTCCCTCGGCTACTCGGCTACTCATACAGACAAAGTTAAGTTTCGGCTTTGTCTGTTCAAAGTTAGGGAACACCTTAGTAACTTCGGATTCCGTTCCGTCCCATTCTTGGTATACGTCTCCATCTGGGCACATGATTAATGCCGTATAAGTTCCTGCTTTCGCAATAAACTTAATCGTTCTGGTTGTACTCGCTTTGCTCATAGTTACTTACTTTTTGGGTCTCACTTTCTGTTTGCTCACTCTCTGACGTTTCCGACGGTTGGTCGCCCTCCACATTTTCCTCGTTGGCCTGGCCCTCATTGATGTTACCTCCATTGTCTGTGCTTTCTGTGTTCTCACCCTCATCATCTGAGCCATGCTCGGTGCTTTCAGGTTTACCGCCTACGATAGCATCATTAACGTTATCCTTAATAGGCTGCTGAAAACGTGCATCGGTCGCCCTTGGCAAAGGTCTGCAAATAGTACCGTCCTGCTCGCTTCTCGCTTCATGCGGCATAAGCGCAATACCTCCAATCTTAACCAATATGTCGTTAAGTTGGGTTAGTGGGCCAAACTTCAACATATCGTTTTGCCATAACAGATAGTTGCCATCACTCACCTTGTTACGTTCGTCCTCCAATTGCAAGTATTGTGCAACCAATGGATTTGCTTTAATGTATCTTGCCATAATCTTATATTGATTAAATTATTATTTGATTAATATTACATTGTCGTCTGCATCAACGAATACTGCGCCGTCGCTGTCTTCCCATGCACACGCCGGGCCAACGTCCTTAACGTCCAAACCATAAACGCCGCCCAAAGTCTGGCTAACCTTTTTGGTCGAAAGCGTCGGTGCCATACCATGTGCTATGAGCGAATAGTTAAGTGTTCCTGACTGGGCGTTTGTTGCAACATACCAAAGCGGCAATAACTCACGCTCCGGGTTGTCGATCATGCCGTTAGTGTTCCAAATCTTCGCCGTTGGCGCAATCTCTAACAAACCGCTTGGTATGTTTGTAGGTAGTTCGCCAATGTCATATTCAAATTTTGGGATTCTACGGATAAATGCCACTAACTTAGTAGGGGCGTTGTCCGATAATGTTACGCCGCTTGGGTTTCCGTTCGGGCTATACTTTGCCCTGCATCGCAAATAAAGTTCTGTACCCATGAGGCTACGATTAACGGTACAACTGTTTCCGTCTTCTGCCACCACTACGTCATAGTCTAACGTGGTGTCGCTGCCTACAGCGGTAAACGTTCCGTCTTCCCTCATTACTTCCCAGACAAACAAACGTTTATTCTCCGGGCACTCATTGGCTCCCAATCTCAATGATGCGTGCACCGTCTGTGTGTCTTGGTCGCTCAATGGGTTGTAGATAGTTTGGGCGGCTGCATCCAATACCAGAAGTGGCGTGTATGTCGTTGTGTTCTTGCATTGTACTTGTTTTGTACGTTCTATGTGGTACACTTGCCCTGTTCGTGGGTCGGCATAGTCACAACTAAATACCAAATTAAGTGGTACTTGGGGAATTGCGTTTTTACAGATAGTAATACGTCCCGCGTTGTTTCCGCTTCTGACGATTTTAAACGGCGGATTTTCCGCTGTACTATCGGTTATCTCCACGCGTTTGCCATTAACGATTTGCTCCCACCTGACGTTCGCCAAGTCCTTATTAACTTCCCCGGCTGTTAGTACTTCGTCTTTGTCTATTCTACCAACACGTGGTTGGATAATAAGATTTACCAAAGTGTAATCGGGGGTGTATGTATCTGTGTCGGCATCATAATTTTGCGTGTCCGGTACACCGCCCTCACACACAAAACTAACATTAATTTGCAGTGGCTTAAAGTTGAAATCAAATCTTTTTGTCTTCATAACTGTGCTATGCTTAAATTAATACTCGTAACTGACTGCCGCCGTTGCCGCTTCGTTGCCCATGCCGTCACGTAAAGTGACGGTAGCCGTAAAGCGTATCAATTTGGGCATATATCCGTTAAAGTCCATGTCCTCGGCTGTGAGGTGTAAAGACTTTCCGGTATTGGCGTGTCGCAAACTCCAAACATTGTCGCTTGCCGTTCTCTCGTTTCCCTCTGCGTCCTCGCTGTATCTCGTCCACATTACGTCTGCGTCTAAAATATCGTCTGTGATATTAATATTATACAGGGTCGCCACGATGGTTAGCGTGAGGTCTATTTTGTCCGGGTCTAAGATACTTTCAGGCTCTTGGAAATCTACGGCAAAGTCTGGGTTACCCTCGATCATCGCCCAATCGGTATTATTCCATGCCGGGGCGGTCGTTGTGAGGTTCTTGCAACATCTGTACTTGCAGCCATTAAACCAAACGTCTGATGTCTCATACTCCCCGGTGTCCGGGTTGATGGCATCGCAATAGTACTTGCCGCTTTGCGTCCACGCCCCACGATCCACATACGTAACCAACGGCTTACCAGTCCATTTGTTAAGTCTGATAACGTCCATTGTGACGATACCCGGTATATACATATAGTCCAAACCGTCACGTATTGGTAATGGGTTGCCGTTATCGTCCAATAACTCGTACACAAATTCGGGCAAACTTCCGAAAGCTGCACCATAGTTGGCGTTATCCAAAATCGGCTTAGTCACTCCCTTTAGCTTGACGATTCGCCCCTCTGTGCTCGATAGATACAAACAATCTTGCCGTTTCGTGTCCGTTTGGTTTCCCCATCGTGCAATCTTCATCATTTCACACGGTGGGTAGTTCTTGCCGCTTGGTACTTCGGTGTCCGGGTACTGCGTCACCTCTATGTAGTTGTTAGCGGTATTAACGCTATTAACTCTAAACCATGCCGTGTAATACTTTCCGCTTCCCTGCGCCAAAGTATTGATGATACCTTTAAGCACGTTGTTTTCGGCTTGGGCGGTAAAATATCCGTCCCACTTGCTTTTCAGGTGCAAACCAAAACAACCATCGCCCAAATCGTCCACGCTCTCGATTGTGTCCGCTTCCGTTAGAAGTTGGTCGCCCTCGATTGCAGACAATCGGTTTACTATCAATTCCAGACACTCAAAGTAACTGCGTACTCTCAGGCTTTCCACCTCGGCGTTACCTTGTGCGTCAATACCTGCGCCCTTACCTGCATACAGGGATTTGACAAACTCGCCAAAGTGGGCGCCGTCCTTGAATACTGCCAAACCGATAGCCGTTAAGCCCTGCTGAAAAGTAATGTGCCCTTGCGCTATGTCGGCGGTAATCTTCGACAAAAAGCGGTCGTTAATCGGGCTATCCTCTGCAACGTCTCCGGCTAAATCGGAATAGGCGGCACGGCTCGCATATCCTGCACGGTTTGCATACTCGGACTGCTCGGCGTGTGTCGCTAAATCGGCTTTGGCTGCGTGCTTGGCTTCCTCGGTCATTTTGCCGATACTTCCATAGCTGCCGCCTCCGGTGGAGGCCCCACCGCTGCCGCTGTTCCTGGGTTTTGCTATCTGCTTAACTTCGATCATGTGCCAATCTCCTTTAATGTGAGGTCGGCACGTCCCTCAATAAGGTTTCTGCCGATGCCCTGCACGAAAAATTCTTTGCCCAAAGCCTCGTGGCGATAATGGTTAAACAGACTAACAACATTATCAATGTCCCTTAGTTTCTGCTCCATCACGATACGTGGCCTATGGTATTCTGTATAATAACTATCTACGTAGATTTGTTCGGGCTTCGCCTTAACGTTGCCGTTTCGGTCGTACACCTCCAACACTCCGTCCCCGGTTGATATATTCAACGGCGTGGATAACTTCACCGTATTGCTAACTCCCAACTGGGCGCACTCTGTGGCGGTCAATGCCGAATTTATCTTAAACTCCAAATCGTCCTTTTTGTTCACAAAGGTTTCTTTGGTGTCGCTCATATAGATAATATCGTTATCATCATTGCCATTGCTGATTAGTCCATTATCGCTATAAACTTTAACCTCAAACGACTTAATCAGGATGCTACTAACATGGGCTAAAAGCGGTACTGATGAGCTGCTCCACTTCGTATGCCTGAAAAAGGTAGGGTGGCGGCGTGTATATTCGTCCCATGTAGCGTTTACAGGGCCTAATATCATAAACTTAACCTGCCCACTTATCTTGTCGCCCTTGGTAATCGGTATTGCTATGCCCTCGGCATCAATACCCATCTTATAGTCGATGTTGTTCTGGATGCTGAACTCTGTGCCTACCAACTTATCACCTATCTTAGGGTCAAAGCCAATAGTAAAGCATTGCTGATAATATTCATCATCGCTTTGGCACTCGCTCCGCTCCTTATATTTCTGCCAAACAAAATCGGTTGTCTGCCCCTCGGTTCCGGCTTCCACTACGCATTTATCACCGATAACCAACATACAGGCTAATACGGCTACCTTACTGATTGTGTCGGTACTGTCGCCTACTGCGCTGTACTTAAATTCGTATTCCTCTGGGCCTTCTCCGGTATATGGATAAAAGCCGCTATCTGCGCCCTCATGCCATGATACTTCTTTGCTCGGTGTCTCGGCTTGCCAATACTGACGGGTGTAATATCTGCCATCGCCATTATTTCGGCTTGGTACGGTCTGATGCCATACGTAGATCATACCCTTTTCTATATTCTGCGGCCATGTTGTCCACTCCTTATTATGTAGGTTGGTGTACGTGTTGGTCTGCTTCATTATCGGGTTTAAAATAACCTTACCCGATAAAACTATATAGTTGGTGGTCTCTTCGTCTGGCGGCGAAAAAACGCCCCCTGCCTTATTACCAGTATAGACGGCATACGGTATATTTTTCTGTATGTCGGCCACACTCGGGTAGGTCTTGTTTTCGTCATTGTCCACGCCATTGCCATTAACCGACACTACCAAATAGTTAGTCATGTTCACCTTAGATGTAGGGCTATTATCGTCGTTAGCGGTATTGATTTTAACGCTACCCAAAGCCATGATAGCCGCCCCCGGTGCCTGCCCTAACCAATCAGGCAAAGCGTGTTGGTTTGTTCCCTCGCTGCCGAAATAGTCCACGATGTCTATATCTGTGTTGCCTTTCATCGGAAACGTCCATTGCTTGTTACGCATCACCTGCACGTACCAATCAGTAATAGCACCGCCGCCATACGTGGTTTTTTGGTCATGGGTCATAGCATAAAAGGCATTATAGGCGGTCCTTCCCTCTCCGTCGCTCGAATACTCGGTAAGGTACTTTTGCTTATTGATGTATGGGCTAACCAACAAATCATCGTCCAATGGGCTTTCTATCACGCTTTCGATGTCTTCCACCTTGGCGGTTAATAGAAGTTGGTTATATACGTCGCCTATGCTTATCGTGGTATCGCAATCGGCCACGTTAGCCAAAGCGATTGTTACGGCTTGCTGCGCCGTTGTCTTGGTGCTGTTGGCTACGATGTCATGCCAAATAATCTTATCAGGTGTCGCCTTGACGGATTCCCACGAAAAGATATAGAAGTTAAAGCCGTCCTGCACGATATGTAAGTTAAGGTACTTCAAAAGTTCCTCCAACACTTCGTCTTGCTGCCAAACGTCGCTCTCATCGTCACCCAAAAACAACAAATCAGATATTGAAAGCTGCTTGAATACCTGATAGCGGTTGGCGGTCTGTGCATCAACTGCCTTGCTGCCATCATACCAGAATTTAATATTTTGGTCGCCCAATATATCCAGTCCCTCGGTAACTCCTTGCAGTATCTCGGCGGCAATATCGTAAAAACTACGCTGCGCTGCCTCTGCCTTGACGAAAGCATAGATAACGCCCAATGCGCCCACATTCTTATACTTGCTATACTGCAAAGCACTAAGCGCATCAATGCAATTTAATTCCAGTTCGTCCCATCTGTCGTTATACGGCTGCGACAAAGTTTGTGGCTCGATGAACCCGGCAAAGATGCACGTATCGTTCTTGTAGATATTTACAATAGCATCACGGCATGAGGTACTAAAAAGGTTTTTAATCAGGTTGCCGCAAAGCAATCTTATTTTAGCCGAATTTCTCAAAAGCACATCGAAAGTGTCGTTTACCTCATTCTCGATTTCTGCCGGATCCTCGCTTAAATATACATCTGCCTTTTCTGTACCTATTTCAATAGTCTGCGTGCGATCATTCCCGGTAACGATGTGTACCGTTATCGTATCGCTCTGCTGACTTAGAAAACTGCCGTGTATATACATATTAACTAATAATTAAAAGTTTGACTTTCTGCCGCTCTTGGCGGCTACTCTCGTTGTATTGGATATTACCCCAACTAACTTTCTGCCCTCGATTTCAAAGCGAACATTACCACCGATACCGCCCTGCGGCTGTATCATGCTACGTAGCTTATCAAGTGGGGCGATAACTTCCGGGTTGTTACTTGCTCCGGCATACTCGCCAACTAAAGCCAACGTAGGCCCCGACACTACACCACCTTTTGCAAACGGCATCACTCCGATAGCTTCCACCATCGCCGTTGCTGCACCCACAAAACCGGATGCTATGCCAAAGCCGACAAATGGTATTGAGGCGTGAGCGGCAAAAAACATTGCTGCGGCTAACTCCATGTATGAGGCGGTCGCCAATTTGTTAGCGGCAATAACTGGAACCATCGCCGCCGCTGCTGCTGTCTGTGCTGCTGTCTCAACTCCCTGGGCGGTTGCCGTGGCGGTTGTGGCTGCTGCCTCTCCAGTCTTAGCTGCGGCATGAGCGGTTGAGGCGGTCGTTAGCATACCAATAATACCTACTATTGCGTTGATACTCTCATACAGTTGTATAAAGCCGTCCACGATAGCGGTTACTTTCTGCCATGCGTTGCCGTTGCCGTCCAAAGCGTCGGTTATGCTGTTGATGCTGTCGCCGATACCCTTGATGCCGTCCCAACCAGACTTTACGGTGTCAAAAGAAGAAATAGAAGATTTGCGCCATTGTTCGTAGGTGCTAATCATTTCCTCGATGTCCTTGCGCTGTCCGTCCGTTACCGGATTGTTGGTATCGTTGAGCTGCTTTTGCAGTTCCCGGATTTTATCGGTTAGTGCATCAAAGCCAATACCCTTAACCTTGATCTTAAACTCTCGGTTAGAAAGTTCGTTAATCTCGGCTATCTCTTTTTGCATTGATGGTATTTCGATACCTCTTTGCATCGCCTTTCGCTTCGCTTCCAAAGCGTCGATCGTCCTTTGCGTGTTTTGGATTTCGTCGGCACTCTGCTTGCTCTGCTGCTCCTGATAATACCTTACTGCCTCATCTAATTTCTCGATGGTATCAAGTTGGGTAATGTCTCCCGGCTTATTTAAAGCGACTAAACTATCGTCCCATGCTTTCTTAATACCCTCAATATCGTTAATGTGCTTTTGTATCTCTGGGCGTTGTTCCTCGGTGGCTTTTTCCAACAATTCATTATAGTATGCCAACTTTATATTAAGCTGCTCATACGTCTTCAATACGTCGTCGGGTGTATCTATCACCGTGGCATTTTCGATATAGTTCTTTAGAGTTTCCAACTTACTGATTTCTGCATCAATTCCGCTTATAGCTTCCTTGGATGCCGTAGCCCTCAACTTCTGTTGGTACTCTATTTCCTTGTCGATGTCCTGTAAGGTCTCCAACTTTGCCGGGCGTTGCATAGCTGCGCCCAACAACTCGGTTTTGCTTATCAGTTTGTCGATACCTGCCAAATCATTCTTATTGGCGGTCTTTCGTAGGGTCTGCAAATAGTCCAATTCCTTTTCAACGTCTTGCAGCGTCTTAATTTCGGTTGGTCGCTCGGCGGCTTTCTGGGCTAACTCGATTGCCGCTTTCTTTTTCTCCCATGCTTGGATATTCGCCCTTATCTTTTCTTGCTCGGCGGTGCTCGCCGTGGTGAGCTTCTTTTTGTAGTACTCGATATTAGTACTTAACTGCTCATAGGTCTTAGGGTTTGCAACTGGCTTGTTTTTCGTGCTTCCACCCTTGTCGCCTCTCCTGCCGCCATTGAACGTATTAAAGCCCAACGATTTATCTAATAACTTTTTACGGTTGTGTAATTCCGTATTATACGCCTTTAGCTTGGCTATTTCCTTGCTATCAGTCGTATTTTTAAGCCTTCTTTCTGTCTTTTCGATTGCGTCCGCTACCTGCTGATAGGTCATTGCACTAACCTTAACGGTCTTGTTGTTATGCCCCATCTTAGCATCAACCGCCGCCATCTGCTTGGAACAATCGGCCATGTGCTTTTGGGCTATGCCCAATTGTCTTTGCAAACTTTGGATTTCCGGTATCAGCCCCCTTGCGCTGTCCTTCAAATCGGCATACTCCTTGGTATCTTCCGTTGTAACAACTTCGTAGCTGTCACCTCCAGTTGATCGGTTGGTTATTGTCCGCTTAGTGGTCTTCTGTGCGCCTCCGGCTTTCCAAAGGGCACGTCGTTTAGCGTAATTGTCTTCCAACTCGATTTGCTTTTCAGCCAACTTTGTAGCCAACACCTTTGCTTGCGCCTCGTAGCCAATTTGCTTAACGTATATCTGGCTTTTGCGTGTCAATGTATCGTACCACTCGGATGCTGTCTTATGGCTCCCGAACAAATCACCATATACGGCGTTAAGGTGGTTTACTGCGTCGGAGGTGTCCTTTTTAGCAGTAATGAGGTCGCCCAAAGCCTTAATTTCTTTGTCTAACTCAACCTTAGTACTTGCCGCTGCGTTCTTGTAAGCGTCTTCGGCTTCGCTAAACTCGTTGGTCTTGTCGGTCGCCTCATCGGTCTTATTAACGAAATATTCGATAACAGATGTTACCGCTACGATTGCAGCACCTACCCCCGTGGTAATCATCAAACCTTTAAGGGCAATTTTGAAAGCGGTTGCCGAATATGCACCACTTTTCAAAGCTGCGCTAAAGACACGTGTAAACGCTGCCGATCGGCTTGCATTAAGCCCAAACAAAAGCATTGCCGCACCACCTGCCTTTGAGCGTAACGTTAAAATGGCTTGTTGGATATTCAGGGCCTTAATGGTCTTGACCAAACTTGTAATACTCATAACCATTACGCCTGTATTGGCTATAAAACTAACAAACGGCATAGCACTTCCAACAAATCCGGCTACTACATCAGTTATTGCGCCTAATTGGTTTTTCAGCATTTGCGTGGTTGCACTGCCTGTACTACTCATTTCGTTGTAGGCGGCGTTGATGGTTCCGGCACTATTTGCCATTGCGTCCACGTTCTCGCTGAACTTCTCGGCCAACTGATTTGTAAGCGGTGTCAATGCTCGCAAACTCTCGGCACTACCAAACAACTTGGCATAAACTTCTTGCTCCAACACCCCATTAGCGGCGGCATATTCCTTAACGGATGCGTCCAACTGGGTTAAAAAGTTACGCAAACCTCCGGCGGCTTTGATAGATGCGGCATTGAACTCAATACCCATCTTTTCCGCCATTTCTGTTGCCTCGCTTGACGGCTTAACCAAAGCGGTAAATATTGCCGCCATCTGGGTTGCAACCTCGTTAGTATTACCGCTAACACCTGTAAGCGTTGCAAAACTTGCCAAAAGCTCATCGACACTTACACCCAATGTTGAGGCGTTGGCGGTCACTCTTGGCAGTGCCTGGGCCAACTGCTCAAATGAGGTTACGCCGTTCTTGGCTGTGAGCTGTATTTTGTCCTGCACGCTTTCGGCTGCGTCCCATGCCAAACCATAGTTTTTGATAACAGTAGATGTTACCTTTACGGTCTCGCCCAAATCAGCAATACCGCCCACGGATGCTTTAGCCGACTTGTTAAGGTAGTCTATCCAATTATCTTCGGGCACACCATTACTGATTACCTGATATAAGCCGTTTGCGAGTTCATCACGTGCAATAGGCAAAGTCTTGGATAAATCGGCTACCTGTCCTTTGAGGTTCGCAAAGCCCTCGGCGTTCTTGCCTGCCATCGTGTTAGCGGCTTTCATAGCTGCGCCAAAGGCTCTACTATCGGCGGTAATGTCCTGCAAAGTACCATTTAGCTGACTGACGGCGTTAGATACTGCGCCCAAAGCCTGTACGCCTTGGCTCCAGTTGATCAACGACGATTTTAATTTGTCGGCTTCCACAATAGCGGCGGTCATGGCTTGTTTAAGGCCGTCCGCATTCTGCGAAAGGTCTTTAAACCCCTTACCGTCTCCGTCCAATTTGAACGTTATGGATATAGTACTTTTACCTGCCATAGTCCTTAATATTTGTCACCCAATAGGGCAATAATTTGTTTTCTCTTTTCTTCCGCTTCCTTGGCTGTTATGTGTTCGGTCTTTGCTTGCTTCGACTTCCTGCGATTATCCCATGAAAGCGGTAATAGCTTCTGGGGCGTTAGTTTGTTTTTAACGTGCGGCTGAATAGTTATGCACGCCAACATACGCATACGCTCCCAATTATCTTTGTATTGGCTTTGCTCTTGGTCTAAATACGCTTTGCATACGCTGTTAAATTCATCAGGCATTAGCCTACAAAAATCATCGTATGAAAGATGTATGCAACCTAAAGCAAAGCCCAATACATCATTTATTGCAAACTTTTTTTTTCGTCTGCGTCGGTCTCGGCATCTTCCTCATTGGCCTGGCCAATAGCTTTAGCCCATTCGTTCATATCTTCTGGGCTGACACTATCGGCAAAGTCCATCAAAGAAAGTTTGAATTTCTTGCCGTCTGCCTTGGATGCTGAAACGATACAACACCAAAGGAACGTACAAATATCGGTGAAACTTGTAGCGTCGATTTCTGTAACCTCTCGCCCTGTTTCCTGCTTAAATCTAAGCATTGCGCCCATTGTCTGACGGCATGGAAAAACATCGTTACCGATTCTGATCTCAACCTTTTTCATATATGAACTTAATTAACTGGGTTATTTTTAGTGCTGATCGCCTGTTTCTCCGCCTCCCGGTGAGGCTATGCCATCAGTAAACGCCGTTTCATCGAGTGTGTCCGGCTCGCCGTTGTTGTCAAGATTGATAGTATAGGTACTATCGTCCTGTGCGGGGTCGGTGCGCTCCAAAGAAGAAATGATAAAGCTACCTGCCAAATATGGCTTTCCGCTGTCGCCTCTCTGCATACACTTAATCTTAACTGGCTGTCCTGACTTCCACGCCGCCATCATCTTGCCGTAACTTGCTTCGGTCTCACCATCATAGATAAGGCCCTCGGCTGAAATAGCAATAGACAAACCAGTAACGCCCTTTTCTTTCCACATTCCGTTAGTCTTGGCTTTGCTTGCCACTGGCTTAACTGCACGGTCTTTGGTCTCACTGTTCATTGTCGCTGTATGGGTCGTACAGTGCCCGAAAGCATCTTCACCCAAATAAAGCAACATATTACTACCATTGCAATAACTCATATCTTACTAAATTTTAATGTTAAAAACTAACTGCTGCGCATAGGCATCACTATCGTAGCCCTCTTCGCTATCAGTCAATACACAACTACGCATAACTAAACCGTCCTTTTCGCTCTGCTTGCCGTCCAAAGCTGCCCTTACTGCCTCGGCTAACTCCACGCCCTCGCTGTACTTCTCGGTATAACAAATAACCTCGATCGTCACGGTATCGGCTCCGGGATAACCTGCCTTTGTCGGGTTCTGCTCGATTGAGGCACGACGATAAAGTATGTACGGCAAAACCGCCGTGTCCGTAGCAACTGGGAAAACCTTTTTAGTGTGCTTCGCTACTTCGGGATCTTGCAAAAGCATATCACGAATAATGCTACCTGCGCTTAATGATGTTTTATTTGCAGCCATACTTATTTGCAGTCTTAGTTACACTTTCTACTATCTCGTTACGCAAATCTGCCGTCACCTTATCCCTAACATCTGTTTGGGTCTTACGCATAAAGCCATATCGTTTCATGCGTCCGGTATTGTGACCTCGGCGTTCCCTGACAAAAACCCTTGTTTTGGTCTTGGTCTTTCGTTGCTCCGTTCCACCCTCAGCCCATATCAAAACAGGTTTCTTTAGTCCCTGGCGATTAATGTGCATACCTTTTTCGCCCTTTCCAGTTTTTCGGTTGGCTTTCTTCGTGCCGATAGTAACACGAAATCCGGCGGTTTTCTTAAATACGATAGCCCTAATACCTTTCTCCAAATCTCGGTTGCTATGTAATGAGCTGCGCAAATTGTTTATAGCTGTTCGTCTTACTTGGTTCGCCTCTCTCCTGAAAGCACCTTTTAAAGCTCTCTTTCGGTGTTTAACGTCCATTTCGGTAAACAACTTCTGCAACTGCGTATCGTCGTATTGATTTGCCATAACTTGATTACTCGTTTACTCGTTCACAAACTAAAGTGTTCATACCTCTATCAATGTTAGGGGTGATGGCAACTACTGTATAGAGATAGCCGCCCAACTGCTGCACTCTCCAGTTTTCTTTAACTGGGTGTGCGTCCCTCACATTAAATTCGGCTCGATAGTCGGGGAAATGTTCGCCCACTTCCTCGCTACGGATTCCGCTCTGCTTCTTCCTCTCTGCCCATACGGTGCGTATAGGCTCGTAGGTTGTCGCTTCCTCGCCGTAGTCGTTAGTTGTCGCCGTAGGCTCCAACAACTGCAAACGATATTTCATTTCTCCTGCTCTCATTCCGCTAATTTTCGATAGGGTTTAATTAAGGCCTGTAGCGAATCCGGCACGGTGTGCATTTGCACGCTACTCACACTTTCACGCTGATTGTACCAATGTGCGCCCAACATCAGTATAGCGTGTTTTATTGGGGTAGGTACATCGTGTCCGTTACCCATCTGCGCCAATTCCTCTTGGGTTCTGTTGGTTGCCGTGATAACTGCGCTTTCCGCTGTATCTAATAGATGCTGCAAATACTCGTCATCATCGGCGAAATCATCAGCCCTTACGTGCTTCTTGAAAAGTGCCAAACTCACTACTGCCATAACGTTATAACTTTAAAATGTGATTACTTCTTACCGCCGACTTTACCTAACTTAAAGGCCTCTGGGCGGATTGTCTTAGTAGCATAGTCCGTGTTGAGCACGAAATCTACGCAATCTTTGCGTGCCTTGCTGTATGGATCGACGATAAAGCGCAAAGTACCAAACATACCCATTGGCTGATAACGCCAATCACCCAAACCGATGTACTCCGTACCTGTGATAATCTTAACGTAGTCACCCGACTTCATGCCTGTAAGGTTATTAACCTCGTCGGCACTTGTCACGATATACTTAGCGGTGCTTGTCTGTGGGTCAAAGTCTTCTGCTGCCGCCCATGCTGCGCCGTTATACTTCTGGTACGATACCTTAGTATCACGAATAACATTTGAGGTGTAAACTGGCAAGCCGCAAAGTTTTCCGTTCTGGATCATCGGCAAAAAGATACCCTTTTCGTTGATAGGTGTACCCTCCAAAATCGCCTCCATGCTCTTTGTCATTACCCAACAAAGGTTGCTGCCGTCGATACCTGTTTCAAGTACTGCGGCTTTCATCTGGGCGTTGAGTTCGTTAAAGGTTGGAACGGCTGAAAGCAATACCGGGTTGTCTTTGAGTGCCACAAATGGGCCTACCAAATTAGTAGCACCATTAACCTTATTGACGCCGCAAACGATTTTGTTCAAAAGCAGACGGATTGCAAGCGGCATAACCTCACGCACAATCATTTCCAAAAGTCCCTGCGATTGGTTGAGCGACTGGTTAGTTACCGGGATGGCAATACCCATACGCTCCGGTGCTGCGGTCATTTTGCTGAAAGGTATTTTGGTGTCGCTAAGTTCTGCGCCCTCACCTGCTAACTCTGCCTCAACCATTTCGTACATAGGCCAAACAAAGTCACCTGCCAAACCTGTTGGCATTGGCAAACCTACCTTATCCAAAATAAAGCCCTCCTGCAAAGGTTTTAAGATGTCCTGAACGTTAAGCGGCACGATTGCTCCCTTTGCTACGTCCTGCACCATCATCATATCACGCAAAAGCATGATTTCGGTACGCTGACCTGCTGCGGCGTTCTCACGGATGATCTTAATTGCATCTTCCTGGGCGTTTGGATTTTCACGCAAATGCTCGGCGGTTGCCGCCTGCATCTTCATCTGCAACAACTGATTTTCACGCATGAGGGTTTCAAACTCGGTGTTCTCTGCCTCGTTGCGCTCACGCTGCTCTCTCTCGCATACGTCCGCAATCTCTGTGATGCGTTCGCAATTCTGCTGATACTGGTTAATCAGCTCACGAACGTTAATTGTTTTCTTTGTCTTTTTGTCCATGTCTGAAAATTAAAAATTAAATATTATACTAAACTGCGTTTTGCAGCGTGGCGCATTTCACGCAACTGCTTTAACGCTTTTTCTTTCTGCTCGCTTGTCTGTGGTTGAGGCTCAGAGGGCTTCTGCTCTCGCTTCAACTCATCGGTAAACTCTCTTGCCTCTACGCTCGTATCTGGGTAATACGGATCAGCCGCTAACGTAAAGTCAAAGATACCTGTAATCGCTTTGACACGATAGGTAATATTGTTAATGCCGTTAGCCATTACTTTGCTTTGACGCTCTACAAAATCGCTATCATAGTAGCGTGTTGAAAACGCAAAGCTGCAACCGCTTATGTCACCACGGCGTACCAATTCCAAAGCCTTGTCGCCGTCCACGGTATTAGGTGCATCAAACTCAAAAGCCACGCCCTTTTCATCTACTGTGTACGAAAGTGTACCGCCGCCCTTATTGCTTCTTGCCAAAATCAACTGTCGATTGTGAAACATCGTCATTTTGATGTCTTGGCCGTCTAAGAGTTCCTTTGTAACGGCTTCCGGGGCTATCACTTCCCGGGCCTCGCTATCTTCGTCTCTCCACAATGGGGCCGACGGTACATTAAACAATATGGCATATCCAGTTATTGTGCGGCTCGGTGCTTCGCCCTCTGCTGCCTCTCTGACGTGTAACTCGGTAGGAGTACACAAACACCGTCTTATGATTGTATCTTTATTCATCGTCTTGGTCTCCATCTTTATTTTTATCGTCCTTTTTAGTTTTCTTTGGCTCTGGCTCCGGTGCGTTATTAACTTCGGTCTCGTTGGCAATATCTCTAAGATTTGCCGATACTAAAACCTTGTCGCCACCCTCAATAGGTGGGCGGTTCTCCACCTTGCGCCAATCGTTCACCGTATAAATACCTGCGGCGATTGTCGCCGCCTGATACTTAACTTTGCTATCCAAATCGCTTGCGTAAAGTCCTCTGCGGTCAAACTCAAATTTACGTTTGCAGCATAGAGTAGGGGCGATTAACTTACGCAACATTTCATTTTCAATATTGCGCAAAAGTGGATTTAACGTATTACTCAAAAACGCCACATTCGCCATTTCTGCTGACTTGTAATTGTTGCTTGTATCGTCAAATACGAAAGATGGATGCACACCAAAGAAACGGCAAATATCTCGTACCGTAAACTTTCGGCTCTCCAAAAACTGCATATCAGTAGAAGAAAGCGAAATTTGCTTAAAGTCCACCTGTCCCGGCAAACTAACTATGCGCTCGCCATTCTGAAAACGGCTATCTATGTTTTCGGCTGTCTTCTCCAATTCCTTGTCCTGATACTCACCGAACCCGGTAGTAGTCTTATCGTTGCTTACGATACCCCTAACATTGCCGCCATTGGCAAATCGTTTAAGCGTCTCCCTATCTCCGGTTAATGCTATGTCTAACGTATGCCTTGCATACTCCAGTACGCTAACGCCGTGCTTACCGTTGCTTGTATGCCCCTTAATGTGGATGATCTCGCTTTCATCGTAAACTCCACATATACCGTTGATGGTATCGGTAATCATGTAGGTGTCGTTATACACATCGTGGTTTACAGTATTGCGCCCACACAAAACCAATCGGTCTATTTCTAAAGTAGCCCTGTTGTACACTGGTACGATGTAAGCATTACCCTCTAACAACACATTTTCTACGGCTTCTTTCCAGAAGTCAAACGCCGACTTTGTAAAGTCTGGCTGTACTGTTAGAAGATAATGCAAACGGCTATTCGTGTCCTCCACAAAAATGCCGTCTTTCAGTCTCATATACAAAAATGGCAAATTAGCTACACTTTCACTAAGTAACTGCACACATCGGTAAACAGTGGCTACCGACAAAGCGGTATTGCCTGTACCGAAAAAGTTAAAGAACTGGGTATAGTCTCCGGTACGTGGCCCCGGTGTCTGTGGCTCGCTAACTGCGCCATCTGCATCGGTGCTACGGCTGAAAAATTTTACTATGTTTTGCCAAATACCCATATATAATTATACTTTTTAGCCCCAAAGATACAACCAAAAAGTGAGCAAAAAAAATGTGCCTTGATGCATCGTGGTACACCTTGGCACATCGTGGTAAAATTATTATTTTATTAAATATTTTTATGTTCTAAAAACTTGCAAATTACCTCTCAAATGTGTATAGCAAACCCAAAGTCATTAGCATTGTGATCGCCCCATCTATCTTACGGTATTGTGACACTTTGAGCGGCTTTTTGTTCTCCAGATTGTCGGTATCTATCACGCAATTTTCCAAACAGAAAGCATTAATAGGGTTGTCGTTAAACTCTATCTTTACCGGGTCACTCCATGCAAGCATCTCAAAACTTTCGACTGGTAGGTTAAAGTTTCCGTAGGTCTGACTAAATGGGGTTAGCACGTTCCTCGCTCCAACTGACTTTAAGATACTCGTTAGCTCCTGTGCCTTGTAAGCATCGTAGCCAATACGGATAATATTAACCAACTTACTGCGTCGTAATATATCCTCGGTAATCATCGCCGTGTCTATCTTCTGCCCTTTGCAGAAAATAAGATACCCTTTTTCGTTCCAAAGCCTATAAAGCTGCTCGTTGGGATGCCCTTTTAACGCTCCCTCCGGAAAATAGTAATCAGTATGCGTGTAAAACTTCTTATTGCCCGATAGATACACGGTATAAGATACTGCGCTGAAATCATCATGCACCGACAAATCAAACGCCACGGCACAATCTGGGCGGCCCTGCACCTGATCTATACAGAAATTGCCCAATAATTCTTTTGCCTTTTCGTGGGTAAACCACGTTTTTTCGTCATTTATCGTGAAAATATTAAGCAATTTCGTGCGAAAAGCCAACATATTTTCGGCTGATAACTGGGCGGTCTGATACTCATTTTCGTAGTAGTCCGGTTGCACCGTGATACCCAAATGTGGCTGCACCTTTGCCCACGTCTCCGGGCTGTCCTCTGCATCGTCCACATCAGGCATGAAGATAGATGCAAACATGGTGTCGCTTTCCGCTTCGCCTCGTAGTACTGCCATCACTCCGTCAAGTTCGTGGGCAAATGGGCCATCTACCACATCGCTTGCCGTTGTGATAATGATAGTTAGCGGCTCACGCCTTGGCCCCATTGATGTTGTCAATACGTTTTTGAGGTCTGCGCCGTTCTTGCCTGCCGTGTTTCGGGCTTGGGCGTACTCGTCCATTATCACCAATGAGGCAAACAAACCATCTTTGGTTTTGGCGTTGGCCGTCAAACATTGTATGAGGCTATCACGTCCACGGTCTTTGAAAGTAATCTTTTCACGATTAACCCTAAAGTGCTTTTCCTTTGGGTCAATATCAAACATGATGTTTCGTATCTCATCAAAACAGATTTTCGCCTGATCGTAGCTATTTGCGCCTACGTATGCCTGGGCGTTGTTATCACCGAAAAGCATATCATAAACCGCCAAAGCTGCGCACGATGTCGTTTTACTGAACTTTCGGGGCACGAATAGGTAGGCGGTACGTATCAGTCTGCGCCCATCGTCTCGGACAAAGCCGTAGATATTTGCAAATTGGTAGGCCTGCACCGGGGTTAGCTTATAGCGTGTGCGCCCTCGGATGCCACTAAACCGCAAAGCCTCGTAGAACTTGAAAAAACGCTTTACTCGCTTGGGCTTCCAATCGTACTTATCAAGCATCTGCAAAAAGCGTCTTACTCCCAATATCTCATACAGGTTGTGTGCGTCCGGGTGGTCTATCACTCCAAACACATAATCGCCGATACGCTTATCTGTTTCGATAAGCGCACGGCGGTAACGGTCGGCGTATGTACTACGCCCCTGCCGCAACTGCTCCGATACCTCGGCTTTCAATTGTCGAAATCTTCCTTTTTCTTCCTCTGTCATTCGTCGCCCTCCTGCATCGCTGCCATAAAGTCGTTAAAACTATCGTTGTCGCTCTTTCGTTCCTTGCTCTCGGTGTTCATGCCCAAAGCCCTTAACGCTTTCTGTCCCTGCTGCAACAACTCGATATATAGCTTTTCTTTCGGGTCGATCGTCTTGCGTTCGTTACCCTCTCGGCTGTACTCCACGTTTACGGCCTGGTGTCCGTCTGCCATGATCTCATCGCCCAAAATGTCGGCACGTACCAACAACTTAGCCGTAATATCCACTTGGTATGTAAGTTCGGCGGTATATTTGCCTTGCTTCTTCAACAACTTAACGATATACGCTTTTTTGCTCTTAATCTTGGCGGCTATCTTCTTGTTGTCTTCCTCGATGGATGGCTCCGGCAAAGTCTGGCTAACTGGCAATGGGTCGGCGGTCTTTGGCTGCGCCTTGTCGCTGTAACCTCGCTTCTTGCCCTTTGTCTTCAAATAGAAGATAATAGCCGTTGTGTCGTTTGCGTTTATCGACTGCATCAACTTGCTCTCGACAAAATCTACCTGCGTCTCGGTGATCTCGTCCACTTTCTCCTTAAACTCTGGGTCGGCGTTATACCATCGGTAATAAGTACTGCGCCCTATGCCTATCACCTCGCACGCTGTGGCTATGATGCCGTAGCCATGCGCCAAAGCCTCCAAAAACTTTTGTTTCTTTTCTTCCATGCTGCGTTACTTTTCAAATGAGCGGATGCCGTCGAAGTAGTCTTTGTAAAACTCAAACAGTCCCTTATCAACTGTTATACTTCCCTGCTCCGTTCTTGGGTTAGTGTTAATGTTTGCGCTTGTCTGTATGCCGAAATAAAAGCCCTCATCGTAGTTGCACCCTGCGTATATCTTGCTGTGGTTCTTGAATACTGCGGCACGTCCTGCCTCTGGGTGGTCCTGATAGAACTTTTGTACCATCTGCCATTCAATTTTATAGCTGCCCGGGAATATCTCGCCCAAATACATATCAAGTTTCTTAATGCGCCCTTGCTCGTACCATTGCCGTACCTGCAAAATATCCTCTGCCGCCATGCACCATGTAGATAACAAACAATAGTCTAAATCATGCTGATTAAGCACCACTTTCAGGTAACTAAGGCTATCCACGTCCCCGGCGGTGATAAAATTGTATGTGGTATGGTCTTGCAGCTTAACGTACTGCATTGCCTCCAATAACTTAACCTCGCTAAATGCCCGGCGGTACTCGTAGCGTTGCGACAACTCGGTACACTCCTTTGTACGTCTATGCGCTCGCTTTGCCTGGGCGGTTGTCTCGGCTGTGGTTTCTTCCGGCTCCACCTCATCGGGTGGGGGGGGCTTGGGTCTGACCTGCGCCAAAGCTGCCAAATCCAAAGCCTGTGCCATCTTGGTTTCCAAACTTCATAAATCTTGATTTTTAATATTAACCTACACACGTGGGCGTTTTTATATCGTGCCAAATATGCCGGGGCTTTGCATCTGGGCAAAATCCCCCACGGCCCAAAAATCGGCTCACGTGTGGAAAAGGGGGTTGGTGAGGTTTAACCGGGGGTGTACCCCATTTAAAAAATAGGGCCCCGGGTCTCACCTTGCAACCTCATTTCAAAAATTTATTCACAAATCTTTTCAGGTGCTCTTTGGCTCGGTTCTTTGCTTGAACTTTGCCACACCTGCCCATATCCGTATGTACCTTAACGTGGCACTCGTGGCATAGGGCTTTGAGGTTAAAGTAATCAAACATCAGGCGTTCTTTTTCCTGCCTTGTTAGTCCATCCTCTACCGGGATAACGTGGTGTACCTCGGTGGCTGCTGCCACTCTGCCCAATTCCTCGCACCTCTCGCATAGTGGGGTATCGTTGAGTTTGTCACGTCTCAATCGTAGCCACTTGGCCGTATGTATCAGCCTTATATAGTCTTTATCCTTTGCCATACTCTAATATTCGTCTTTGATGTCTATTGTTGTGTGATACTTCCTTACCAAAAAGTTGAGGCTATCCAACAAAGATTGCTGTACGCCCTGCTTACCGCTTAATGCTGTGCTGGCTCGTTCATCTACGGTGTTGGCACAAATCAACTTATACACCTGTACTGGGTACTGCTGCCCTTGTCGGTGTAATCGTGCGTTGGCCTGTTGGTATAATTCCAGATTCCAACCTGTGCCAAACCATACGATATAGTGGCCGCCCTGCTGCATATTCAAGCCAAACGCCGTGCTCATAGGGTGGGCCAATAGTACGTCTATCTTTCCGGCGTTCCACTCTCTCAACTCCTTTTCACCCTCGTATGACTTGACGGTATAGCCTTTCAGTTTCTTGGTGATACGTGTTACATCATGCTTGAACTGATAGAAGACTAACACATGATTGCCGTTTGCAGCTTCCACGATCTCGGCTAACTTATCCAACTTCTCATCGTGTATTTCGTGTACGTCCTTGGCATCATCGTATATTGCACCGTTGGCAAACTGGCTTAACTTATTCATCAGCCCGGCGGCACTATTTGCTAAGATATTGGCATTTTCCCCGGTATGCAATTCGGTAAACTCCAAAACCTTTTCTTTCTCAAACTTGTTGTATGCTTCCATCACCTTTGGCGACAAAGTAAGTTTGGTTTCGTGGGTGATCATGTCCGGCAACTGCAAATAGTCCTTTGCTTGCATAGATAGGCAAATATCAGAAATCTTGTTTTTGATGATGTCCTCGCACCCTTTTTTGATGTCGCAACGTACTATTACGTTGTTCCATTTGTGGGTCTCAAAGTAGGTTTCACGGTACTTCGTTACGCTCTTGCCCAAACGCTCGCCCATGTCTATACAGTACATTTGTGCCCATAGGTCTATCAGTCCGTTAGGTGCTGGCGTTCCTGTAAGTCCGATAACTCGATTAACTGTTGGTATGGCTGTACGCATCGCCTTAAATCGGTTTGATTTAGAAGATTTGAAACTCGTTAGCTCATCAATCACCAACACATCAAATGGCAACTGACCGCCGTACTTTCCGACTAACCACACAAAACTATCACGCCCGATAACGTAGATGTCTGCTTTAGATGCCAATGCCAAATTACGCTGCTTCTCTGTGCCCATCACCTTTGCTACTCTCAGGCTTTGCAGATGATCCCACTTTTCTGCCTCGGTAGTCCATGTTGTTTCGGCTACCTTTTTCGGTGCTACCACCAAAGTACGGCTAACCTCGCAATCGTCCATCAATTGTTGCACGGCTGTAAGTGTGCTTACCGTCTTACCTAAACCCATATCCAGAAACAAACCGCATCGTGGATGGTCTAATATCCACTGCATCGCTGTTTTCTGGTAATCGTATGGTCTGTACTTCATTGTTCTGCCCTCCAAACTTTAATTAATTCGTCGATCATCTGTTTGTTGTCGATTGTATAGACTTCGTGCCCCATGCTCACCAACTCATTTTGTCTTATGGTTTGTATCTTCGTTGGTTTCTTGCCTTTACTTTTCAACTCTACCCAAACAACCTTACCACCATGTAGGCATACCACTCTATCAGGATAACCCACCATGTTTGCATTTGAGTATTTGAGGCAAATGCCGCCGATGGCTTTCACCTCTTGCACCAAATATTTTTCTATCGCCTTTTCCGATACCTCGGCGTGGCGTGTTATTGCTTCTAACTTCTTCATATTGTCTTACTCCTTAGAGCAACATTCTATTTTCAACATTCTATATAGATATACTTAATACCATATATATAGGTATTTTATAGTGTATAACTATACATTACTACTTATACTACTTTTTATGTTGTTATTGTTGCTATATATAGTTATATATTGATTATCAGTACTTTAGAAAGCAACAAAGTAAGCAACAAAGCATTTTTCTTTTTGTTGTTGTTGCTCCTTTTACGATTGTCGCTTTCAGATTCAGCCTTAGAGCAACATTGTAGCAACATTCTACTTTGTTGCTCTTAAAGGTCGCTATCGTCTTCCTCTATTGGTCTGACAAATGCCCTTTGCTTGCCATATATAGGAAATGTCAAAGTTGGGCGTTTTTGCCAACCTAATTCGTCTAAGACTTTATTAACCTTTCGGGCTTCGTACTTGTAATCTCTGCTGCCAACATCTCGCCCTAATACCTCGCTAAGAAATTCGGCGGCACATACTTTGGTACGTGTTTCCGTGCCTGTTGCATCCAGTGGGTCGGGGTTTTTAATGTATGCACGTCGGCGGTTTAAGTCCCATGTACTCCAGTCGGTCGGCAACTTCATATCTAAGTATGCCTGTATCATTCCCGGTAATGGGTCTTCCTGATTATCGTTAAACTCACCCTGACGCTTTCGGGCTTCCGCTTCCAATGCTTCACTAAGGTATAACTTTTCGCCATCTTTATAGCGTTGCACGGCTTCGGCCCATAACTGGTTACGGTCTGCCTCGATCGCTTGGCGTGGGTCTCCATGCTTACGTAGTTCTGGGTTTACACTCATTACCCAAAAGCGGCGGTTTCCGGTCTCTCCCTTTAAGAAATATGTTTCGTTGGTCGTACCGCAAAAAACGCATTGTCTCGGGTGGGATTCCATCACGCTGCCGTACGCCGGGCGGTACATATCATTCTGACGGCTTATGTAGGCTTTCACCTGCTCCACGTCTGACCGCTTGATACTGCCCAACTCCGGCAACTCGATAACCCAACCGTTCCGGGCTTGCTCCATACCTTTTGTACCCTCCATCGTTACCAAACTATCGCTAAACCAATCGCCGCCCATTACATTGAAAAGCGTAGATTTACCGATACCCTCGGCTCCGGCAATAATCAGGCAATAATCATACTTGCATCCCGGATTCATCACTCTTGCTACCGCCGCCGTAAAGTGCTTACGTGTCATAGCTCTGTTTAGCTCATTGTCTTCTGCACCAACGTAGTCGATAATCAAGTGGTCTAAGCGTGGCACGCCATCCCATGTAAGACTATTGAGGTAATCACGTATTGGGTGTACTCTGTGACGTGTAACGACTGCCACCAAAGCATCTTTGATTTTGTCCTTTCCAGTTACTCCGTACTTCTCATCTAAGTAGATTCTTAGATTTGCATCATCAGTATTACCCCATTGTGTCGCCTCGGCGTTCCACGGCAAACCACCTGTTATGTAGTTAAACCCATTAAACAGATTTTGCCATATATGGTTTTTTAACCTTGGGTCGTTCTCCAGAATAGCAATAATATTGCTTGCCGTTGATTTGATGCTGCCTTTCTTATCAAAGTCTAATTCAGCCATCCACTTGTCGGCGTTTTCAGATACTGCGCTGTCCCCGGCTTCCTCTGCTTCGATGTCGGCAAAATCATCATCGGCCTGGCCCTGCCGTTCCTTTGTAAGTAAGATTCTAACCTTTTTGTCCTTGGCTACGAAATCCTGCATTTTCAGGTACGACGGCAAACGTGTATTGTCTGTTATCTTCGTCCCCTCATCCTGCACACCATATAGATGTATTCGGCAAAGGTCAAAAGCGTTGCAAAGCTGCTTACTCGCCGGGTCTGTTTCGTGGTTGCTGTATGCAAACTTACCCTCATAGCAAACCAAACCTGCCGCCACACTACCATTAATGTACGTGTATCGCCCATCGTGGGCTGTCTTCTCGTACACATCAGGTAGAAACGTGTCGATTGCATCCTCAATGGAATAGGCACGGCAAAAAGCACCAATTAAGCCGGGCTTTTCGGTTGGATCACCTACCTTTTTCGATTCGTGTACGATGATGTCACCTTCTCGGCTCGACACTGGCCAAAGTGCTACATCTTTATAGTCGTGGTACTGCTTTAGGAACTCATCAACGTTGCACGCCTTGCCGTCTTGGTACTCAAACACATATTCGCCGTCTCTGCTTGTAGATGGATAATAAAACAATCTCGCTAACTGATAGGTGGTATCGTCGAACACCTCAATATTAAGTTTGCTTGCTATCATCCTGCAAAGTGGCTCGTATTCATCCGGGCGTACCTGACGGCTCAATGGGAACACTAAACGATAGCGTGGGTTTTCCGGCGTGTGCTTGTGTGTGCTGTAAAGCATCGCCGCAAAGTCAAAGTTTAGCGTGAACTCATCCCAAAGGTCGGGCGTACCGTAGTCAATATCAAGCGTGGCAATACTTCGCCACATCACGTTAGCGGTCTTTCGTGTGCCGCCTGATAGGTAGCCGCCAACAAAACCGCCCACGTCCTTGATGCTGCTTTGTTCTTCCCTGCTCATCTTGGCGTACTCGCTTACGCTTTCCGTGGTTCGCTTCGTTTCGCTGCATCGCTCTACCAACTTCGCCCATGTGGTCGCTTTGTTCTTCCACTTCTTCGCCGTACGGCTATGGGCTGTTGCTATGTCGATCGGGAAATCATTGTTTAACTTTATCTGTGCCATACGTCAATCTTTCTAAAGATTCATACGATAACTTATCTAAGATATCTTTAAAGTACTTAGCATCTTCCTCGTTGCTCGCCTTGATAGTTACAGGGCGCACACCGATTTTGCCTATTGGTGGGTGCACCACTAATTCAAATGATCGTGGTTCATCGTCCAACTGCCTGAAAAGTTCTTTTAGGTCGCTTGCCCTAATAACTTTAAATCTTATATATCTGAAATCTTCTGCCATGTTGTTTTACTTTTTAAGATGATCGGGTAAAAATGAAAGTATATGCTTTATAACCTCTACCGTCCAACCATTGCCCAACATACGGTATTGTTGTGTTTCTGATACTTCCCATTTATACCACTCTGGTATAGTTTGCAGTCGGGCGCACTCTGTCGGCGTTAATCGTCTGACTTGCAGCCCCCCCCCACTAAGGCGTTAATCGTCTGCCCTCCGTGTCCGTTCATCAAAGCCGGGCTTTTGCCATCAGCTGCATAAACTCGGTTTTGTTGGTATGGCTGTGTGCCTCCACTTTCACGGCTCGGGTTTATCTGCCTGATTCCGTTTTTTGGCTTGCTCATTAATAAATTATTTTGTTGCCACGAATTAGCGGATAACGTAGGCGACTTTTCGGTATTAATAGCACCTTTGTTTTTGCCTCGTGGTCGTTGCATTATCAAATTATCTTTTGCCACTGTCGTTAAACAGTTGGTCTTACCGGGGTTTGGGCTTTCCTCAAAATGTTGTGGCTCGCCTCGGTATGATCTGCCCCTTTGGGCTACACAAATTAAGTCTTTCACACTACGCCCCCCCACTGTTAATGTACACATTTTGTCTGTTTCCTTGTGGAAAATAGCCTTAAAGCCGTTGCCGTTTTCCTCCTGACGCTTGTTATAGGCTAATAACTTTTCTACATATTCAGGACTAAGAAAATATTTTTCATCGACTTCATCCTGTAAGATGTCCTTAATAAATATGTGTCGGTCTGTCGGCTGTGGTATTGCGCTATGAGGTAAACCGAATAAATCACACTGCGCCAATTTAATGTTAGTCCAATAGATACGTTTTCTAACTTGTGCCGATACCAAAGCACTATTTATATGAACGCCTACGATACCCAAAGCCTCATTAATAACTGCCTCCCATCGCTTGCCCATTTCAACATTTTCAAGCATAAATAAGATGTTTGGGTTTGTCTCTCGTAGCTCGTTAAGTATTCTGACGTACTCCCAAAATAAGTAACTTTGCCCCTCAAACTCAAAGCCCTGTTGTTTTAATTCCAGATACCTTGTTAAGGTCTCGATTTGTTCTTTGCTTTTGGTACTCATTCCTGCACGTTTTCCGGCAAAACTAAAACACTGGCATGGGCTGTCACCTATTAGCAAATCAATTTTACCCAAACTTTTAGCGTCCACTTGTCTAACATCGCCTAACTGCACGGTGCCGGGAAAATTCGCCATCGTGTTTTGGATTGCAAACTTATCTATCTCGCTTGCATAGTATTTATCAATCGTTACGCCCAATTCCCTTAGTGCAATTTGTCCGCAACTCATGCCGTCGAATAAAGAAAGAATAACCATATTATAAGTACCAAATCTTAAAATACCGCCAATCTATGCAACCGGGGCACTGCTCGCAAACCTCACACTCCGATAGCTTACAAACTCCGTAACCGGGTTTGTCTTCATCAGGATCGTATGATAGGCACGTTTTGCAGTACATCTTTTTCATAATTGGCGGTATCGGTGAATAATAGCACGGCTTTCGCCGTGCTTAAAGATTAAAAACTAAAATGTTAAGGGCTAAAAAATAAATGCTGACACTGCCCTAACTCTGCTCGTGGTGCTGGCCTTAGCGCACCAATAGCTCGTATTACCGCAGCCGAGGCCTAGATTCCATGCGTTGGTAGCACTGGTCTCGGTAGAAGTCCAATACCAACGGTCTTGCAGTTTATCGCCCTTGGCAAACTCCAAAGCTGCATTGATAGCCTTTTTGTTGATAAAGATACGGTACAGCTCGCCTAAAGATGGTATGTACCAATCATCGGCTAACTTTATCTTTGGATTCAGGATGCTACGCAAATGGTTGGTGTTTCTTGCTCCGTCCATGTCTGCTATTGCATCGTCGTATTTGTCGGTATAGTAGGCTTGGTCGTTTTCTTTGTTGCCATTCTCTTTCGTAGTTAGTGTGATAGCATCGCCGTTAGCCTCATCGTGCAAAGCTATCTTAATGCCAAAGCCACCCATCTTCAAACCGATAGCTACTACCTCGCTATCCATGTTATCGTCTTTGGTGTACTCCAGTTCAAACAAAGTTGCTTTGCCATCGGCGTGTACCAAATAGATGCCATCCTCCATATTGCCGGATTTTGGTAACTGCGCCTGTACTGGCTTTTCGTCCTTACCCATTACAAAGGTATTGGCTTTCTCCGCATCTTCCACGTTGCCACACCATTGCAATAATTCGTATCTGAATTGCTGCACGTCTGATAGTGCCTTACTTGTCTGTATCTCCATTTTTGTATATGCTTTAATTGTTTAACTAATCTTCTTTATACCATGCCCACGCTGCAAACTTCGCCTCTGCCACTATCTCATCGGTAATAAGCGGCTCGATCTGGCTTGCATACGCCCACATGATAGGTAATTGTGCTTTCTGGGTTTCTGCCTTGCCCCAATCACATTCAGCCGGAACGACGTTACTATGATGGAACGTCATTAAACGACAAAGCGGATATTTTCGTTTACCCACCTTAAAAAGTAGGTATATAGGCACATTCTTTTTAGGGGCTTCCGTCGCCTTGTGCCATTCTACCTTAATTTCTGTTGTATTACTCTTTGCCATATTGCTTTATTGTTTAATCTTTTAGATAATATGGGGTGGTGTACCCTGCACCTTTGAGGGGCAAATCTTTGCACCACGGTATAGGCTCACTAAACAAAGCCTCAACCATCGGTAACGTCTGGTCTTTCGTAGCCTCAACGATGATTTCATCGTGTATATGGAAAACTACGTTTAACCCTCGCTGCTCGGCTCTAAGTATCACACAACCTAATATGTCACGTGCCGTAGCCTGTACGATGTTCTCGGTTAGCTTACCGCCGTAGGTTCTCAATTTTCCCCACTTCTTCGTTTTTTGGTTCAAGCCCTCATACTCGATAATTTCGTGGTCGCCTCGCCAACCGTCGTTTGTTTCGATTCCAACCTCTGTACGTGGGTAACAAATAGTCCTGCCACTTGGTAGGGTAATTAGTAACATACCCCAACGATAACCGATTACGATACCTTGTTGTATTGTTATGCTTCGCCCTGTCTTAATGGCTGTGATAGCTGCCTTTTCGACGGTACGCCATAACTTAACGATATGTGGGTTACTGTCTCGCCACTTGTTTACGATGTCTTTTTCCTCGGATTCAGTTAAACCTAACTTCTTACCGCCCATCGCTTCCAATGCCGATACACCGCCACCGTAACCCAAACCCAAAACGGCTACTTTGCCTTTCGGTCTCAAATCTCCGTTGGGGCCGTGCTTTTTGACTGGTACACCAAACATCTTGCTTGCAGTCTCACAATAGATGTCGTGCCCTTGCCTGAAAGCGTCCAATACCCATGTTTCCCCGGCTATCCATGCTATCACACGTGCCTCAATCGCTGAAAAGTCGCATACGTGGAACGTGCAACCGGGCTTGGCTATGAAAGCGGTACGTATCAACTCGCTAAGTACTTGGGTAACGTTTCCGTAGTTCATTTCAAACTCTTCCAAATCACCCTGCTTTACCAAATAGCGTGCATCATCCAGACTTTCCAAATGATTTTGTGGTAGGTTTTGCAACTGCACCAAACGCCCTGCCCATCTGCCTGTACGTGCTGCACCGCAAAACTGCAACAAACCATGTACTCGACTATCCTTGCAGACACATTTTTGCATAGTTGTGTACTTCTTGTTAGAAGTTTTACCCATTTCCCTACGCAAAGCCAAAACTTTCTGCACCTTGGGCCAATACTTAAACTGCACCTCGTAGTCGTCCAAATTCTTTTTGTTGAGGCTATCAATAGTAAACCCAGTGTTCTCGGATATGTATTGTTTAATCTGTCCGGGGCTGTTCGGGTTACTCATGCCTGTAAGTTTTCGGGCTTCTGCAAATAGCTCATTTTTGTATAGCTCGTCGAATCGGGCGGCATTGTTTACCAAAACTTGGTCTATCATCACGCCACGGTCATTAATGTGTTGATCGGCCACGTACAAATCTTCGTCAAACTCTGGGGCTTCCAATCTCCTGACCTTTTTTAAGATGGCTTGCTCTACGTCAACGTCTCGGATATTGTAGGCTTTGAACGTTGCCCATTTGTCGGGCGCATCGCTCGGCTTGTGCCGGATCATCTTTGTTATGCCCTGTTTTGTCTGCTTATTTGGAACACTAAAGTATCTTATCAGGGCTTTACCCTCTGTCATCTTTCTGTCTTCCAGTTTAAGCACCTCACCGCATTGGGCTAACGAAAGTGGCAAACCCATTCGGGCGGCTCTTACCATCGTACACCGCCATTGTCTCGGATCTAATCGCCCTTTGATGCCTAAATATACACCGATGCAAATACGCTCAAAAGCGGCATTGAAAGCGGTCTTTATTACCTCGGGGTCGGTTAATGCTGCTTTGATGTCCGGCGGCAAAGTTTCACCGCTTGCAAAGTCCACACATTTTGCCGGACCACCGTCCACGCTATACCCAAAAAGCAATATGGTAAAGTCTTCGGCTTCCACGTACTTGTAAACGCCACACTCGGTTAGGTCGTTGCTACTATATGTTTCGATGTCCATGCCTAATTCTTTCATACGCTTTGTTGTTTGATAACCCCGGCGGCTTCCTCTTTCCACCGCCGGGGGCTACTACATTAACATTTTATCGTAGAGAAAAAAGCACTTTACAAATCGTCGTCGTCCTCGTCGTCGATGCCGTCCAAATCGCCAAAGTCGCTTTCGGCTGATACTCTGCCGCCCAAATGTTCGTCGTCCTTGAACTTCATAATGTTGTTGAGGCCACACGCTACGCCCTTGTTACCGCTTACGTCGTAGCCGTAGAAAGTTACCGACACAATCGCCCAAACGCCGCTGTAAACTTCTTCCTCGTCCATGATAGGCACTTTCTTACGATCAACTACGCCCGGGCGTGTGTTGCTCTTGGCGTTCAAATAGAAGTGGTCTTCGTAAACCTCATCGTCCTTTTCGTCTCCATCACGCAAAGCCAAATCAAGTTTCTTAGGCTCTTTGCCTCCCCACTTGGCTACGATAGCGGCTTTCTTAGCTGCCTCGATTGCCTCTTTGATTGCTTCGATAGTCTTCTTTTCAGACTTTGGGATCAAAACGTTAGTCATAAACTTGCCCTCTCCGTCACCGTCTGGGCTGTACTTCTCAAATACGTGTGTGTAACTAAGGCGGCATGGGCCAAAAATTACCTTAGTGTCATTAACTACTTTAGGGTCTATCATAATTGTATGAATTTAAAATGTTAAACTTAAATGTCTTTAAAATCGTCTGCTGCCTGATTAAACGCCGGGCGTTTATCTGATTCAGGCACTAACGTTGGTTTGCCTTGTGGCTTGTTGATGTACTCGGCGCAAATTGCACCAAAGCGTTTCTTACCAATGAGCTTCTCCAAATCGGTAATACTTCGTAGCTCGGTAGGCTTAATGTAGGCTTCTTTTGCAAAGCCCTCTTTGCCTAAAAGTTCCATTACGGCGGTTGGGTTTGTTATCTTTCTGATACTGCGCCCCTCAACGATTTTGAAACCTTGATACTGTACGCCACTTAATGCCTGTTCCAAACTGTACTCCTCAACTCCAGTTAGCCACGTTTTGAACGTTGAAAGCAAAGGTAGTATAGTGCTTTCCATTACTTCCTTGCTAATCTTACGTGGGTCGGGGTTGGCTTGCTGTGCTTCGATACACATAGACGATAGGGCTTTGCAGTTTGCCTTAACCTTGCAGAACTGACACCAATTGCCCGGCTTTTGCTTACCTCCGGCATAGGCTTCGTTGGCTTTTGGTTGCAGCTCATCGACTGCCCAATTAATGAGGTCGGCGGCATCTAACTCGAACTCCGAAAGATTATCAATACGTGGTTGTACGATAGTCATGCGTACCTTACGTATGTCGTACTCAAAGTTAAATAAGTCCCATGCGCCCATAGCGTAAATCATCATTTGTGGATTTTCCACGGCTGACACCTTTACGCCTTTGCCATACTTAAAGTCGATAACCTCCATCACACCATCGGCGATAATGATAGCGTCCGATGTGCCGAAAGCATCAGGTACGTAATGGCTAAAATCTAACTTGACCTCAACCAATAATTGTGCGTCCTTGGTTTTAGCTCGGGCGGCGTTGAACTTCTCCAGTACGATAGTTTTGTACGTATCTGTGTACTCGTCCATTTCGCCGCTGTGGTACTGTTCGTCTAACTGCGCTATCTCGGCTTTTTCCTCATCCACCGACAAACCCAAAAACTCTTTCAGTTTCTTGGCGCAATAGGCGTGGGCTAACGTTCCCTCCTCTGCAAAGGTGCTGCCCTTATCCTCCACGTCTTTCTCCAGAAGTGGGGCGGCGGTACAATTCATCCAACGATGTGCCGCACTTGGTGATAATAAAGCGTGTTTACCTGCCATAATTGTATATGCTTAAATGTTGTTATTAAAATGGGCAATTTGAACCGATCGTGCCATCTTCCATTATCTGCAAACCGTCGCACTGTTCAATGAAATTTGCAATCTTATCAGGTGGCAAAGCACTCGGTTTTTCAGCACCTAACAAAGCGGCTATGTTCTTGAACTGTGCCGTTAATGGCTTGTGATACTTCTTGTATGCCTCGCCGTTGGTGTTCTCCTTGTAGTCCTCGCCCTCAATACGTTGGCGTGTCTTGTGCATAGCTGCCCTAACGTCTTCGGCGGTTAATGGCTTCTGCTCTGCCTCTGCCTGGGCTTTGGCCTGGCCCTCATTCTGTGGGGCGGCTTCCTCGGCTTTGGCTTCTTCCTGCTCGGCAACCTGCTCATCGTTGGCTTCTGCCTCCTGCTGTTCGTCTCCGGCTGGCTCCTTGGTAGGCTCCGGCTTGTCGGCGGCTGCGTCCTCTTTCTTCTTTCTGCCTCGCTTGTTAGTAGGCTGTTGAGGCTGTGCCGGGGTGGTGTCCTCCGGATTGTTATCTACTTGCTCGTTTCCGTCGAGTGCTTCCTCGGCGGTCGGCGCAATTGTTGGTCGGTGGCTCAAAATGGCATTTACCAAAGCCACGATTTCGGGTGTTACACCCAAATTGACCTGTACGTTAATACTAAAATCTGTTTTCATCTTTGTATATGTTTAATGAGGTTACTTATCTTCGTTGATGTACTCCAATAGCTCATCTATCTTTCTGTGTTTCGCAAACCATACGTACAAACGTATGTCGATATATGCGAGTGCTACGGCTGTAAACTTGGAATAGATCACTAACTCCCAATAGTTGGGGTTATCATTGTGTGGCATCCCAATCAGATTAAAAAAAGCGATAAAGCCGATAACTACCATCAGCCAATAATGCCAATTCTTCATTACTTTTTTCATACGGCTTAATTTTTAAAGGTACATTGATTTCCAACACTTGATTATTTCCGCCCCCGTAGTGATTAAGCCTTTTCCGGCTTTTCTAACTCTGAACTTAATAAGCCCATCGTTAGCGTACCGGGCGACGGTGTGCCGATCTACGTGCAACGCTTTGGCTGCTTGCCCTTGGTTATACAAACCGTCTGGCTCTACTTCGGGTTTGGTGATAATCATATAGCGTTACGTGTGATAGTTAGTGTATTGGCTGTATAGTCCGTTTTAACGCTGAACTTGCAGCCCATCAAATTTTGAAACTGATACGTTAAAGCCTTGCCGTTGTCGCACGCTTTCGCATCAGGTAGGTAAAACGTTTTCGTCTTTCCTACATCAATTGACCGCAAATCGTCACGTGTCAATTTGATTGCTTTTCCTGTTTCGTCTGCCATAAAAGTATAAATTTTATTAAAATTACTTACTTAGTTACTTATACCTTTGGAGAAAAAGAAAAACTGCCGTATATTTGCAGTTGGGTTTTGGTGATGTTGGGCAAATAGTCCGACAGCCTTTCTTATGCTCTTGAGGTTAGTTACTTACTTATCTCGGGTGCAAAGATAGACTTTTTCAGGTAATTAACCAAACTTTTGAGACGAAAACGTCTAATAAATAAGATTTTTTAACAATTTACACCGTAAGCGTATGCAGACAGAAAACGACGTAAGAAATAGAATATCAGCGGTTTTTGCTGAATTTGGCGAAACGCAAAACAAATTAGCGGGCGGCGATTCTGCTACCCAAAAACGTCTAAACCGCCAACTTTCCGATAATGGGGCGGCAATAACGGTAGATACTTTGTTGCTCATACTGAATAAGCACAACGACGTATCGGCTGAATGGCTGTTGCGTGGTACTGGTGATATGCGCACTTTGCCCGGTGGCATGGATGCCCCGGAAGATGTCGAAATAGCAAATCTTGAAACCACCGTAGAAACTTTGTCGAAAATGGTTGCAAAATACAAAGCGCGTATAGACGAATTAGAAACAACGTATTTGCCTGAACAAAAAAGGAATGTAGGATAATTCGCTTTACACCAAAATACACAAAAGAATGAAAAGAATTTGGTTTGCATTACTTGTGGCTTTATTATTTGTCGGCTGCTCATCCGACAACGACGAAACGAATACGGTAAATAGCCATACCGTTACGCTTTCGGACGTAAAGGGAACGTGGGTGGTTGTGTCGGCAATGCCTCAAAGTGTGGTTGGTATTAGGTTGGTTCTAAATGACAAAACTAATTGCGTCTGGTCTGATAAGTTCGATAATACCTTTTCGGGGCCTTACTACTTTCTTGAAAATATAGACGATGCTGTATTGAAAGAACAATGCGCCTTATTAGCGTCTGATGTAAACGATAAAATTCACATAAACGATATTAAGGTGCTGGGGCAAAATGTCGGCAGTGCCCATTTATATATAATGTGTGATTTAATGCCTTTGCTGCCTAGTGTTAATTGGCAATACTTCAACGAAAGAGTAGATAGGACGGCGTGGTATTTTTGGGAAAGTAATTGGTTTAAGTTCACATTTGAGATAGTGGACTATTCCGAAAATAGTATGCAACTTAAATTATTAGATAGCGATATTAGGTTTGAGGATTACGAAAGTAGTTACCCTCTACGCCTTTCTAACGGCTCGGTTTTGACTTTGCAAAGGCAAATATAATCGTGCAAATTTTCAGCAAATAGTTTTTAGGTGTTCGTAATTAATTATAAATCAATAAGATATGAATAATATGGGATTATTAAGTGGTAAAACAGCCCTTGTAACAGGTGCTGCTCGCGGCATCG
>ENA-OVFO01000139-OVFO01000139.1-human-gut-metagenome-genome-assembly--contig:-NODE-139-length-40305-cov-83.366311_pt1 | contig 40305 bp, 39 predicted proteins | sample MGYA00237761_ERZ505401 | MGnify/ENA primary metagenome ERZ505401 (study PRJEB26158, sample SAMN06016330) | human gut metagenome | biome: human gut; feature: ankylosing spondylitis patient; material...
AGAAATATGTACAATAAAATGAATTTTGTCGCTTTGCAAGCAAAATCCCACTAAAACCTATAGGTTGCGGATTTGAGGTTTATGAAGTTTTCTCTGCGGCTAACCCATTTTTTCTTTAATTCGCCCGTACATAAGGCTGCCTCCGAAGGTGTCTTCCAGTCTAAACTCATGTGCGGACGCTCGTTATTATAGAAGTCGACTGCGATAGCGATGGCTTTTTTCACTTCGTCTATACTATGGAAGTTCATGCCCATAAGCAGTTCATTCTTAATGATGCCATTTACACGCTCGGCAACGGCATTGTCTTTCGGGTCTCCGCATTCGGTCATGCTGATACGTATTCCGCGCGACCTGAGTTTGCAGGTATAGGCATAGCTGGCATACTGCACGCCTCGATCAGAGTGGTGTATGATGTCATGGACAGCGTTCTTGTCAAGGCGCCTCATTGCCATATCAAGTGCTTCTATGGCAAACTTCGCCTCCAAAGTGTCGCCGACACACCAGCCGACTATCTCCTTTGTATAATAGTCGGTCACAAGGGACAGGTAGCAGAACTTGTACTCACCTGAACTCTCGTCAACGTAGACTATCATGTATGTTATGTCACTGACCCATAGTTGGTTCGGACGAATGGGGATAAGATCCTTGACAAGATTCGGATAGGTCGGGAGGTCGTGGTTGGAATCTGTGGTTTTTGCTCTTCTGCGGCGTTTGCGTACCTTTAGCCCGTACTTCTCGACAATGTCATAGAAACGGTTGTAGCCAACGGAGTGGTCTTCGCCGAACTCCTTCTGGTACATACGCCAAAGCTTGCCACCGCCTATTCCACGGTCGCGCTCACGGATGCGCTTGATAAACTCAACGACGAATGCCTCTGCTGCTATCTTACGCATCTGGGTGTCATCATGCTTATAGTAGGCCTGGGTCGTTACACCAAGTAGCCCACAGAGCGATCTGACGGCATAAGCCTTCAGATCACGCTCATGGAGCCTACCGACTACTTGGTGCCAGCTTTTTTTAAGTCGATGCCGTAGACTTCCTTGCCGAATGCAACCATCTCCTCATAAAAGTCGGCACGTAGCCTCTCGCGCTTTAATTCACACTTGAGGCGGAGAACCTCCTCTTGAAGTTTCTTGTAGTCTTCAGGAATGATGTTTGGACCTTGTTTTTTCATCTGTTCTACCAATTTTGGGTTTTCTTCCTCAAAGGTATGAAGATAACGGTAAATAGTACCCATCCCAAGGCCTGTTTTTTTTCTTACTTCATTAATTGTAAGTTTTTGAACACGACAAAGCTCGTAAACGTGCTTCTGAAGTTTAACGCGATCCAATGAAATTTGGAGTTGTTCTTCTTTCTTTTTCATAATTGTTGACTTTAGGGTGTCAACCTTATTTAAAAAAAGACAGCTTCTATCTCCTGCCATTCATAGAGGCTATTATATGCCATACATCCGATAAGAATGGAGATAAGTATATATCCCAACTGTATTGCCTTATAGAAATTTCCTGACCGCTCCATTATTTTGATGACATTGATTTTTGGAACATGAATAAAAGTTTATCTTTTTCGTTCATGCGGATATTATCAGAATAATCGCCTTTTGTTATTTGATACCCGCATGGCTTGACCATAAAAACGCCTAAGCCCTTAGTGTATGAACTTACTTCTGAGGCGTAGTCTTTACTTGTATTTAATGGAACTTTCCCTTTAATATGACACCACTCATTATTGCAACTGATGTCTTCAATCTCAGACATCATTTTTTGCAAATCTGTAATAGCTTTGGAACTTGCCGCTTGGGGTATCTGCAACTCAAAATAGAGCATCGGTTCGAGAATGTCCACACCTGACTGTTGCAAGGCCAGCCTGAAGACATAAGGGGTCAGCTGTCTGAAATCAGCAGGTGTACTTACCGGGCTATAATACTCGGCTTGAGTAAAAGTTACTTTCAGATCAGTCACTTCCCATCCATGTAAACCAGATTGGCAAGACATACGAATCCCTTCAAAAACGGCATTTTGAAAAGAATGGTTCAGATAACCATAGGAGATGTCACTTTCGATTTGCAACCCTGTCCCTAACGGCAAGGGTTCAAGCGTCAGCCCTATTGTGGCCCAGTAAGGGTTGGGTGGCACTTCGATCTGAATAATCTTATGCTGAATTCAAGTTCCAAATGCAACGGAATTCATATTAATAATTTGTTTAAATTTTTCGTTTGGTGTGAGGTATCCAAGTCTTTTACGAGGTCTATTATTTAGATTGTTTTCAATCCATTTAATACGCTTGTTGGTTACTTCACTAAAGTCCGTACCCTTTGGGATATACTGCCTGATAAGACCGTTAGTATTTTCATTGGCACCACGCTCCCAAGAGTGGTATGGCTTACAAAAATAGAAATTAATATCTAATTTTTGTGCTATATCCTCGTGTTTTGCAAATTCTTTTCCATTATCAGCCGTTATTGTGTGTATTAAGTTTTTTACTTTTCGTAATGCCCATACTGTAATCTTTGCTACAGGGATGGCTTCTTTCCCTGATAGCTTACGTATCCATACTCTGCTCTGAGTCAACAAGCAAGTGCAATATTACGAAAAGTTTTTATAAAACTCTCTCACGGGTGTAGAAAATTTTAGTTTTTCTCTCGGTCTTCGGTTAATTTTAGCCTGTATGACCGCAATTCTCCTGTCTGTAATCGAGCTTATGTCCGTTCCTTTCGGTATATATTGCCTTATGAGCTTATTAGTGTTCTCCACCGCCCCTTTCTGCCATGAAGCGTATGAGTCGGTGAAGAAGACCTGTACACCGAGCTTCTTGGTTATCCATTCGTGCTCGGCGAACTCGCTCCCGTTGTCTGTCGTCATTGTCTTCAGCCCCTTTCCCTTATAGGGCAGCAGCAGCCTGTATACGGTCTTTGCCAGAGGCTTTGCCTTCTTCCCGTGTCTCAGCCTCTCCATGAGCAGGAAGTTGGTGCTGCGTTCTATCATTGTAAGTATGGCGTTGTTGTCCCTGTCAACTATCAGATCCATCTCCCAGTCGCCGAACCGCTTGCCGTCCGCCTCTTTCGGGCGTTCGTGTATGCTCGTGCGGTTCCTGATGTTGGTTGCCTTTGTTTGACGGATATGCGTAGCCTTGTGCTTGTATTTCATCTTATGACGGCAGTTTCTCGCGAGTTCCCCGCTCTTGTCGGAACGTATCATCCTGTATATCGTCTCGTGCGATATGCTTACTCCTTCAAGCCTGAGGAAGCCTGATATCTGCTTGGGTGACCATTGCTCCTGAAGTATATACTGCTCCACACGCCATCTGAGGGTGTCTGCAATGGCTCTGTTTCCCGGACTGCGGTGTTTCCGCGCGTCCGCCATGACCTGCGCCTTGTTCCATATATACTTGCCGCGCGGTGTGAGGTTGCGCCTCAACTCGCGGCTGACAGTGGAAGGAGAGACTTTTATCGTCCTTGCTATTTCAGCATTGCTCTTTCCTTTTTGTTTTAACGCAAAAATTGCGTACCTTTGCTCCCGGATTAAATGACTGTACATAGACAATACAAAGTTAGTTTAATCTTTGGAGATACAGCGGTGTCTCCTTTATTTTTTTTGTATTGCCTGTCAACTCTCCTGTCATTCGAAGCGGTGTCCCTCCATAGCCCATTACGCTACGCTCCATGAGCTATGGAGGGACAGAAGCGTTGCACTTCTATCTTGAATCTGCTCTTTTGTCTTGCGCGTCCTCAGATAATCTATAAATCCCTGAAGAAAATCCTTATCAACTTCATACAGCCTTATCCGAGGATTGTAAGCCTTAAGACATAAAGATACCGCATGTACATTATCGGCAAGGGAGGTGCGCCCTTTCTTCGTTCCGAAATCCGCATATTCATCAAGCCATTCTATAAGTGACATCCGAGCCTTATCCGAAAGGACTGTCACCGGTTTCTTGTTGGTGATGTCGAGGATTCGCTGCGCCTTGATAGCATTGGCGGCCTTGAGCGTGTTGGCATTCCTCTCCTTTGCCTCCTGTGATATTTCAGGAACAAGGAAGAGTTTAAGAAACTCATACCTGCGTTTACGGTCGGTATAGATATCCAAATATATGGACTGGTTGCCGTCCTTAAGTTGCTTGAAGCGGATGCGGACAGGTACCGATTCTGACTTTTTTGTTCTTGCCATTCTCTGCCAATGCTTTATTTCGTGTGCAAAGGTACAAATAATAGCTCAAAACGACTAACAAAAAAGTAACATAAACAGCAGAAATAACAAAAAATAACCCACACTCCACCAAAAACAAATCAAAATCGCTTCTCTGCAATGCCTTATAAATAAAGGCTTTTGTTTGCACTTACTTATAAATTTCCTCTCTCATTTACGCCATTTCATTTTAATCGTTAGGATTCTGAAGGCTGTCTGCCTTTACCTCCTTCTTGTCTCGAAGTACAGCCTTTCCGTCCATTACGACATACTGTTCATCAAACAGACGCTGAAGAAGATCATGTGCAGGAGAAGTAGCAGGAAAAGCTGCCAGCATCTCCATGATGAAATTACCAATTCTGGCAAGATTGCTCTGAAGCGTATCAGAGTCAGAGCGATAAACTGTCTTGGAGGAATCCTCTTTCAAGTATTCCTTTGCCCGTTCTTCCTGCTCTGGGGAGAGATGGGTAAGCGTGCATGTCTTGAGGAACTTGACCAGAGTTGTATGTATCAGTTCATAGCGAGACTGGCGAGCGATATTGCTGCCGATAAGCTTACTGTCCATACGGACGCATTTGCCTGATATCTTGAGAAGGTGTACATGCTTGCCAGCAAGCTGCTCGAAGCAGAGCTGCATCAGGTCAAAGCCAGTTCTTTCCTGATATTCGCAGATGCGGCGGCGAAACAGATAATATGTATCTATTGATGGGGTTACATCAGTCAGAAGTTCCATGCCGAGAGCCTTTCTGGTCAGAAGGTCAAACTCGCACTTCTCAAACAGATCCTCGTCGCTGCAACCGAATCCCTCCTTTAAGACAGACATAGCCACGAGTATGCGGATGGAGGCATTTGGGCGACCGCTCTTCTTGCCTTCAGGGAACAAAGGCTTGAATATCTCCTCATCAATCTTGGTTGTCACGAGACTATAAAACTGGTTATGCCATGAGTTGGGGTCAGAATACTTCTTTGAAGCACGACTTCCTAACTGCATTGAGGGAGCCGTGAATATATCTAACTGAGGATTCGGATCTGTCTTTTTAAACATAGTCATTCTGTTTGATTGATGGTGCAACGATACGAAAAATACTCCAGATAACGGCATAAATCGAAGATTATTATCGTGAAATATAAACATTTTAAACAGGCCTTACTTTTTAAAGTGGGCTCTCCTAATTGATATTCGCATGTAGTTTGTTTCAAAATAGGGCAACCTGATTCAGGCGAGACTCTTTCGACTATACCAAAAACATATTTGTCTAACATGAGATCGCCAATAACAATAGTTTTCATTTGTAATTCTCCGGTACCCATATTATTAAACAAGTATGAATTTAGCATTAATTCTATTAGCGAATAATCTATCTGCAAAGGAATCTCCAACAACAATTGTTTTTGAAAAATCAATATCAGGAAAATCTCTTTTTATGTTTTCTGCCATTCCTGTATTAGGTTTTCTTGTTTTGTCCGTATCGTCTATACCTTTACTGTAATAGACTTTATCTATAGACCCCCCAAGCTTCTTGATTTCACTCAACATACATTCATGTAATGTTAACAATTCATTCTCGGTCATAATACCTTTTCCTATTCCTGCTTGATTCGTTGTTATGAAAATCCTATCAAAACATTCCGAGAGTAATTTAATGTTAGATTTAAAGCCATCGGTAAAAACAAACTCAGAAAAAGATGAAATATAGCCATTGGGTTTTGTTATATTGACAACGCCATCACGATCAAGTATAAGGAACTTATAACCATTTTTGAATTCATTTTTTATTTGCTCCCACTCATTGACTGTTTTTAAATCTACTATTTCCTCTACCAGTTCACACACTATATGAGATATGATATCATGGCACTCTTGGATAATCTGTACATCATTGCTTGGAATCATTATTATTTCTTCTGCTAACAAATCAATATCATGTACGCATTGTCCTGTGAAAACTATTGATTTTATATTAGAATTCTTACATACATTCAATGCTTCTATGATATTCCTTGATTTACATGATGTTGTAAAAGCAAGAAACACATCTTTCGTTGTACCAATGCCTTCTATTTGCCGAGAGAAAATTCTTTCAAATCCAAAATCATTTCCTATACAAGTTAATAGAGATGCATTGGAACTCAACGATAATGAGGGAAAAGGTGTTCTACTATTTTTTTAACGCCCCATCATTTCTGACGAAAAATGTTCTGATTGAGAAGCTGAACCACCATTTCCAGCTGTGATTATTTTTCCTCCGAGTTTTAGACATTCAGCTAAGATTTGTGCAGATTTTAATATTTTATTTTGAATTCCAACATTTTGAATGATTGTATTCAAAATAGCTCTACGTTGCTCTAACTTTTTATTTATTTTTACTAGTAATTCCATTGGAATCGAAGAATTTAAATAGACATTAGAAATGCACTCGGTATATACGCTGTAACTACAGTTACCAATTCGTCCACAACCACTCCAACTCTTTGCTGTCCCTGCCATCTTGCGACTCTGCCAATCACTCCCTTAAACGCACCATCAATAACCTTTACCAACTGTCCTTTCTCGAACTTAGGCACTTCACCTAATGACACGATGGTATTGTCCGCATCGGCTGCACAGATAATTTTTAGGCTTTCCATCTGATAGTTGGGAACTATCAATGGAGTTTTATCAATTCTATGCCCAATATGGATGTGGCGATAATAAAAACGAAGGAATGGGAGGTTTACGTTGTCGTAAACGAAAGATTTGAGTTGTTCTTCGGTACCGTAGGCGAAGAAGATGTTTGGTAAACGTGACTCGGTAACAACTTTGCGCTTACCTTTTATAAGTTTTACTGTATCTGTAGTAGGATAGAAAGCCGTGATACCTTTGGCAGTCATATAGTCGTATGCTTTTTTCTCTCTACCATAAGTGGTGCGTAAAGCATACCAATGAGGAATTTCTTCCTCCTTTTGTACTTTAGACTTACTTAATATATGGACACTTCTGGTGGACACCCCTGTTTGTGAACTCTCGGCGGAAACTGTGCTTTGAGCTTCGGGGAGGGCGTTGGAGATAAGTCCAGCGCAAGGAGGGAATTCACCACCTCCTGAGGTGTGTACATCTTCTGATGTCCATTCATCGACTTTCATATCGGTGCTAACTTTTTTCTAGACAGAAATCCGTTAAATTGCGACAGAAAAAAAGCGTGGAATCGTCCTGTTGTCCATTCCACTTCCTGAGGCTCTAGCAATTGCCTATCATAGTTGAACAGACAACGTCAGAGCCCACGCCGATATGAAAATCATGTCCGCGTAAAGAGACCTATATAATACATTTGATTGCGCCCGAAAGGGTACAATCCATGCTTACAGGTCTCCACGGGATTGATATAATCACACCCGGGACATCTACCGTTGACCATATTCAAGACTATGATTAACTGTTAATTTGCTAGATTACAGGAAGTCTTAAACACAGCGTCGATAAACGCCTTCCATTATGTCTGGATTGTCTTCCCACCCAAAGCCCGCTTTCGTATAGATATGTCATGGTTGACTTCACTACACTCAGCACGGCGTAGGCTGCCGACTCGGTTATCATGAAAGAACTCGTCTTACAGCGACAACTGCGGTCTAGCTATACAATCCGGCTGCAAAAATACGAAAATTTATTGAGAAAAGACAAGAAATGACAGGAAATATAAATACCACAACACAAATTTAAGACTATTTAAGTCTAAATGCTTTAATATCTCAGAATTTTTGTATATACAAATGCTGTTCTTATGCAATTTTTGTATGTTATTAGGCCAATATACTTGAAGTGCCGATGAAGTATAGCTTCGACAGGCTATGAAGTGCTACTTCGATGGTTGATGAAGTTATATTTCGTTTTTATGGGATGTATAATAGTTGAAGTTCTGTCATTCTTCGCCTTTTGATGGACGGAATGCATTTGCCTCTCCATCTGCAAAAGTCAAGGTAATCTTTTTCTATGTCACGCAATCCTCGTTCAATCTTTTGCAGGAGATGGCTCTTCGGAAATCTTTTGTTCCCTAATATTTTGTAGGGGCCGACATTGTAGGCAAGTACGGCAAGGAGTAGTGAGTCCTTGCCATACTTGCGGAACATGGCGCATAACTTGGTAATGTCTGAACGCAACAGAGAATCGGCATGCTGATAGGTGAGGTTCTTGCTGAACTTCTCATGCGGCAAAATCCGGTGTCCCCATCCGATATAGGGATAGTTGCGTTTGATATCGTGCCATCCCTCGTAATACTTGATGCAGCGCACCGCTCGTTCTAAGGGTGGCAAAGCAAAGATGCCCAAGTCGGTTTGGCTTGGGCTATCGTTTGTAGGTGTTTTGTTCTGTGCCACGATGCTTTGGCACAGAAACAAGAGCATTAGGGTAATATATGTTCTTATCTTTTTCGTCATGGATGTTGTTTTTGTTTTGCATTTGGAGTGTCATTGACTTGTCACTTGGCATTCTTCTTGTTGAATATCTCCGATATCATGGCTTTCACGTCCTCGCCAACTTGCACGAAGTTCTTATAGAGGATGCGCTCACGCTCATCACGGCTCTTGAAGGTGTAGAACTTGGGCAGTGGCATATACTCGCTTTCCTCTTTCTTGATGTCTGCCATATTGAAGTCGGTCTTGCAATAGAACTTACTGGTCTTGAACTCGTCGCTTTCCTGTATGTTCATACTGCCATTCATGCCAGTCTTGGTTGCCACAAAGTCTCTTGCGGTCTGTCCGCAGATCCATCCTGTCGGCATATCCGAAATTTTGGAGGCAGGGACAAGGCTGTCCATGTTCTCGTTCAGGTTAATACTTGTTTTGTCTCGGTCGATGGTCACACCTTTCTTCAGTTGCACCACTTTTCCGAAGATGTCGGAGGACAGCCATTCGAGCGTTTCCTTGCTTCGTGCCGAACCGCTCACCACATTGCCTACGGTGGTGATAATCTTCTGCATACCAACCTTGCCATAGTCGGCTTCCAACTGTGGCAGTTCCTGAAATCCTAAGGCTACGCTCACCTTGTTGCTTCGGGCTGTGCCTATCAGTCTGTCTATTTTGTGGAAGTAGAGGGTCGGCAACTCGTCCACGATGATGCTCACGGGGATGTTCTTGCCTTGTCCTGTGTTCACTCGTGTTACCAAGCGATTGAGAATAAGGGCGTTCAATGCTCCAATGATGCTCTCCATTTCTGGGTCATTGGCTATCAGCAGATAGCTCGGATTCTTCGGGTCACTGACCTTCAGGTCGAAGTCATCGCCGTCCTTGTGGAATATCCAATAGCTTTCCTTGGTGGCAAGACGTGAGGTATAGACACGCAGTGTACCTATCATACCCTCCAACTGCTCCATTGCCTTGTTCTTCAAGGCGGTCTGGAACGGTCCCAATAAGGGTGCTACCTCATTGTCGGTCTCCAGCACATTGAAGATTGTCTGGTAACTTTCGTTCAAAAAACTAAGAATATGAGGCATATCGCTATACTTGCCCAACCAATAGGCTGGCTCCACTTCTTCTCCTGAATGGTTAAACACCTTTCCGGTCGGTTTCATCTGCATGGTCTTCGGGTCTAGTACTTTCTCTGCTATCAGCATCTTGCCGTCTTTGTCGTATGGCTCCTTACCATAGTTGATGAAAAAGTAGATACAGGCGGCGAGGAAGTTGACGGCTGATGTCTGGAAGAACTGGTCGCTACCGCCTCCGCCTTCCTTCTTGCCTTTTTGCAGCGATTCTAGCAGTGTTTCTGCGGTCTCACTCGCTGCTGCCAAGTTATTGATATACTTCTGCTGTATCGGATTCACTCGCTTGGAGTATTCCACATCCACGAAGTTGATGATGTTGAACTTGCAGCCTTCTGGCAGTTTGCCCAACTGTTGGTTCTTCTTGTAGTGATAGTACAGTTTGGTTGCCAAGGTAGGAAACTTGTAGTCATAAACGACCATGGCAAAGCCTTTTGCACTGTGCTGACGGATAAACGGCTCGATGATGGAGAATGTCTTACCGCTACCAGGTGTACCCACTACCCAGGTGCCTCGGAATGGGTTCACGATGTTTACCCATCCCTTGCGGAATTTGCCCTTATAGTAGTAGCGCATAGGGATATTCACGCTGTATTTGTTATATTCTTCCTTCTGGCATTGCTCAAAAGACTCGTTCTCAAAATTGAAACGGTCTTTCATCAGTCCTTCTTTCAGGAACTTCGAAATGTTGTCCAAGGCTACATGCACCAGCACCGTTCCGATGATGGTTGTCACCATATAGAGAATGGTGTTCAATCTTAGGGCATAGAGACGAGTGTCCATCACATAGCCGAAGATCCACACGGACAATATCAACAGCAGCACGCCACTCACCAAGGGGTACAGCACCTGCCTTCGGGCATCAAATTCCAAGTGTTTCTTGTTTCTCGTGCCTACACAGGTGATGCACACCAACAAGAACGTCACCACCTTGCTATACACCAGGTTCCCGTCATGGTAGATAAACCACTGCTTGATACGGTCGTGCAGGTCACACACCACACCGCCAAAGCCGTCTATCGCCCTTGGGTCTATGGCATACTCAAAGAATTCCATCAACACGGATATGTAGATGACCGCCCTGAATATCTTGTAAAATCCTTGTAGCTCCTTGCTTTCTTCCATTGGATATGATTGCTATTTTAGAAAAATCGGATTGAATGAGTCGGCTGACAACACATCGCTATAGTTCACTTTCAATGAGATGGTGCGACCGCTGATTTGGTTCTCCGTCATTTCGATGGTTAATTGCTTGTCATTCGGGAATGTCATTTTCCGAATGACTATCACATTGCGGTAGCCATAACGGAAACGCTTGGTCTGCTCCAACGTGAAGACAGGATGCAACTCTACCATCTGTGAGTTGGTTGCCTTGGCGGTCTTTTTATCCGTCAGCTTCAATCGTATTTGGTCTATATCAAATGGCACGTCTGTCTTGTTCTCCACCGAGAAGTCCAAGAAGAAATAGTCGCCCGACGAATAGATGTTGTTCAGTCGCATCACCATTTTATGGGCTTTGGTCTTCACATTGTTCACATGGGCTTCCGAACACCAAATCTGACGAGCATATCGAGCCATATCCGTAGAGGACAATGTGACCGCAGGATTGTTATAGGCATTCTTTTCTATCTGTTGTATCTCCTTATCCGTCACTGCCTCTTGCAATCTTGTTGTATAGAGCAGCGCATACTGGGTACGGTAGCGTTCTGTCACAATGGTCACGATGGCAAGCACTTCACCATCTTCATGCAGTCCCTCCTTGGGCTTCAGTCGCACGGTATTGTTGATGGGTTGGTCTCCTGCTATCTTGTCGGTGGATATATCCACAAAGCGGATGGGTTCGCTTGCCGTAATGACTGTAGTCACCTGCTCGTTCACGGTCAGCTGTTCCATCTCCTGGTAGGTGCTGGGCTGATAGCTCTCTGCACTGGTCTGTTGTGCCATCAGGGGAGTGACACTTATTGCACACATCATGAGTGCGCCAATGGTCTTCTTGATATTCATATTCGTATTCTTTGAATGTTGATGTTTACTTACTCTTGGTCTCTTTGCTGTTTATCAGATACACAAAGGTGCCATATTTCAGTTTCACTTTATTCTTCTTGATAGCCTTGCCTATGGCATTGCTTGTTTTCTGATAGGCATTCTGCATGGTCTGCATGCCCCATTGTGAAAAACTGCTGCCAGTATTGGTGGTATTCATATCCACATTCCCGGTCACGGCTCCGCTTGCCACATCCTTGGTGGTCTCTCTAAACTGGCTGCTTGGCACATACAAGCCTTCCATGCCGTCTGTGTCATAGAGTGACAGGTTGATTTTCACTATCTCGTCATCCACCAGCACGCTTTTCACCGTTCCTTTCACTCGTTGCGAACTGAAACCGCTCATGGTGGCATACAGGTATGCGCCTTTCTTCACCACCATTTCACCGATTTCCACATCATCTAACAGTCTCAAACGTACACGGCTTCCATCCATAGCCTTGATGTTCTCGTCAATGATAGCCTTGATGAGTGTCGGCTCTTTCTCATTCACTGCCAATGTATTGAAGTAGTCCGATGATGTCTTCACCTTTTTTACCACTTCACTTGGCTTGTCATTCTCGTCCGCTTCCTTTCTGGCATTCTCATTCACCTTTATTTTGCCTTCGATGTTGATACCGCCCTTGGCTGAGTCTTGCGAGTCGGCAGGAGAGGTGGCTGCAGAAGTCGAGATGTTCGCTTGTGTGGCTTGCTGTCCCTTCAGTCTTGCCTCGGCAAGCGCCTTGTTCAATTCCGCCAACGCTTCATTCTCTCTTTGTCGCTCATGGGCTTCTTGTGCTTCTCTCTGTTTTTCCATTTCTGCTTGCTTCTTGGCTTCAGCATCCAACTGTTGCAGTTCTGCATCCGAATACTTGCTTTGGTATTCTTCTTTTTCTTGCTCATTGTCTCGGTCTATATTTTCCACGGCACTATGGTCTTCTATCTTGCCGTAGGCGTTCAACATGTTCTCATACTTGCCTCCAATACCGTCACCGCCCTTGATATGAGCTTGTGGAAGGTTCGGATTCAGATATTCCGTGGTCTGCATATTGGCATCCTTCTTCTCCGCCACCTTGGTATCAAAGAGGTCGAAGATAAAGTAGGAGGCACCAAGCAGTGGAAGATAGACAATCGCAGGTAGCATGTACTTGGGTTGTCTGAAATTGATTCTTTCTGTCAGCTTCATCGTTATTTGTCTTTATGAGGATGGCGTGCATCCTCATTGGTCCTTACTATGTTCTTTGCATTCCCCATATTCTGATGGCGAGCCTTTATCAGCGAGTCCTGTCTCTCCGTAGCAGTGCGTCGCTCTCCCTGATAGTGATAAGCTCTTGCCATGCGATAGATGTTGAAACTGAAGCTCACACCCACAAAACCGAACACGATGACCAGGAACATTGTCTTATGCAAGTCGGCAAATTTCTGCACATGGGCTGCCGCCTTGTCAATTCTGCACATCCTGGCAAACTTTCTTCCAGCTCTCACGTCTCGCTCATAGCGTTCCTTGTATTTTGGGTCGTCCTTGTCGGGCATCTTCTCCCCAATGAGCATCTGCTTAAATCCTTTTGTGTTCATCGTTATTTTTTTTTTTACCTTTTTACTTCTTTACCCTTTTACCTTTAATAGTTGCTCTTCGTCTTCTGGTCAATATCCTTGTTGAGCAAGGTTCGCCAGTTCACTATCAGCAATCCATGTGGGTTGTTGTCAGTTCTCGGCACTCGTTTCAACTGTCCTGCCGTCACCAGTTCACGGGTCAGCACATTGGTTCTACGCTCGATGCGCTGTCTGCCGTAGTAGGTAAACTCCATCTTCTCCTTGTTGAACTTGATACTGTCACAGAAGATGCTGAACACGGCACTTGTTCCCATGATGTTGGAATAGAAACCCTTTTCTTTCAGCGTATTGTACTGCGCCAATCCTGTCTCATCCACCAGATACATGGCTTTCTCCATCGTGTATTTGATGTACTTGTCATCGGGTGCCAATGTGAAGAAATAATGATGGAACATCTCGATATGGCTCTTTGCTTCCACATCCAGTGTCTCATCCATCGTTGTGCGCTGTACCAGAATCGGCACGTTGCCGTCCAATACATAGATTTTGTTCTGTGCATCCACCACCATATTCTTCGCAGTCCAGATGCTACTGATACTTATCAGCACGCATCCAACCAGAAACAGGCTACAGATGATAGTCACCAACTTCACCTTATTCTCTAAATTCTTGATTACCATTGCTATAATGTTTTTTACCTTTTTCACTCTTTTACTTTTTTACCTTTATCAGTGCATCACATGGGCAAGTGTCCCCTGTGCCGACATTTTGGCTTGCTGTGCCACACCCTCACCGAAGTTTCTGGTAGAGAATGCGGTATCGCCCTCTGGTATCATCCATGCCGCAAGGTCTGGAACTAAGTTCAGACACTTCAAAGCCACGATACTTGCTGCCATCAGATACCCTGCCGAGAAGAACGAGTTCTGCAAATATGCCGCCATCGTCTGCTCACTGGCGGTGATAGCCGTCAGGTTCTCCACCTGTATGCAGAGCACGATGTCGAAGAGCAATAGCACGTAGAAGCCCACGAAGTAGAGCATGGCTCCATAGAAATGCACGGTCAGATACCTTGTCAGCCACTTCGCCCAACTGCTTTCCCATTTCGGCAGTAGCGAGAACGCCCATTGTATCGGTCCAAATATCGTCAGCATTCCCAACAGTATCTGTTGACAATAGATGGTGCTCCACCAACCGATACGGAAGACGATCAATGCTATCAGCATTACTATCTTGTCGATGTTCACTACGGCTCCTGCAGTCAGTGAGGTAAACCACAGCTTGGCTGCGTCCTTTTCCATATTGGTCACTTCATCCACACCTGTCTGCTCCATGGTCGATTCCACCAGATTCGGGTCTGTTGTTCCCTTATGGGCAATGTCTGCCTGGGCTTGTACGTTGGTGTACATCGTGTCTCTGGTGTAGATGAGCTGCTGAACTTCCGTAAACTTGTCCTCTATCTGTGTGGCTTCCGCCTCATATAGGTCATGGGTATAACTTCCAATGGAGTTTGGTATGTAACTCAGAAAGTCCAGTACGCACCAATTGCTGCCACTGTTCGTCATGCCTGTATCGGCAGGTGGGTACCACCAACAGAGGATGATGCTTATCACCAATGGCTTGAATAGTTTCATCACATCCAGTGGCTCATGCTTCACCATCATCTTGTAGGCCATGTTCGCTGCCACCACGATGGAGAAGAGGGCTGCGAGTGCCATACACATTTGGACGACCCACCAAAAAGGTCCGTTTGAGCCTGTAAAAGTAGCGTCGCACAGAAACTCGTTGGTCTGGAAAATCACGTCATCAATCTCTTCTTCCAAGATGTTGATGCCGAAGTCGGATAATATGCTGCTGTTGTCTGCCATAACTCCTTATCTATTTATTTTCAAATCATTGTCATCCTCGTTCGAACCGTTATTACTGCCAGAAGATGTGTTGTTTCTCACTGCCATTCCTGCCTCTCGCCATTTGCTGGATGCACTGCTGATGATACTTCGTTTGTTGGCGGTCTGGTAGTTGCCGTTTGCTGTCAACAATTCCTTGGTCTTGCTAGCATTCGAAATCTGCACCAGTTGCTTCACAAGTGTCTCGTTCTGTTTTGCCACATCTGCATAAATCTGTAGGTACATCTTCTTACGCTTGGCATTGGGCATATAGGCATCCTTGGTGGCTTTGATGGCTGTCTCATAGACATGATAGTATTCTGTCCAGCGTTGCTTGTCACCGATGGATCCGCCTACAGGCAGGATGCGGTCGATGTTCTTCTTGAAGGCATCCATCTTGCTGTTTATCTTGCTTCCTTCCACCTTCCAGGCGAGGTCAATCTGACGGTCTGCCATATTCAACGCCTCAATCTCTGCTCTTTTGGTCAGGGCAGAGTCGATGGCTTCGGCATATTCCACTTGATTGTAAGCTCCGATTCCTGCCGTGGTACGAAAACCAAGTTTGTTCTTACTCGCAGCCGACTTCTTGTAACTGCTGTGCAGTAACTGATAGTACAATTCTGGTGACAGACTACCACTACCGATTTCCATCACCGTTATCTGGTTCTTTTTCGAACTGTCATGATTGTATGTTACACCACTTTGGGCATTGTCGCTGATAGCGACTCCCAACATCAACATGATGGTTCCTATTCTTGTTTTCTTTCTATCCATGCCTCTACATTATTATATATGGGATTATAAATTCTTCGTTCTCTCAATATCCGAGTTTACCTGCCACTCGCCACCGACCGAAGGCATCTTCCAGTATTTGCTGCTTGCTTTTGGTTCGGTAAACCTTTTCTTTCCAATAGCCGATGCGCACTTGGATATATCGCCACGACTCAAAGTAGCTTTTGTTCAGATGCTTCTCTATATTGTCAAGCGAGGTGTTGATGCTTTCCAATACCACAAGAAGGACTGCCGTGGAACACGCTGCCGCTCCTGTGGCATACAGCACCAAGTCGCTCACGCTTTTGTAGAGGTATTCGCCTTCATTTGCGATATTCTCTATGGCTCGTCGGTTGATGCCTATGAGTATGGTATCGGCAAGCGAGATGCGCTTTCGTTTGATGACTTTTTGGTTGTAGTCATCCAACAGCTTCTTATAGTCCGATATTCTGTCGCTCACACCCTCGTAGGTGGAGTACACGTTCAGACTGGTTCGTAAACTTTGATATAGCACATCTATCACATCAAATGCCCTGGTGTACTTGTCAAGGTCAACGTTCAGTTCCTTGTATGCCTTGGTCTCGTCCTTACTGTAACTGTGCAATAGTTTATTGCTGTATTCCAACGTGCTTCGTGCAAGCAACAGACTCCGCTGTTTCTTGTGGTCATTGATGTAGGCTTCCACGCTGGCAACATCAAATCCCCATTGGGCGAATGTTTTAGAGGGGAGGGCGAGGAGCAAGATTGCTACCAGCAATGTTCTCACAATATCCATTCGTCGCTTCTTGCTCACTGACCCTGCAACCCTCTCCGCTGCATCAGCCTTGTATTCTTTTCTATTTCTCATTTTCATTGTCTTCATCATTAAACTTGCCGTGATAATCATCTGAATGTTTGGTGTCGGCAGCTTTCCTTAACCAACGTTTCTTGCATTTCTCCACCAGTGTCAACCGTCGTCCTTCGTCAGCATTGATATGTGGAGCGATGTCCATCAGCACGTCGATGATGTTGCGCTTGTAGTGCATCATCTTCTCCAACGATACCAAGTCTGCGTATATCTTGGTGATTCTGCTGTCCACCTCTCTGGCTATCTCTAACCTATCGCTTGACCATAGCAGGTGATAGGTGTCATCGGTATTATTGTCATCGGCAGGTGCGCTCTTAGCATATTCAGTGGTTATCTTGCACGATGGATATTCCTGTGCAATTTCCGAGATGCGCTTGTTCACTTCGTCCGCCTTTTCCTGCTCGGTCTTGCTTGGGTCAAGCGTTATCACATCCACTACCGAGGTGTTGGTGTATTCCGATGTCAGCTCCCAACTGATCTGCAGGATGGCTCTGTGTATCTTGATGCCCAAGAAATATTTCGGCTTTCGGGCAATCTTCAATGTTGCCTTGAAGGTGATGATGCCGTTGATGTTGGGCATGGTGGCTTTTCGAATGTAAGTATAGCCGCTCCATGTTCCTTCCCCTTGCCAAGTCAGGTTGTAGGCACTCTTGCAGTCGTTCATAATGGCTGGTATGCGATAGTAGTCATCCGTCGCCACGTCATTGTCCTTTCCTGCCTCTGCCTTGGCTTCCTCTATTTCCCTTTGTTTCTGTTGCCATGTGGCAAGTTCTTTGTTCAGTTGTTCGATGGAAGCCTTGTTCTTGTTGTATTGCTCCCGATACTTGGCTGCATCTTCCACACTTGCATTGGCGATTTGCTTGACAAGCGACTTGTTCTCGGCTTCCAACTGACTGATTTGAGATTGCAGAGAGGCTATCTTGGCATTGGCTTCCTGCTCTTGTTTATACAAGTCCGAGAGGTCGAGGGTGTTTTCTGTCACAGATGTTGTCATGGCGCATTTCTTGCTGTGGTCATTCAGCGAACCGCCACAACTCTTGCATTTGTATTGTGTGGTGCCTTGCCCCAACTGCACACCGTCGCTGCATGTCACACTAATGGTCACGCTCTCGCATCCCTTCAGTTTGGCGGCATCGGTTGCCTGATAGTAGTTGCGTGCATCACTGCCTATATAATAGGTATAGCCTTCCTCGTTGTCATTCCATTCGCTCAACCGGGCTTGCAGTTGTGCCTTGAAGGTGTTCAAGTCCATCGAGTAGGAGTCGAAGACTGCCTCATACACTTCTTCTGTTCTGTTCCAACTCTTGTCCACCTGTATCTCGTAGGCGTATGCCTTCTGTTTCTGTCCTTTCTTTTTGCTGCTGATGATGTAGCTGTTCAACCAATAGCTGATGCTATAAGTAAAGCCGTCATTCTGGTTGTTGAGCTGTTGCACCCTTGTCCTTGACCAACCTGCATGATTCTCCGAGTTTTGCAGGATAGCTTCCTTTTGGCTATTGTTGGGATAGAAGTTGGCATCCTTGGTGTTGATTCTGTACCAGTGGTCGCCTTTCAAGATGCTGTTGTCATCGGTGGGCGGTACATAGTCGCACAATTTCTCTCGTCCTTGGTCTCGTCGGGCGATATACCATCTTTGCGTGTAGTAGTTTCCTGCCGTCTCATCCAGATAGTCGGTCATCCAAGAGGTTAGGTTATAGTTGGCAAGAGAGAAAAGTCCTGCCACGTTGTCCTTGCCTCCAATCATGCCCAAGAGGGTCTTGCCTACGCTCTTATCGAGGCTTTTGAACAGCGAGGAATAGTTATCCACAATATCGATGGCTGCACTGAGCTTGCCTTGGAAGAGGTCGTTGAACTGGCTGCTCTGCAACAGGGCATTGCCGATATTGTTCATTCCTGCTCCTGCAAGGTTGGCTCCAGCCTTATACAGATTGTCGATGTCGGCTTTCAGATTGTCTACTGTAAAATTGCCTGGCACCTTCGACAAATCGTCCAACATCTTCTTCCAATCCACGTTGCCAATCTCTGAAAGTTTCAGTATGGCAGCTATCTCCTGGTTGATTTGCAGAAAGGCAATGTCCGAGAATGTGAGGGTGCTGTTTGTCACCACGCTCTCAAACTGCATACACAGGTTCTTGGTGTCGTCACATATCTTCATCAGATAGGTTCCCCAATACAGGGCAGTCTGCGGACTTTTCAGCATCATTCCTGCCACCGTCCATATCTTCGGCATGATTTTGCCCGACACCATGTTGTAGATACGGCGGTAATAGTAGTTCTCTGTGCTACTGTTCCAGATGCCCAAATCCGTCATTGCCTTGCGTTCCAAGAATTTTGAGGCGAAGATGCCGGCACTTGCCACTTCTGCTGCATTATAGTGCTTCAAGATGTTCTGCACCTGCTCGTTATAGTATGCCTCTGCCACGGCTTCCGTTCCGTATGCAGCTGCCATAGCAGCCACCGTCTGCTTGTCATAGTTCACGCTGTAGTACTGTGCGTCAGCCTTTGCCAACACACAGACTATCAGCATTATGATGGATAGAAGTCGTTTCATCTTTGATTACTTTTTATTTTTGTTCCCTAAATTCAGTACTTTTCCTGCCTGATTTACCTTTTGAGCAAAAGCGAGGCTCTTGCTGATACCACTTGCATCCCAATCCCTGCAATAGGCTTCGATAGCTTGTTGGTGGTTGCATTTCAACACTCGCTTGTAGAGTTTTAATGCTTCCTTCTCCGCTCGTTCCGTGGTGTAGGTCATATAGCACTCATGCGGTTCTTCCACACCATACACATTGCTGGTCTGTCCTCGCCTGATAAAGACTTCACGGAAGAAACTGCGTCCTTCCTTGTTCTCCAAGCGGTTGATGGTGAATATCTTCTTGCAGTCCACATCGGTCAAACCGAGTATCGCCTTGATGGTGTCGAATCGTTCCTTGAACTTGCTCTGGTCGAGCAGCATCACCACATCCGAGTTGTTGATGATGGCTTCTTTCACTATCTCACTGCCGATGATGTCCTGTATCTCCTGTGTCACCACACCCACGCTTGCCCAGAACTTTCTTGCGGTCTTATACAGATATTTTATGTATTCCGCCATCATGGGCGAGGCGATGGCTTTCCATGCCTCCTCGATGATGAGCATCTTTCGGTTCTTTTTAATGCGCATCTTCTGCAGGAACACGTCCATGATGATGAGTGTCACCAGTGGAAAGAGCAGTGGATCATCCTTGATACTGTCGATTTCGAAGACGATGAAGGTCTCATCAAACAGACTGCTGTCCATATTCTCATTCAGCGTCACATCATGGCTGCCTCCTTTGTAGAAATCCTTCAACAGATAGTTGTAGGACGAGAGGTCAATGCCATGCAGACCATTCTCCTCGCATATCTTCGGCAGTCGCTCCGTACTGAACTCATAGAAGCTGTTGAAACAGAGGTTGCTCACTCTCTTGGTGGTGAAATAGGCATCGTAATACTCGTTGATGACTTGCTCTATCAACCTGTCCTCGGTCTTGCTCACCGTGCCTTGACTTCCTTTCCATATCAGCATCACGAGGTTTTTCAGGAATCCCAACTTCTCGATGTTCCATTCCTCTCGCTTGATTTTGAAAGGGTTCATCGTGATAGGATGCTCCTCGGTATAGGAAATGTATTTTCCGCCGAAGTATTCACACAGTCCCTCATACGAGTTACCTGTATCTACCAGCACGATGTCGGTGTCCTGCTCATGGGCTTGGCGCACCATGGAGTTTACATAAAAACTCTTGCCGCTTCCCGAAGGACCGAGGACAAAGAAGTTGCTGTTGTCGGTCAGCTTGTTTCGTCCCTCTTTTCCTGATATGTCGATGGCTACTGGCACTCCTTGACGGTCGGTATAATAGACCTTAAAGGAGGTGTCCTCGCTATGCACAATCTTTTCCTTGTACATCAGGCAGGTGGCGGCATCGCCCAAGGTCAAGAATCGGTCGTAGTCGGCATTCATCCCATAGCAGTTGCCGGGGAAAGAGTTGACAAACAGTTCCAACTGGTTATAGGCTCGCTTCGAAATATGGATGCCCATCCTGCCAAAGGCATTCTCCAGATGATTGGTACACTTCTGTATGTCCGTATCTGGCTTCACCGTCACGATCAGATTATAGTGGGTATATACCAGCTGCTTGTTTTCTCTCGCTATCACCTCCTGCACTCGCTTGATGTCCTCTACGGCTATCAGATTGCTTGGGTTCGGCATGCTGGCATGGCGGTTCTTCTTTTTGTCGAGCAGGGCAAGCTCACGCTTCTGATTCGGCACAAAGATGATTTGGTTATACACCACACTCTCCACTCCTGGTATGCTGTCCACCAAGGCTACCAGATCCACTGGCATACTGGTGTTGTTCACCTCGATATTGGTGAATGGTCGTATCTGTGTCGGCAGATTGGCGCTATCGACATCCACCAGACTATACACCTTGCAGCGTCTGTCACCCATACCTATCGTCTCGTCATCCACCTTGAATCCTGTCATGCTCACCATCTTGTCACGGAAGTTCATGGCAAAGAAACGGTCAACATACAGACTTGCCTCTTGCTTGCCCAAGAACTCTGACTTGATACTGGCATCCTTCAGCTGGTCTTGCACCTTTCTGATTTTTACCAGGAAATCTCGCCACTTTTTGTTGTCGAAGGACATCAGACGGCTCTTCTTGTTCTCCTGCGTAATGGTCAGATAGGTCATACTGTCCGTATATTCTCTTCCGTTGAAATAGCGGAAGTAGGATTCGGAAAGGAACTCGTGTCCCTTGCCACTCTCATCCTTAAACTGCTTTCTAGTAAAGATGTCCTGCTTGTGCAGGGCATAGCCTTCACCCAGAGTCTGTGCGATGGCAGCAAACAAATTGGTGAACTCATAATAGCTGTCTATATTGGCAGAATATTTCTGCACTGGGTTCTCCATTCTCAGGATGGCAGAATACTCTCCAGTCTTTGTATAGAGCACACCGATACCGTCCGTGTCTTCCACGGAGAAGTAGATGTCCTGAAAGATTTTCTTCCGCTTGCCACCAGTACCAAAGGCATAGACCGATATGGCCATGCCAATGCAGATTGCCACGAAAAATAAGATTACATATAGTACCATATTCGTTTATTCTTCTGTTTCTTCGGATGATTGATGATTTTCTCCCATACTGGATGATTTGTTGTCATTCTCTTGATAAGAGGTATTGTAGCTTTCTTCGCCATAAAGGGTTGATACACTATCCTTTGCAGTGGAATCCATCCTGCTTGTTTGTGTTTCCACGATCGCAGGATGTTCTTCTGCCTCTCTCGCCCAAGCAACTCTTGCCTTGTCAGCACTCCTCATGGCATCCAATGTGGGTGGCTTGTAGGTCTTGTCCTTGCATGCGGTCAGCAATATGCCAGCCAATGCCATAATGATAATGTTCTTTGCTTTCATGCTCATAACCATTCTTTTATGTCAAAGATGCGATACTTTCGCTGAAACAAATAAAGGTAGACCCACACCCTTGGGGGAGAATGAGCCTACCAGTCGTTCACTTTCTACTTGTCATCCACATCTTGGTCATGTCGATACTTTTTTTTTCACATTTTTATATGCGCTTGCTGTAGGCATAGATAAACACTCCTTGGTCGTTCTTCTTGGTATGCAGTCCTTTCCGTTGTTTGAACATGATGAGACCTGCACCCGTAGTGATTGCCACGACCAACACGATCAGTCCTGTAATGATACCCATCAGACAGTAGGCGGCAATGAAGCCAATGATGGCTCCTCCTGCCGTGGCTGCCGCCCAATAGATGTATCGCCCCTGTATTCCCATGAATTCAAGGGGCTTCTGGAGTCCCTTGAACAGTGGGTAGTCGGGGTAGCGGATTTCCTGCTCTTCTCTTACCATTCTTCACGTCGTTTCTCACTTACTGAATATGCACAGAATAACTCTCACTCGTTAGTTGGTCACACCGAAGAACAATGGCAATGCCTGTGCTGCTGCCACGAGGAAGATACATGCTCCTACAATCATCATGATCTTCTTCTTGACATCCTGCTCCTCATTGTTCATGGCGATGTAAACGCTTATCGCACCCACTACGGCGACAACACCAGCAATGGCATAGCAGAGTTTGACCACAATAGGTACGTACTTGGCAATTTCCTCTGTCACTGTTGTAAGCGCGGTGGTACCTGCCGTGTAGTCACCTGCCGAGTTCTGCGCCATGGCAATGCCACCGCCCACAAGGAGCATCAATGCCAATGTCTTCAAGCGTCCTGAAGAGAGAACGCTCTTGGCGGTCTTCTTCAGATAGTTCGTTGTTTTCTTAAACATTCTTTCTTGTTTTACTTGTTAATGATTCGTTTGGCAACACCTTATTATAATTATATAGAAAGGTATTGTCGCTTTCACATGATATACTCTTCTGCAGTTGAGTCTTAAATCTGGTAGCCAAAGAATGCCGGGAACAGGATGGATGCGCCTATCATAAACAGACAGGCTCCTATCAGCGTCAGTATGGACTTGGTGACTCCATCTTCCCCTGTGTTCATCTTGATGTATATCTGCAAAGCGGATATAATCACCATCACAGCAGCAACGGCGTATGTCAGATATAGCACATACAGCATCATCGTCACCACATAGTCGTGCATCCCTGCCAGTGCGTCTGCTCCCCAGCTGTAGTCCACATTGCCACATTTGGCTGATGCGGACAGGGGGAGCAGCGCAAAGACAAAGGAACTTACTACATTCTTTATGATATGGCTAAATTTCATCCTTGACTGGTATTGTTTTGATGTTTGGTTGTCCTGGCTTTGTCTCGCCTTGTCTCAATAGACTCTCCGTGAAGTCGTCCTGCCAGAGTCCGTCTATCCATATGGGAGAGGTGGACTCCATTTGTCCATCCATCTTTTCCTGCAACGACTCGGCTGCGTTCTTCGACTTCTGTTGGTTGACGTCATTTTCATCGTCTTCATCAACATCATCTTCTCTGCTAGAAGAATCCGTACCAGGAGAACAACCATTCGTTCCGTTACACTCTGTTCCCATGCCATAGTCCTCATCGTATGATGTGTCGTCTTGGAAACCTGTGTCGTATTGCTTGTCGGCAACACTAAAGCCACCATTGCTTTCATTGACGGCTACTGCGGCTTCCTCTTCCGTTATGTTGCTGATGTCAAATACTTCCTCGTTGCTTTTGGCTTCTTCCTTCTTACCATACAGGTCTCTCGTTATCATCACCGCATAGTAAATAGCGTATGCAATGGTAAGGCTGATGGCGAATATCAAAAATGGACTCATATAATACTTTGTTTTATTGATGATTTATACTCTATGCAGTGGCAAAAGTGCCAGTTGCGAGTGCAAAGTAAAGAGTAAAATCCGACATAAAAGAATTTTGTAAAGTATGGCCGCCAAAGTTTAAGATATATTCAAATTATAACCATATATCATACTCTCAATCATACTTTAATCAGCTTGTTCTGTTAGTTTTCGCATGTTTGGCAAAAGGGCATAAAAAAAGCCCTCCGAATGGGAGAGCTTGATAAGGTATATCGTAATACCTTTATTTTTCCATGTATTGTTTCAGTTCCTGAGTGATATATGTCCAAACTTCTTGGAAGGTTAGTAGCTCCTTGAATTTGATTTTCTTCAAATAACTATTCCACATAATATTTCGTTTGGCATCTGTCGCAAAAGAATCCTCGAAAAGGCTATAATCCGTAGAGATGGCGGTGCCTCTATTCTCAAACGTGGCTGTGATGGCTTCTTGCAATGTGTTCAAGTCAATATTTCCTGCTTTGAGTATTCTGTACACATCAAAGAAGTCTTTCATGCGGCTGTTCTCTGTCGCATGGTCTATCATTGCCTGATACTTTTCAGCCACCACGGTCTCTAAAGAGTAAGCCAAGATGTCAACTTCTGGTAATGTGTCCAGCAACACCGGATAAGAAAGGTCAACGGGTGCAGGAGTTATGATGTCGCCAAAGCCTACATCCATGGAAATAACTTGGCTTGCCGTGTCAAGTCCTACCTTGACATGTACTCGCACACCATTATATTCTTTTTTGAGAGTGATTTCTTCTACGCTAATGCTGTCCTTTTCAAAGACAACTCCGTCTTCCAGACATTCTATGTCGCATAAATTTCTGAATGTCTCCTTGATATTGTCCAACTCACGGCTAATCTGTTGACCAAGGAAATCTATGTCCAATGTTGGTCTTGCTTTCAAATGCTCATGGGCATACAGTAATGCACCACCTTTCAATATAAAGCGTTCTTTGTATGGACTTACCGACAGACGGTACAACAGACGCTCCTGAAAGTATCGTGTCAATATCGATTGGTAGAAGACATTCTCTTCTTTCGATATATTAAGCAGTTTCGCTCTTACCGAGCGAGCATAATTCTTCGTTGTCATATTTATTATTTTATAGTTCCATTTGTAGATATGTTCCCAATGTTTTGGCAACTCTCAGTTGTGAGGCATATTTCATCAGTTTGCTGACATTACGATCTCTGCGTTTCAGATATTCCTTTATAATCTCCGTACAGACATCTATGCCGATTTTGTTTCTATACTTTACTGCATCACAGACACATTTCTCCACGTCATATATCCTCACATTGAAACCTTCAATCTCAGTATTCGTAATTCCAAGGTTAAAGGCGGTATCACTCCAATGGTATAGTGTAATTGGGGGATAATCTGGAAGGGTGATTTTTCGGCCTCTTTTTATTGCAAGACAATATTCTTGTGGTACCTGTGTAGTCAACTGATAATGTGACCAAGCGGAATACAGACACAACACGCCACCAGGAACAACCTTTTCCACATCAAGCATTTGACTTGCCAAATGGTCATCGGTTGCATACACACCTCTTTTTATTCTGGTGAGTTCGCCATTCTTGGCGGCTTGCAATACTTTATAGTATGCAGCTCTTCCTGCCATATCTTTTGCAGAGATGTAGCCTACAGATTTTGGATTTGTCATACGCTTTTCCATGATTTGCATCTTTAATTCTGTACAAAGTTACTACATATTTTCAAAAGTGTAGTATGTTTGTACGAAAATCTACGCAAAAATCACGCAAAATATAGTTTTCTACGGAGAATATTGACTTTCTCCGTAGAAAATTATCGTTTTATACATCCTCTTTATGCGGAATAATGGATTTTCTGCCGATAAGATAATCATTGACATCCTTGTATTCTGCATATCTTATGGATTCGTTGATTGCCCTGTTTTGATAACAGTCCATGATTGTATGGGCAGCCACCGTTCCTGCTTGGTCATTATCAAGATAACAATGGATAGCAGTGTAACACGCCAATCGTTCCATGCATTTCCCAAGGCTACTGATGGAGTTCAGTACAATATAATCACATGGCTCTTGTATGCAAATCACATTGTCGCCTCGCTTTTCCAAAGTCTTGTACGAAAGAAAGTCCATAAACCCCTCGAAGATGCAGCATCTGTCCTGCACTCCAACTTGCTGTGAATGTATCAAGGATATGTCTTTCTCGCCCAAACAACCTTTATAATATGGGTTACGCAGCTCATAACCATCCCTGTTATTTGGAAAGGCTATACCAAAATACCGCTTGCCCTTAAACGTGTACCAGATCTCCTTGCAATAGCGTTTACCTATGTCCGCATCCACATGGCGTGAACGCAGATACGACATAAGCACAGGGTAGGACAATTCTTGGATATGTACCTTGTCCATCTTGTCTGTCTCTACTTGTGTCGGTATGGGAGGTTTTGCCTTTGTGGACTTTGGGTTGTTCATGTCCGCTGCTATATGCTGCAATGCAGCACCCACATCATCCGTATTGTAGAGAAGTTGGGCAAGAGCAATGATGTTGCCACCCTTGCCAAGAGCAAAGTCATACCATTGGTTTCGGCTGAAGTTCACCTTGAACGATGGCTTTGTCTCCGCATGCAATGGCGACAGATAATAAGATGTGGACTTGCTGCATCGTTTGGGCTGATGTCCCAATGCGCTCAGATAGTCCGTAAGTTTGATTTCCTTTGCTTGTTGTATGTTCATCTTTCATTCATTTTTTGTTCATTCGTGCGCTTATTATATATACACCAGAGTGAATGAACGGTTTTGTGAAGTCATTTTGTCGTATGTCCATGTAGTTAAATATGATGCCACTTCACAAAATCCGTCCGTTCTACTATTATATATACACCGAGGTGAATGAAGTGGTTTTTGAAGTGATTTTCGCTTCATCCTCACTTCTTCACCTCCTGCTCTTCAAGCAGCGGAAACGAAGGATAATCCTTCATTCTGCAATACTCGTTGTTGCCACACTTCACCACCAGTTTGCTCTTCAATAGGAAGGTCAGCAACTTTGACATCACTGTTCTACCTCTGGCAAAACCAATAGTTGTATATCCTTTCGTCAATGCGTTTATCACATTCTCATAACCTGACACCACTTTCTTGCCAAAAGCCATTCCAAGTGCCTTGTCATGCTGCTCATCGGTAATGTCGGCTATTGTCATCTTCGGCTGTCTGGCTGTGGTGGAGTCAACCACATAGTCCTTGGCAATCTCTGGAAGTCCCTCCTTGTTTATTTGGAACGCAAAGGGCGCAAAGTCCTTGTCTCGGATGTTGAGCGGTTTCACTTCACTCACATTCGCCATCGAATTGCTCTTGCTTATCACCAGTACCGTCTCTGCCTTGTTGCTGAGTTCCGTTCCTATGTGACCTCTTACATTGTCATCACCCTTGTTCAAGTGTAGGACACAATGTATGTGCAGGTCATAGCGGCTTGACCACTGCATCAGTTTGTTGATGATATGGACGGACTCACTCGGATTGTTGATGTCGAGCATCAAGTCCCTTATGCCGTCAATGATGACCAAGCCAAACCCCTTTTGCGTCTGCAAGGCATATTCTATCAGTCGCAGTCTGAGGTTGGGGCTGTATTCTCGCAGTCCGAAGAACACAAGGTTCTCGCTATTAGTGTTGTCGGGCAGTCCTGCAAGCCGGAGGATGCGCTGCATCACGCTGTGGCAGTGAAAACGGCTCTGCTCCGTATCAACGTAGAGTATCTTACGCTTGTCATCGGGTAGTTTTGCCGTATATTGCAGCACCTTTCCATTAGCGAGCGAGGCTGCCACCAATGCCGATACATTGAATGTCTTTCGGCTCTTCGCCTTGCCCGTGGAGGCACTGAAGTTGCCAAGCGTGGCTATGGTCGAGTTGTCCACCCATATTATCTGTGGCGGTGTCTGGTAGGTCTCATCCGCATGGATAAGCGATGCCTTCAGTAGCTTTTCCAACAAATCTGTATTGTCAGTTGCGCCCTCAAAAAGGCTCATGTCGTTCATTTCTTCCATCGTCATCTGCTCTTCAAGGGTTTGTTCATCACATAGCGTATGGCATCCTGCTCATACACCTCCTTTGTCTTCACTGGATGCTTCTTGATCCATTCCACCAGTTCTTCCTTGCTGAAATAGATAGTCTTGCCATTTGGCTTGTAATGGGGAATGGCAAAGGTACGTGTCAGTTTGTAAAGCTGACTCTTTGAAGCGTCAAGGAATACGCTTGCCTCGTCAAGGGTGAGCACGTCTTTTCCTGCAAAGAGCCATTTCTCCAAGCACTTGATGCGGTTCAGCACATCCTCCACTGGTCCAAGCAGCTTGAATGCTTCTTCCATTTGTTGAATGCGCTCGGCAAGTCTTATTGGTGTCATATCTGCCAGTTCTTGTTCTGTCAACTCGTGTTTATCCCCGTCTATCGTTGGCGGTAGGATAGTGCCATCCTTTGGTGGATTGTTTGCCTGATTTGTTGTCTGTCCAATCATTGTCGTAATTTTATTTATCGTTACACATAACGAGGTCGCCCTCCATAACCATGTCTCTGATTACGGAGGGCAAAGGTAAGGGCATTTCTGCCCAATCGGATGGAAGTGCGCTTGACTGTCAACCGACTATCAAGCCAACTGTCAAGGTTTTCATCTGTCAGATGGTGTCCTTGCTGTCATTTTTACCGCAATCTGCTATTTCTTGCACTTTCTTGCGGATAGCCTCATAGATGCTGGCGTTGGTACTTTTGGCATCACTGGTTGCTGAGGACAGCTTGGTTGTTGTAAGTGGCTTGTCTGTTGATGAAGACAGGATGAGTTTATGCTTGGCAATGACCGATTGCCATTGCTTGCAAATCAAGTTCTTGCTGCAGAGCATGTCAAAGAAGAATGCCACACGTCTGTTGCTTCTCGCCTTTAGCTGCTTGCTGACTTGGCACGAGAAGAGTTTTCGCATATCCTCTTCCGACACATCGGCTGAGAACAAATGAACCTCATTGGCATGGCGCGCAATGAGGTTCAACTGAGTAGAATCAAAGTAACATTGAAAGTCCTGTTTCGGTTTGGTTTCTTGTGCTGTTTGTAATATTGACGGTGGTTTACCATGTAGATACTGACCGTTTGGAGGCGGCTCCGTGGTGTTGAACTTGTGATGAAGAACCTTGTAGTCATGATACTCGAAATCCACTTTGGTAAAGAATATAACTACTAAGTCCTCACGTTCTTCAAGAAACTCCTCCATGATGTAGAAGTTCTTCTTGTGCTCGTTCTTTCCTGCCGCATACTGGCAGTCCGTATAGGAATGGCTGTTGAGAAAGTCCTTTTTATAGCGGTGATACAGTTTACCGCATCCTATTACTTCCGTCTGATAGCACTCATGGGCTTCCTTGAAGAACAGCCACAATTTGTTGGTACCACAAATGCCACCTACACCGTTAGCGAAGGTGCATTCATTGCATTGGGGTAAAAAGAGAGAACGAGGAGTCGTCTCGTCCTTGGTTGTTTGATGTATTATTATGTTCCATTTTTATTCTTCGAACGCACTGTCCAATAGGGAAACAGCCTCGTCCTTTTTCTTATTGATGATTTTTGCGTAAATTTGTGTCGTACGCACCTCCGTATGACCGAGAAGTTTGCTTGTAGTGTATAGGTCTGCGCCCATGGTCAGCTCCATCGTGGCGAACGTGTGGCGTGAGACATGGTAGGTCACATGCTTGCTGATACCTGCCGCACGGCTCCATTCCGGGATGCAGTCATAGTTCTTGCTTGGCAGTGTTGGAAACACATTGTCCTCGTCACTTGCAGATCCACGCTCAGGCATCCAACGAAGGGCTTGCTTGTTGAGAGGAAGATAGAGAGGCTGCTTGGTCTTGTACTGCAATATCTCAACTCGTGTCTTGTCACCCTCGGTGATGATGTTCTTCCACCTCAAACTCTTCACGTCACTGATACGGAGTCCGCAGAAGCATGAAAACAGAAACGCCGCCTTTATATCCTCACGCTTGCAAGGGGTGTCAATCAGTCTCTTCACCTCGTCAACGGTCAGGTACTCTCGCTTGGTGCCGCCACCTTTCAGAACATCCATACGAAGACGCAATACGGGATTGTCGTCCATTATCTCTTCCTCAATAGCCATATTGAAGGCTGCTTTGAGGCATTTGAGATAGTTCATCACCGTGGATTTGGATGGATGGGTGTGCTTGTAGGTGATATAGTCGTTCAACAAGAACACCATGAAACCATTGCAATATTCCTTGGTCATCTCTGCGAGTGTCACGTTTGGCGAATGTTCTCTCACTGCATTCAGCACACTGTTTACCCAGTTTCGGGCAGATTGTCTTCCTCGCTCCACTTGTGCGTCACGGAATATCTCCAACCAATCCACAAGTCGCATTTTGATTCTCGACTTGTCTTTGAGCCCTGCGATGCCGTTAGTGATGCTCATGATGCGTTGTGCTTTGATGGCATACACCGCTTGCATCGTCTGCTTGTTCTGCTCCTTGGCAGCTGCATCAACCTCTGGAATGAGATAGAGACGCAGATAGTCGTAGGTTCGGCGACCATTGACATTGATGGATAGATAGACCGACTTGTTGCCGTTGGCAAGTTCCTTGAAGCGGATTCTCACAGGCTCCTTGGTCTTGGAATTTCTCTTGCGCTCAGTCTCTGCAACGGCAATCTCTGTCTTCACTTTCTTGGTGGCAAGATACTCCTTGTATTTGTCCACGTTGGCATCGGGGTCTTCTCCATGCGGCTTGTAGCCTCTTCTGCCGACACGCTTCTCAAAGGTTCCGTCCTTCAATGCCTTCATGCGTTCCTTGGCCTTTTTCTCAGCTTCTTTCCAGATTTCCTTGTGCTTCTCCTCGCTGTCATCCTTACGAAGGTAAAGACCAACTGACTCATAGGCACGTTGTCCCTTACCATAATATATATCAAGGAAGAGAGAACGGTCTCCATTGCGCATCTTGCGACTACGGACTATCACAGAACTGGTGTATTCCTCAACTTTCTCCACTTGGTTCAGCTCGTCAGAAGAATCCGTGAAAGTCTCTCCATTGACAACCTCTCGCGTCTTGCGTTCTTTCAGACGCTCTGCGGTTTCCATGACCAAGGCATTATTCTGCTTGTCAGCCTCGGTAATCTCTGGATTGATATAGAGCTTCAGAAACTCGTACTTGCGCTCACCATTATAATATATGTCGAAGTAGAGCGACTTGCTGCCGTTGGCAAGGTTCTTGAAACGAAGAGTGACAGCTTCACGCTTGTTGGGTCTGCCTCTATGTTTTTTGATTGTTCCATCTATGGCTCTGTCCTCACCGTCATCGTCAATAAACTTCCATTGGTGTCCTTCTCTGCCAGAAACGGCTCCGACGACTTCGTTTACCTCACGTTCCTTTCCTTGGGTGCTTTTGCCAGTTTTAGCAGTATTGCCATTCTCCTTCTTGCTTACTCGTGCAGTCTTCTTGCTTGCAGTAGTTGTAGAAGCCGGATGATCCAAAGAAGCCTTCACTATTTCCAACTTTCCCGATAGGATTTCTTGCACTCGCTGGTTCTTGATAACTTCTGCCTTCTGCAAGGTCTCGGCATTGACAGCCTTAGCCTTGTCATCGTCCTCAGGAAGCAGATAAAGCTTCAAGAACTCATACGACCTCTTTCCACTTTTGTAAGTGTCGAGATAAATCGACTTTGTGCCATTCGCCAAATCCTTGTAGCGTATGCGCACAGGTTCATTGTTACTTCTCATGTTACTTTGTTATTTATTCTACTTATTGTCATTTTGCGAGATTTGTTACTCACGGTGCAAAGATACGAAAAATAATCGGATTTGTTACCCAAAACAAGAACCAATTACGAACCATTAACTATGATAAATAATAAAATTAAATGGCAAAGTAACAAACAAATAACAAATTACATACTTTATTAAATACTTGCTATATGCTGTATATATTGGTATTTACGCGCGATTTCTTATCATTTTGATTGTTGCATGAGATTTGACGTTGTATTGGCGTTGTATCAGCGTTGCTCGTTTCTACTACAGGGCAAAGCGAAGAACTATCGATTGTAGAACGAGTGTCAGAATGGCTCTACGCTTTTTCTTATGTATCAACTGCAACAATAATCTATAAGCCGTAGTAGCCAGCTTTTAATGTTTTTAAAGATGGTACTATCACCTCATTCACATTGTAGCATAGAACAATCAGAAAGAATTCTGTCAGAAGAAACTTTAACTGATGAAAAAAGAAGTTTGGCTTTATTTGTCAAACAAGTGATGAGTGTGTGTTTAAAAGGCTATGAGTATAAGATTAGAGTGATTTCTGCTGATGAACAAGAAGCTGTAGAGTTGAAAGAAAGTGTTAAAGCTTTGGAACCATACCAACTATATGTGTTGATAGAAGCAAAAAATGTGCTCGAACATGTTACAAAAGTTGAGAAATTCACAAAAAAGAGAGTTTTTGTAGTCAATCAAAATTTGATTTGCTTGGCTGAAGAAAAAACAGTTGCTGCTTCTTCTGAAGAAATAAACAATCAAATACCCATGGATTTTGATTGTGATGAATCTAATAAAAAAGTTGCTTTTCGTAAGTCGAAAACAGTATTGCCATTGTGGTTGGATAAATTCTTGTTTGAAGAACTGGGGGCCAACTATGCTCCAGAACATACAAGATATGAATATAATCTTGACTTGGACGAAAACGAGTTAAAGGTTTACTTGGGAACATATTTTCCACGTAGCTATGCTGAGGTTTTTTGTATTTTTGACAATATATTTCAAAATAATTCTATTTGTCAAGCCTATAAAAACAAAAAGGAGATAAATATTTTTGATTTTTGTTGTGGAACAGGTGGGGAACTCATTGGATTAATGATAGTTCTTGATAAGTTTTTCCACGATGAAAAAATAATAAATATAGTTGTTTGTGATGGAAATGAGAAAGCATTAGATTATCTACATAAGATAATAAATAAGGCTGCTATTCTATCCAAGCATAAATATAGCTTCTTGTCTATTCACAAAGAAATAAAAAAATGGGATGATGTTGAAAAATTAGATATTCCGTCTTGTTCTTTTGACATAGAATTGTGTGACAAGGTCTGTTGTGAATTTATATCGCATGGGATTAATGAACAAAGTTATGAATACTTGGTAAGTTTTTTAAGTAAAAGACTGTCTAAGGATGGTTTTATGCTGATGTTGGATGTGACTACAAAATGTGAAAAAACAATGATGTTTTATCCACAAATGATGAACTTTCAAATTAATAATTTTGTAAGATTCTCAAAAGATTTTGAGACATTGTTGCCTTTGTCTTGTGCTACATATAAAAATTGCAATGTCCCTTGCTTTATACAACAAACATTTAGGGTTACCCATTTACGGAAGAAAGATGACGAAAGTCGTGTTTGCTATCGAATTATATGCCATAAGAGCTTTAAAGTGCAGTTGCTGTCAGACGGTTTTTCTAACAACAAAGCTTATATCATAAATCCGATAAGGTTTCTACAGAATATTGATGGGGCATTCTGTAATAATAGTAAAGAAAATGAAGTTATAATTGATTCGTTTAACATAAATAATTAAAATATGGCAAAAAGAAGTTTTTATGTAAAAGACTCGGAACTTGATGACTATCAAGTGAAAATCATTAACAAGAAGACTGATAATTCCTATATAGTCAAAGGCTGTGCAGGAAGCGGAAAGTCTATACTTGCACTTTGGAAAGCAAAACAGATACTGGATGAGCATAAAGGGAGTGTTCTATATGTTGTTTATACAAAGGCATTAAAACAATATATGAATGATGGTATTATGCAAGTAGGACTTCCTGCAGGAAATGTTGTCAATTATGACGCTTGCTTTAGTTGGGGAAAGGACGCATACGGATCATTTGTCCGTGGTGCTTGGAAAATGGGAAGCTATGATTATATAATATTAGATGAAGCACAAGATTTTTCTCGTGAGGATATCGATATTTTAAAATCTAAGGCTAAAAAAGCTTTCCTTATCTATGGAGATACTGCTCAACAGCTTTATAAATTTTTGAAAGGAAAAGTAACAGTTTCAATGGAAGACATTCAGTACTTTACAAAATATCCAGTAGAACCTTTGGTATTTAATCATCGTCTACCAAAGAAAATTGCACGTCTTGCTCAATATCTCAATTCTGAGAATGACGAACTTGAAGAGCGATGTACAGAGGAAGGTAAAGATAAACCAAAGATTCTTCAATATCAAACAATAGAAGCACAATATGATGCTATTATTTCTTTGATACAAAACAGAAATAGGGAAGATGTTGGCATTTTATTTCGCCATAACGAAGAGGTTGAAAGAGCATATAATTATTTTAAGAACCACGGCATGAATGTCGAGGCCAAGTATGGTCGTTTCATGGACTTGGATTTTAATTCTGACAATCCGAAATTAATGACTTATCATAGTTCTAAGGGATTGCAGTTTGAAAATGTGTTTTTGCCAGAGTGTACTGTAGAAGGGGAAGAAGATAGAAATCCTTTATATGTAGCAATAACACGTTCGTATGAAGCTTTATATATTATGCATTCTGGTAACTTATCAAGTTTATTTGATGCCGTGCCAAAGGATTTGTATGACACGACGCTGTCAAGTGGAACAAAATTGCAACTTTAAAAGAAACGCTTATGAAACTTTTCATTCCAACGTGTACGTTGAATTTCAATAATATCTTCAGTACAGAATCCATATCGCCTAAAGCACACTATGCAACTAGAGGCTTTGGAAATAGAAGATATTATTCAGTAGAGGCAAATAGTCTTGATATGGCTGTTACTTTGTACTCAAAATATCCAGTATTTCAAGTTGACAATACCGACTTGGAAAACTATCCTATGGTTATAGAAATAGATACTGATGATTATGAGCAGACAGAATTTAACCTTTCTGGCTCTAAAAATGGAATTGAAACATATACTTGTGCAAGTACTATTTATCTGAATCCATTTCATTGCTTTTTCTATTTTGATAGTTATGAGGCACGACAAGGTGTTTTGACAAAAGCAGAGCAAAGTCTCGAAAATAAGTTTGCAAAACTTTATTCTTCGAATCTCAAAATTTGGAGAAATGAAACGAAAGGATTTTGGGATAAGGCTCGTGATTTGTTTTCGAAAACAGAGCATACAGAGTTTTTGTGGAATGCAACTTATGCACCAGCTAAAACAACTAATTATTCCAATAAGAGAGACGATGCATACATTGATCGCCTTAAGGGTTTTTTGTATTGTTATTTGATTGGTGCTAATTTATCGGTTAGCAAAGAAATTGGTGAACTTAAAGCTATAGCAAAAGTTTTAAGAAACACCTTGGCTGCCGTTATTAATTCACCAGATCATCGTCCTACGGAGATGCAAGATGAAATTTTGGTAGAAAACATTAAGAGGTTTAACTCTATTTTTAAAAAGAAAGATGAGACGGCACTACAAAACCAAGAGAAAATCGTTTCTTTTTTGAAGCAGAACCCTTTGGGGATTAGTGTAGAAGAAGCTATACGCTTTTTGAAATATAGTAACGTCTATGATGATTTTTGCAACAAGTTACATCTATCTTCTATCTATGACGCAAATGATTTATGGACAAGTGTAGAATACGCAACACAAGATGCATATACTATAGCTCTCGATAAAATGAACAAAGCGGTACTGCAAGTTGAGGCAAGCGAACTTTCTAAGAGAGAGAAGAATCATTTGGCAAACTTGATTCAAGTTGGTGCAAACAAGCACATTCATATAGTAGACCCATCTTTTACGCACGAGTTTTACGAAAAACTTGTGCTGTCATTGTTGTGTTTAGAATATAAGAAAATCATAGAAGACAATGGCATAGAAGAGCCACTTGCCATTGCATTTAATGGTGGAAATATCCTACAGCAAATCATGGGTGAAAGTTGGCAAAACTCTCCTATTCGTGGGTATGTTAATTCTTTATTGAGCCACTTCCAAGATAACACAAGTTTTGATTTGTTTGCCATTGAGAATGATGTTCCTATTTCCTTTGCCGCATTTTGCCAAAAAGGTGATAGCATAGATCGCCTAAAAGATTATTTGATTCAGAATGGCATTGGCAACTATAAACTTGCCTTTGGATTATATGGAGCAACAAGAGGTTTTGCCTCATTACCAAAAACATTTACTTCTGCACTGATAAATGGTGATAAAGAATATTATAAAGAAGTTTGGCTTACGATATATGAGTATCTGTTTGGATTTAAAATAAACAATGCTATTCTCCAAGAACCACCTACAACTTTGCATCAAAGTTCTATTGGTTCAAAAGTTATTCAGAATATCGATAAAGTAGAGACTGTACCATCTAAACAGGCAAAGGTTATAAGTGCAGTGGAAGAAACAGCACGATTGGAGGATGCTGTTCAAAGTCCAAAGGCATTTATGTATATTGCCGATGACATTCTTGGAAAGCGAACCAATGCTTACAAAGCATTGAAAGAAGCAAACTTTGAGAATGATTCAAACCTTTATACCCCTACGGAGTTCAGAAATCAGATAATGGCTATAGTTAGACCTAACCTTCCGAAAGGAAAAAGTGGTCAAGATACTATTTCAAAAATAGACCGAATCATAGAGTTGGAAGCAAAGAGACAAGATTCAGAAGCTTTTCTCTGTATCCTAAATGACTTTTTGAAGCCAAGTGATGCTGCTTATAAAAAGATAGTTAAACTTCTTCACAAGAACTCTCAAATTCAGAAAGTCAACAAAATGCCACAAAGTACAACAGTAGAAAGCGAATACGGACTTCCAAATTTGAAATGTTTTGATGGACTTCCTGCTAATGTGATAAGAAGATTAGGGCAAAATTGGCAATTCACTGGAAAAAAATATCAATATGACATGAAAGAGCATATTCGTTATTTTGTCAATTTGTGTAATCAGGAAGGTCGTGGTGCAGCCCGCAAACCAACATCTTTAGGGGGAGTCTTTGTTGGAAGATTAAGCAATGTTGTAGAAACTGAACTGAAAGAATATTACCATGTTCGATAAAATTTATATTATAAATGACAAAGGGGAAAGAGTGGAAGCTACGACACCTGTCATCATCTCTGCCAGTCGCTCTACCGACATACCAGCTTTTTATGCCAAGTGGTTTTTCAACCGCTTGGCAAAAGGCTATTGTGCTTGGTACAATCCTTTCAATCAGCAAAAAATGTATATCTCTTTCAGTAAATGTAAGGTCATTGTTTTTTGGACAAAGAATCCTAAACCAATTATTCCTTATCTTCACATATTGGATGAGATGGGTATTCATTATTATTTTCAAGTAACATTGAATGACTATACAAAGGAAGGATTTGAACCAAATGTGCCCTCTGTAGAAGAACGTATTGAAACATTCAAGCAATTGTCTGATATGGTTGGAAAAGAAAAAGTTATCTGGAGATTTGACCCTTTGATTATCACTCCAACTATCGGACCGCGAGAATTACTTACAAGGATATGGCATGTTGGAAACAAGCTAAAAGGCTATACGGACAAATTGGTTTTCAGTTTTGTTGACGTAAAAGCATATCGCAAGGTTCAAAATAACCTTGTTAAGGAAACTGGATTCTTCACAAAGGAAGATGTTGAGAATGCAGAAGCTAATTATGCCCAAAGAATTGAGATTGTACAAGGACTTAAGAAAATTCGAGAAGCATGGCATGAACAAGGTTGGGATGTTGAAATGGCGACGTGTGCTGAAGATATTGATCTTGAATCCTACGGCATTGAGCATAATCGTTGTATTGATGGGGAACTTATGAAACGTATTTTTGCTGATGACGAAGAATTGGTTTATTATCTTCATACCCTTAAATGGCCTGAAAGAGATATGTTTGGTAATCTTCCACCTATCCCAAAGAAAGAAAGAAAGGTTAAGGATACTGGGCAAAGAAAAATTTGTGGATGCATGGTGAGCAAAGATATTGGAATGTATAACACTTGCCGTCATTTCTGTGTATACTGTTATGCAAACACAAGTAAAGTATGTGTGTTGAGGAATGCCCAAAAACATAACGAAAATAGTGAAAGTATTATAGACTAATTTATGCTTGAACTTGAATTACAACAATATCTCCTCAGTGAGTACCCACAAGAGAATGCTCGCTGTGAATGGAAGGAATATAAGAATCTGAAGAACTCGTTCTGTGGTGACGAGAAAGATGATGTCATCTCCTATGTGTCGGCAATAGCCAACATGGAGGGAGGAAATCTTGTAATAGGTGTGCAAGATCAGTCTTTAGAGATTATAGGCACTGATGCCTATAATTACGACCGCCAGAAAGCGATTCTAAGATTGACAGAACGATGTGTTAATCTTTCTACGGAAGGACTTGATGTGGAAGAATTCATAACTGATGATACCAACAAGAAAGTTTGGATAATACATATTCCTAAGCATCGTCCAAAACTTCCAGTTTATGCCCACAATAAGGCATGGCAACGTATTGAGGATTCTTTGGTGGAGCTGACCCAAGAGAGGTTAAATGCCATCCTTGAAGAGAATAGCCCAGTTTTTGATTGGTCTGCAGAAATAATTCAAAATGCCACTTTGGAAGATCTTGATGCCACAGCTTTGGCTAAAGCTCGAACAGAATATAAAACGGTTCATCCTCGGTTGGCAGAAGAAGTCGATGCTTGGGATGATATGGAATTGCTGTGTCGTGCTGGTGTTGCAATAAAAGGCAAACTTACTCGTGCGGCTATACTTTTGCTAGGCAAAGAGACTTCTACTTATCTTATTAGTCCTGCTGTAGCAACTATCACATGGGTGTTAGTTGATGAGCATGATGAAAAGATAGATTATGAGCATTTCTATACTCCTTTCATCTTGACGGTTAACGAAGCGTTGTCAAAAATTCGTAATCTGAACCAGCGCATCTTGCCAGGTGGAACACTGTTTCCTGATGTCGTCAAGCAATATGATGAATACAGCATTCGTGAAGTGCTTCATAATTGTATAGCGCATCAGGATTATACTATGCAAGAACGTATCACTATGGTTGAAGAACCTAACTCTGTAACATTTGCTAATGGTGGATTCTTCTTGCCTGGTACTGTAAGAAATGCTATTGAACAAAATGGACCTCAGAAGTTCTATCGCAATTATGTGTTATGCCAAGGTATGGTTAACTTCAACATGATAGATACGATAGGACGAGGTATTCGCAAGGTTTTTACAGAACAGCAAAAACGCTTTTTCCCGATGCCTGACTATCAGATAGACCAAGCTAAGAGAGAAGTTGTTGTTAAAATTTACGGCAAACTTATTAATGAGCAATATTATCGCTTGTTGAAAGCCAATCCTGACTTGTCGCTTTATGATTGTATTGCATTGGATATGGTACAAAAACATGAAACAATAGATAAGGTAACTGCAACAAAATTGAGAAAACTACACCTTGTGGAAGGTCGATACCCAAAATTATTTTTATCGGAGTATGTGGCAAAAACTGCAAATAATGATGAGTTGAAAACTGAATACATTAAAAACCGTAGTTTCAACGATCATCACTTTAGAGAAATGATAATATCTTATCTTCGTTCCTTTGGTGGAGCTACTAGAAGTGAACTGAATACTCTTATACAATCAAAATTGTCTGATGTGTTGACTGATGAACAGAAAAAACGTAAAATAGGTAATTTCCTCTCTACGCTTAAGAAAAAAGGAATCATAAAATTAACTGTTGGAAAGAGGTGGGTTTTAGACGATGTTTAGTCGAACTTAGTCGAACTTTTAGTCGAAGTTAGTCAATCTTTAGCTTGCGTCTTTGTTATAATACTCAGAAAATCAGTTGCTAATGATGAAATCTAACTTAGTTGAACTTTTGAACGTTTAGTCGAACTCAAAATGGGATATCTGCTTTGGAAATATTTCCCTTCTTGGCTTAGACTAAAAGTATCTGAAGGAGCATGAAAGGGAATAAGTGTTGTCGTTAAAAAAGTGGAGCTGTGTAATCGGTACAGCACTATTGCTAGATATGGATGACTTTACGATTTGTTGGTTGTATGAATAGAAAAAAATATGGAAAATGAAACTATAACAGAACGATTCCTCGGCACAATCTTTGGACAAGCGGTAGGAGATGCTTTGGGGCTGAGCACTGAGTTTATGTCCAAGCAAGAGGTGGATCAATTTTATCCTAATGGGATAGAGGACTATTCACAAATCGTGCAGGATGATCATCGTC
>ENA-OVFO01000170-OVFO01000170.1-human-gut-metagenome-genome-assembly--contig:-NODE-170-length-36874-cov-8.278905_pt1 | contig 36874 bp, 48 predicted proteins | sample MGYA00237761_ERZ505401 | MGnify/ENA primary metagenome ERZ505401 (study PRJEB26158, sample SAMN06016330) | human gut metagenome | biome: human gut; feature: ankylosing spondylitis patient; material...
TGTACTGTTCATAGTCATCCTCCATCTTGGCGGCGACCAGCAGTTTCTGCCTCAATGCCTCACGCTCACTGTCACTGAACCCTTCAAACGGATTGAAATAGGCTTCGTAATATTCCACAATGGTCTGGTTTATCAGCATGTCCTCAATCTTTGTTGGAAATGCGTTACCTTTGAATATCAGGAATATCAGTGATTTGAGGAAGTTCTTCTTCTCACCGAAATTAAGTTCATACTCCTCCTTCGTCACCTTGAACGGATTCATGGAAATGGGTTTCTCCTTCGAGTAGGCTATGTATGTACCATTGTAATATCCGCATATACCTTCGTAGGAATCACCCGTGTCCACCATGACCACATCCGTATTCTGTTCCAGTAGCTGGCGTACCACACTGTTCATGTGGAATTGATTTTCAATGACTTTTGTCGCTGAAAATCAGCCGTGTAAGAAAATAACGGTACAACTATCAATTAAGGAAAAGAGGGAGTGAAAAAGTTGCTTTTAGGGAGTGGATGGATTGGAAAAGGCGAGTGTTTTGAATGAAAGATTTAACTAAATCTTAACAGTTAATAGATATTTTTATAATTTAGAGCAGAAAGCAAAGAGACACGAAAATTCAAGGAAATAAGCTGTATGTCAGCGAAAATATGTAACTTTGCGATATGGTAACATTGATAATGCTAATATTAGCTTTTGCAGTAATTATTTCTTTTGGGCTTATGGTAAAAAGTCCAAAATATGGTCTGTGGCTATATAAAGGAGCGGTTTTTGGAATTATGATAATCGTTTTATTTGTAGTCCTCGTTTTCTATTTGGGAAGTGGCGTGGATGCTTCCACTCTTAATATCAATCTGCATCCTTGGAGAAACTATTTGCGATACCGTGTTTTTGCCGGGGTAGCCTGTGTTACGGTTTTTATTGCAATATCCCAGTTACCTTTATTATTTGTTAAATGTTATGCCAAGAAGAAAAAATGGCAGATTATAAAATATGAAGGACTTGTCTATGCTGTATTATTGATTATCGGGATTGTTTGTCTCTCCAAATTTAGTGGCGTTGGGGGATTACATGATGAAAAATTGCAGGCCGGTAATGAAGTGGTAAGACTTATAGATAAATACAATAAAACCCATAAAATGCAGTGTCAATCACTTTCGGACTTGGGATTGAAGCCCGTTGGCGACAATTTTTATGAATATAAGGGTATGTGGTTTCTATTGGATGCGAATGACAAAGCTTTTGAATTGCGATTTCGCAGTCCATATGGTGGGGACATTAATTATGATTTTACATATTCAAGTGATGTTCAAGAATGGGATGATACTATAATTTGGTAGTTGCATTTACGGTTGTAGTTATGCCGAATACATCTAACGCCTATTGCACAGCAAACTCAACGAAGTTCTCGAAATTATCATGAAAGGGATTTAACGCTATATGGAGTTGTCAAGGCATGGCGTGCGTCCTGGAAACTGACCGATAAGCAATATAAAACCTAATTCAGTAAAGTATATGAAGGTATTTTGGGCAAGTATAGAATACAAGTATAAGGAGAATCCCGTAAAAGGTGGATTTGTATATGTCTTTGTCAAGGCTAATTCTAAAACAGATGCATATGAGAGAATTACCAAAGAATTTCTGGATTTGAAGTTGTCAATATCCGTTCTTGAGTTCTTAATCCAATACGATAAAAGTACAAAATGGCACAATGAAACTGAAACGAAACACTATATGGATTTGTATAATTCTGCAAATCTGAATAGTGGCTGTGTTTTTGACACATTCTATGCTTATGAGCATGAATAGTGTTTCATGTGGAGTTGTCAAGGAATTGCTTACCACTACTGAAAATCAACGCTATATCCCATTTAAGAAACAAGCGAGGTACAAACTACGTTAATTAGTAGCCAAAACAGAAGGGAAAAGCAGAGAAATGGGCTGGAACAGCAGAATCACGCTATAAAGGGATAAGATTTCATTTTTTCGTTCTGTTCAAGCACTTTACGCATAATAACGTAATGGTTTTAGCGAGAATTGTATTAATTTTGCGGCACGGACAATAATCTCGTTTTGAACTTTCATGCTCTAATGGGACATTTGTCGCATCGAATGTCGATTATTATTTGTAACTTTGCGTATGGCAACACTCTATAAGATATTGATTCTGTGTGTTGGCTTTGCTCTCTCCACTAACCTGTGGGCGCAAAGTCAGGGGAATTCTATGCAAACAGACACAAGTCCGCTCAAAATTGAGCGCGACGCACTTGGCGCAGTGTATTATTGGATAGACAATAATGCACTTGAACTTGACCGAATAGATTATAGCGATTTATATGAAACATATATGACCCCGATTGAAGGGCAATTGTTTGAGGACTGTACTCAGCTATTCATTGAGGGAAAACTTCGTTTAGAGCCTGCCTTTCTAAAAACATACAGATATTGGGGTGGGCACACTTATGATGCTCCTGTCGATGGGGTTCTTGGCAATGATTTCAGACGAATAGAAGTCTATTTCTATCCCGATGCGGTAAAGGCTGATTCCGTGACATACTCTGTAAGGGGCCGGTCAAAGGTGAAGAAGAATGTCTGCGATTTTTCGGGAGAAGTCAGAATCAAGAAAATCTACCATGTTTTTGAGCGCGATGCCGATTCTCCTGACTACTATAAAATTATCGCCGATTATTCGCTTAAGGAAGATTCTACACAAAATGGAAGCGGAGTGTTTCACGGTATAATGGGAGCATACGGATATGTAACGAATGATGCACCGGAAGTCATTAAGTTAGACAACACAGATCAGGACGGCGACGGATATATGAACCGCTCCTATGTCGGCACATGGCAAAGCTATAAGAATCCTGCGACAGTAAAACGCTGTATGTGGGGAGATAACCGTCTGCCATTTCGCTTTGATTTCGATATAGGAGCCGGCGAGATTGTTATCAATCCCAGATATTCCTCTCCGGAATGGGATGATTTCTTGCAATGGGAAGACCTTGATGTTGTAGAACCCGAAAGCGGTGATAGCCGTGCCACCTATAAAAATCCGTGGTGGTGATCTTTAACAATATCTTATGACAGCAGCAGAATTTGTAACCGCAATAAGAGCGATAACTCCTAACGAAAGTGAGCTTTCGATGATGCCAGAAGGCTTTGCTCAAATATATTTGGGTGAGTTGCACATTGGCGATAAAAAAGGACATCGTATTACAGAGTCCAATGATGCCGTCATAGACCTGATTAATAATTATGATGTTTCCAAGCTCACAATTATGATTTTTAGTTTTGTCAAATCTGATGATTTGAGGGAAACTGACCGATTTATATACTTTGGATGGCGGGAGGCTTTTCCGCTTGCCATTCTTAAAGCAACCGGAGAAATAGTCGAAATAGACTGGGCTGACGATGAGCGCATAATGAGTTATATTGCCACAGATCAGCAATCATATCTTGACCTTCTATTTGCATTGCAAGAGAACAACCTGTCAACTCTTTTTTCGGAAACGCAAAAATGGGACATGGAACATTTGGTTAACATTACCGGAGATAGTAAGTATCAGCCTCATTTAATGGATTTGTTATCATAATATTAGGACATGGAATGGATAGCCGAAATATTCATACGGTCATGGTTCGGCTCGGCGATTAGACATATCGGAGCCGGGCTTCGATATGGGTGTCTGCGGCTGTTCCGTCGCGGACAGAAAGTATCATACAGGCAAATCCGTTATGGATCGGAAGATTTCAATAACATAGACCATGCCGACAACAACCTCGCCAATGGATTTCTCGGCTTTCTCGTTCTCGCAGTGATTATAGTATTAATCGCCAAATAAATCTTGATATGAAACTGACCGATAAACGATTTTGGATATTTAAGAAAATAATGTTGTTTTGCGGTTTCATGCTGATATTCGGAATTGATAAGATTTCAGTTTTTCACCCATTTCAAGCCCTTTACGCATAGTAACGTAACGGTTTTAGCGAGAATTGTATTAATTTTGCGGCACGGACAAAAGCATTAAGCATATGAAGAAGTGGCAGAAAATAACGGGTGTTATAGCCTTTGGAGCGATTGGCATTTACGAATTGCTCTTATGTGCCAATACCTATGTAGATTTGAAATATATAATAGAGCCATACGATATTTCTGATATAATAGATAGGATGTATTTGAGGGCTGATGCATTGTCGGCATTCCTTTGGCTCAATTACTTCATTGCCCTTTTTATATTCATTTGCCTTTGGCGGAAAGGTGGTAAGCGATGACACTTACCGACAAACGAACTGAGGTAAATAATTTCTGCTCTATTTGTGGCTATCCGCTTGGCAATTACAATCCGTGGGGTGGTGATGGAAAAACTCCGACGTACGATATTTGTCCCTGTTGCGGTGTAGAATGGGGTAATGAGGATTATACTTCGGAATCCCGAACAGAATACCGTAATAAATGGCTTGCAGATGGAGCTAAATGGTTTGAACCACAGGAAAAGCCAGTGAATTGGAATCTTGAAGAACAACTAAAGAACATAGACCATGAAACTGACGGATAAACGATTTTGGATATTTGAGGGATTTACTATTGTCTATGCAATAGCAATGCTAATGTTAGTCATTGCATTGTCAGGTAAATCTTTTTCTGTAGATTTTCTGCTTATTTTTGTTGGAGGAAGTTGCATAAGTGGTGCTATTACCTGGCTTTTAGGAAATAGTAAACATTGGTTTGCATTTGGACTTATTCACGAAGGAGTTATGTTATTTATGATAGTAACATCCTTATGGATATCGGCTATTATATACAATCAATTTGATTCTATTGCCATTGCGATTATCCTCTATACTATGACAGCATTTGTTGCTATATCCATAATACCTACACTTGCACTTGCATACTTTGGGCATGGGTTATTTCAGAAATGTAAAGAAAAAACAGATGCGTTTTCTCTTGGTGATATTGGTATAAATGGAATTGCATATTCAAGAAATAGGGCATTAAAAATTGCAGAAATATATTATCATTCAAATAGGGCTATACTTGGTGGAGATGTATATAAGATGGAGAATGGACGCATTACGTTAACTCTTGACAGTTGGTATTGTGACAAGATTAGTTCAGAATCCCCATCCGAATATGTAAGACGATGCTATATTGTAACGACCGATTATATCAGCAAATATCCTAACAATGCAAATTTCTTATTTGGATTTGTTGTAGATGCGCAAGATTGATTTCAATTCAATAGTATTACAGACTGATTCCTCCTCGCCCTCTCTCAATCTTCCAGTCATACCGACCTTCCGCGACATCGCCAACCTCGTTGAGTGTATGGCGATGTTTTATTTCATCAAAGGGCTGTCGGTGTGCCGCATAGTCACAGAGCCATGCGCCCACCGCTTTCTGCTGCTCGGAGGTCTCTCCGTAGCTCTGCATCACGCTCTTGATGTCGGCGGCTTCTGATGGAGAGAATATTGACTTGTGCCGCTCCGTGGCGAAATGGATAATCGCTTCAATGGCTCGCCGGAACACCTCGCTTGCCTTGTAGAGAATATCAGCGATGATATTCAGAATATCCCGGCTCGATTTCAGCGCACCTTGCAACTGTCTTATGGTCTTGTCCTTCTCCGCCGTTGCCCGGCTCACCTCCATGCTGATGCGGTGCTGTTCACTGATCTTCTGCTCCCGAAGCTGCCGCAGAGCCGTGTCCCTCTCGGATTCATAAGTGTCAGCGATTGCCATGGCACTGTCGCGCTCCAGTTCGACCGTCCGCTTCGCCTCGGTCAGCTCTTTAGTCCGTTTCGCCACCTCTTTCCTGACGGCATCGGGGAACGATTCTTTGATATGCTCGTTCTCGGCTTTCAGCTTCGCGTTCTCCTGCTCGATGGCTGCGTACTTGCCCTTGCCGAAAAGGTTGGCGATGCCGGACTTTATGCTGTCCGTGTTCTCCCTATCAACCTCTCTCGCACGTTCTTCCTTTTCGGCGATTTCGCTGTCAAGTTCCTCACTGCGCCTTTGCTTTTCCTCGTTTCCGATCTGGAGCTTTTCATGTTCGGATTTGGCATTGTCCGTTTCACGGATCGCGGCATCCCTGTCGGCTTCGGCTGCTTCCTTTTCCGCCTTTACCTGTTCGGCTTCCTGCTTCTGCTTGGCGATGATGAAGTCAGCGCGTTCAAGATGCTCCTTTCCCGTCTGCTCCTTTGAGCTGCCCCTTTCCATGTCAAGACACTCAGCCAAAAGCGTCTGCATGTCGCTCATGGCTTTCTCGTCCAGCTTGCAGGATTTCCCGGTGTCGTGGTTCATCCAGTCCCATACGATATGGGCGTGAAGGTTTGGCTTCCATGTGGCGGTATCTCCGGGTATGCCGTAATGCCCCTCGTCTCGGTGGATGAAGATTTGTAAAGCTGTGATTCCCCACCGCTCCTTGCACACCTCACAGAAACGGCGCAACTGCTCCAGCGTGGTATCATCCTTGATTACCACGACACCCTCCTTGAGCGGAGTACTGCCGCGCACGACGGTCACCTTCCCGGTCTTCTTGTTCACACGCTCCCGGTCTTTGGTCTGCATCGCCCGACCTGTCTTTTCCTTTACCATCGCGGCTATCTGATTGTAGCGTTCCGACAGGGATGTGCCGCCGAAATCAGGTGCCACCCATGTCTCGTTTGCCGCCATGAGGTCGGTGCGGACATAGAACTTTTCCTTGCCGATATGAGCAAGGTATTCTGCTGTCCGCCTGTTGTGCGCCTCGCTGCTTCCGATGTTGCAGGGCTTGATGTTGATTGATGTCTTCTGTGCCATAGGCATGATGATGTTTACAGATTTACAATAGGGAAAGGGTTATTAGGACGGAGCCTTAATCGGAGGGTGCAGGGAGAGGGTCACTTCCTGCTCGGGGTTCTCAGGGGTCGAGACCTCTGAGCGGAGTTTCCAAAGAGAGGGTCACTCTTTGGTCAGGGGTGTTGGGGGCTGACAGCCTCCGACCGGGTTCTTAGGGCAGAGCCATAAGTGGGACGGGGCAAAGCCCAGCCCCTCGGGAGGGCCCACAACTACGGAAGCGAAGCGTGTAGTTATAGTGGGCTACTAACCAATATACAATATTATATTGTTAATTTATAGCTATATAAACAGATTTATGTGTTAGTAAGCAACAAATAGGTAACAGAAATAATTTTTATCTGCGTATGCGTGACGTGTAGAAGAATAGTGTGCTTTTCACTTACAAAAGTAGGGGTAAAAAATGGAATTTGGAATAATTCCATGATGTATTTATAAGCGGGGTGCTTGCGTTCACAATGGACTGTTTTATAGTCTTACCCATAATCTAAATCATTAAATCGTTAGTTCTTAAATTATTTCCGCACCGAAATCGCAATTCTTTCAAGTAAAATGCGTAATTTTGTGTAACTTAAGGTAATTAGTTACATGAAACAACGGGTGAAAATAATCGGAATAGCACGGCATCGCCTCTCGACTGACGGCGATGGCGTTACCACGCTCGTTGCTTTTCACGGATGCCCATTGCGCTGCCGCTATTGTCTGAATCCGCAATCGTTGGACAATGGAGACTGTTTCAGGGAATACTCGCCGGAAGAACTGTATGCCGAGACACGCATTGACGAGCTATATTTCATCGCCACAAACGGCGGTGTTACATTCGGAGGTGGCGAGCCGTGCCTACGTGCTGATTTCATCCGTGAGTTCAGTGAGTTGTGCAGTGCATCCTGGCAACTCAACTTGGAGACATCGCTTAATGTTCCTTCAGTCAACATCGAGGCATTGCTTCCGGTGGTAAATACTATGATTATCGACATCAAGGATATGAATCCTGACATTTATCGCAGCTATACGGGGCAGTCAAACGACCTTGTCATTGACAATCTCCGGCTGATAGCTGATTCGGGGAGACAAAAAGACTGCATAATCCGCTTACCGTTGATACCTGATTTCAACACAGAAACCGACCGCACGGCAAGCCGTTCCAGACTTGAAACCCTTGGTTTCGACAACTTCGATTTATTCACCTACCAAATACGCAGACATTGACTATGGTACGAGGAAAACAGACTTGCAAAATCTTGAAAGAGATTCGCCGGCAGATAGCCGAAGCAAACGACATCGAATATGTCACTTCTGAATGTCGCTACAAAGGCGACTGCCTCGGCACCTGCCCCAAATGCGAAGCCGAAGTGCATTACTTGGAGCAACAGCTCCGTGCCCGCTCACTCGCCGGAAAAGCAGTTGCCCTTGCAGGAATCTCGGCTGGCATAATGCTTATGTCGGGATGTAACGGCAAATCATCGAATCTGTCAAACGAAACTTTGACAGGTGATTCGATAATACCAATACCTATTGAGCAAATAGAGGCAACGTACAGTATTGAAGATGGAGGAGAACAGCCGGAAGATACGATGTCTGTGTCACGGGATTTGTCTGTCATCAAAGAGGGCGAGATTGCCAATGCCCCAATCCCAGGGGAAGTTCCTGACTATCCTCCAGCAGATTCGGATGGGAAGGGCGTTTATAGCTGTGTTGAGCGAATGCCAGAATTTCCCGGAGGGAATGTTGAAATGTTGCGTTTTATAAACCAACATCTGAAATATCCCGAAGAGCAATTAAAAGAGGGGATTCAAGGTCGTGTGGTTGTAAAATTCTATGTAGATACATTGGGTCGGGTTTGCGAACCGGAGATTTTAAGAGGCAAGGATTCAGCTCTTGACCGTGAGGCGTTGCGTGTAGTCCGGCTATTTCCGGATTTCACTCCAGGCACACTCAATGGCAAGAAAGTCAACACATATATGGTTCTTCCTATAACATTCAAATTACCTGCAGATTGACTATGGCACGAGGAAGGCAGACCTGTAAGATACTAAAAGAGATACGCCGACAGATAGCGTATGCCAACGGCATTGAGTTCATCACGTCGAAATGCCGCTACAAAGGCGACTGTCTCGGTACGTGCCCCAAATGCGAAGCCGAGATGCGCTATCTGGAGCAACAGCTCCGTGCCCGTTCCATTGCCGGAAAAGCCGTAGCCCTTGCCGGAATCTCGGCGGCATCCCTCGCCATGCTCATGCCGATGACTTCCGAGGCTAAAATCGTAGAAGAGCCACAGAACCCTTTGAAAGAAAGCATATCCATTGTGACTGATACTATAACAGTGAGGGGTATAGCGTTGAGTGGCGATACATTAACTGATGGAACCATATCGAAAGAGCCGTTAGTCGGAGCGACTATTTTAAATAAACGAACGAAGTCCGGTACCTATGCTGATTTAGATGGTCATTTCGAATTGCCAGCCTGCATCGGTGACACATTAGAAGTGAAATATGTAGGCTATGAATCGCTGTCGGTTGTCGTGACCGAGAATATGAGAAATGTAGAAATTACACTTGCGCCATCGCAAGCTATATTAGGGGAGTATGTTGTAGTAGATGCAATTAGTGAAGAAAAGCATTATCTTGATTTAAATGTGGTTGATGAAAAGGGTACCCCCATTCCTCGGGAAGACCTTTACGTTCGGCGTTTGTGGATTGATGAGGATGGTGAGGAAGATTTTGAATCTTTACATCCTAAATATTTTGATGACAAACATCCTTGTCGCATTTATTGGGACTATGACTATGGATTAAGAGGAGAAGACGGAAAGCCGCTTAAAGAAGCGACACTCCACATAGAAGCCGAGGGTTACGACGGCCCGGTGACAATCAAGGTCAAATATCCCAAACGTAATGCCAAGAAATCCATCAAGTTCAAACACAAAAAGAAATAGTTGATGGAACAGATTGGTAAATTCATAGCTTCGGCGGTTGTTCTGCTCTTATTCATGTTCTGTCTGATATTCTGCTTCGACTCGCCCGACACGTTGACCAATATTCTGTTGGTCAGCACAAATGTACTGTTTTGGGGCGGCATCCTTTGGCTCATAAACAGGAAAGGAGGCAGCGATGAAATTAGACATTAAACACTATCCGCTGCTGTTGAAGATTGTGTGCATTATAGTGCTATTGCCTATACTTGCCGCACCTCTTGTATTCTATACCAGCGTATTCATATTCGACCATCCGTCTAATATATTGCTTGCTTATGCTATGTTCTTTGGCGTGAATTCCTATTCGCTTGTATTGTTGGGAATTTGTTGGGCAAGTGTGGCAATATATACCAAGACAAAGAAAAAACTATGTTCCATAGCACCATTTATACTGCTCGCAGGGTTGATATATGGTGCGTATTGGTATGCAATGGATGGTCCGATTGATAAACAGAACGTATGGGGCAATGATTATCGTCTGTATCGCGATACGCCTTGCGAGGATCTTGCCAAGGCAATAAGGAATCAGGATGTCAAAAGAATCGATGAAATTTTAACCGCTAATCCGAAATTGGCAGAATATAAAGACCCGAAATGCCACCAGCAAGTGCTGTTTTATGCGATAAAAGATGGAAAATACAAATCGGCCGAGGCTTTGTTAAGGAAAGGGGCAGACCCAAACGCTGTGTTCATTGATTCGGTTAGTGTAAGTCCGGCGCGTGCCTCTACACCATTGAATTATATTTGCGGAAAGTACATTGACGAAGAAGAAAAATTGAAATGGGTCAAACTCTTAGTACAATACGGTGCCGATGTAAACGCCTATTGCCTTGACGGTATATCTGAAGGTCGTTATATCGGGCGCTGGACACCGTTATCTTCAGGTGAATTATATACCGAATCTCAAACTGAGGTTTTACGATTCCTTTTAAACAAGGGTGCAGACCCCAATAGAATCATTAGCCGTTCTGATAAACCTGAGGCCATTGGAGACGACGGTCAGGTATATCCAATTGAAACAGCCGTTCTGTTTAATGATTTTGCTGGAGCTGAAGAGTTGCTTAGGCACGGTGCTGACCCGTCCACAATTCGCCAAAAGTTGATTGATGCAATCAATGGCAGAACCCGGATAAAATATACGGACAAAGAATTGGAAAACCGTTGGCACCTGCTTAAACTGATAGAAAAGATGGATTCATCAAGACAATGAGGGTTAGACGAATACTGAATATTATGAAAAAGTGGCAGAAAATAGTCGGTATTGTAGGCTTTGTAGTGATTGGCATTTGCGAATTGCTCTTATGTGCCAATACCTATCTCGATTTGAGATATATAACATTAGACCTTTATTGGTCGGATGAGATTGAGAGATTGTATCAGAGGACACATTCTTTATCAATAGCCCTTCTTCTCAATTATATCATAGCCCTATTCATGTTCATTTGCCTATGGCGGAAAGGAGGCAAGCGATGAAAACATGGATTAATACAATCATAAAATTCTGGTGGTTTATTCAAGGCATCATATTATTAGTGTTTGGATTCCTCGCCTGGATTCCACTCTCGGTAACAGGAATCATTGTGATTATCTGTGACTACTTTTATGACCATCGCAATAGTACGATTCGGATGTCTTCTCGAATTATGCTTATGATTTATGCTTTGGTATATATGATTTATGGAGGTATGTTGATTGCCGTCGCTTCACCGGATATTTGGTTTGCAATAATCCTGATAATTGTCGGATTCGTCAATATTATACTAAGCATTAAATTGTTCATCAATGCATTCTTAAATAAAAAATAGTATGAAAAAGTGGCAGAAAATAACAGGCATAGCTGGAATAGCCTTATTGGCTTACGCGCATATCGAGGTCTTGCGAAACTATTTGCAGATAATGAATTTCTCGGGAGCCTGGCATAAGGATATAGAACAGGAATGGTTTGTTTATTATATCGACAAGAATATAAATTTATTTTGGGCTTACCATATCCTGTCATTTATTGATTTAATAATAATCCTGTTCTTTTTCATTTGTTTTTGGCGGAAAGGAGGCAAGCGATGAAACTGACCGAAAAGGAAATAAATGCAATGCGGGGCAAAAGCCAAGATATTAGATACAGTTATTCTCTAAAACGGATAGCGGATAATGACTGTCTATGGGTTTTGGCTACAAAAGAAGGAAAATTTATTAGCTTCCATGACAAAGGACTGAATATGCTTCCTCTCTGGCCGTTTCAGGAATATGCAGAGAACTATGTCTCGGCATCCGACAATGAAGATGGATGCACGGCTGTTGGATTTAGTCTTGAGAAATTCGCAGATGAGCTGGTTGATTCTCTTTGTGAGAATGGAATGTCAATTTGCGTGTTTCCTGTTTCGGAGGAAGATAGAGGTAAAATTGTAGGCTTAAATACTTTTGCTGAGGATTTAGCCGTTGAACTTGAAAACTATAAATAAAAACGATCAATATTAATCATAAGTAACGAAATTATGTCAAGATTAGGCGTTTTATATGCTCTTAAAGATGATGAGCTGAACAAACTTTGTTCTTTGCCGCAGGCTGAACGGTATAATTATATGTTAGAGGAAATAGAGGAATCTTTATTGGATACGCCTCGTGGATGCGAGTTGGATAAAGCATGGGATGGTATCCAGTATTGTCTTGGTGGTGGAGTGTGGAAGGAGGAAAATTCTATCCCGACAAACATCGTTTTCGGTGGAGAATTTTTAGTCGAGACTGAAGATGAAATCATTACTCTAAAAAAGCATTCGGATGTGATACAGATAGTTGACTATTTGCATCAAAACGATTTGAAAGAAATCATACGAAAGAATTTTCACCTGATAGAAGAACAAGAATATTCCTTGCCTAAAAATGATGATACCTTGGACTATCTTTTAGGATGGAGTGGAAACATTCAGTCTTTTTATGAGAATGCCTTAAAAGAAGGATGCTCTGTTATCTTTACTGTGGATTTGTGAAAATGCAGGTGTCTGAAAAGAGGCAGGTAATGAAGCTGACCGATAAGCGATTTTGGAGATTTGAGGCAATGGCTTTATTGTCATCGCTTCTGACGGTAGGACTACTTCGGCTTTTGGAATCCGGGGCAATGGAACTGGATGATTTTTTTACGCTCACTTTCATTACTTGCCTACCGAATTATTTAATAGGACAGGCTGTAGCATGGAAAGTATTTAAACGAGGCAGTTGGCTGAAACTTGGACTATTAATCTATGTGTGTTGTATTATGGTCTTTGCTATTATATTGGTCGTTGTCAGCGTGATTGATTACTTATTGTATTCCGAGCAGAGAGCCGAGATTGTTCAGTCCGGTATGTCTCCGGGATTTACGGCAGCCGGAATATCAGTTTTCATCTTATTGTTTTGGGCCGTTCTTTCATTTGTCCCCTCCATGCTGGTGGGCGTGCTTTCTGCTGTGTTCAGACTTATTTCACGAAAAGAGGTTAATAAATGTGATACCGAAATTAATTTCTGTCCTGTCTGTGGCTATCCGCTTGGCGATTACAATCCTTGGGGTGATGATGGAAATACGCCGACATACAATATATGTCCTTGTTGCGGTGTAGAATGGGGTAACGAGGATTATACTCCTGAATCCCGAATGGAATATCGCAATAAATGGATTGCAGGCGGAGCAAAATGGTTTGACCCACAGAAAAAGCCTGCGAATTGGAATCTTGAAGAACAACTAAAGAACATAGCCTATGAAACCGACCGATAAACGATTTTGGATATCGTGGGGAGCGTTGCTCGTTCTCATAGTCGGGCGTTGTTTGTCTGAGGGGTGGCGGGAAGATACGACATTGCTTGGTGGAGCTTACGCGCTGTCGTTACTATCAACATACCTGTGCCATAGGATAAGACAGAGAATCGCCTTTGGCAATCTGATTGTGATGATTGTCTATAATGCGATATTGAGTTATGATCTGGCATTTCACAGTCAGTATGGAGCTGGACAGACTTGGTGGTTCTTCGCACTGTTACTAAACGCCGTCCATTCAATCGCATTGCTCGCATTCGTAATTGCGAATACAATAAAACGGAAAAAGTTAGCAACTGGCCGATAATCAATTCTGGAAATTTGAATGCTTTACCATTGCGCGGCATAGATTACTTCTTCCTGTAGATATATGCTGCAATGATGATAGTCAAGACTGTCAGCCCGGAATATACAACTGAAATTTGTGTCAGCACCTCGGAATGAATCAGTTTCATATTTGCGAAAATGACGAGGGCAAAGAATGTGGCAAGTATCAGCAGCAATGCAGTCATGCACCAGAATGTCATCTGCGTCATGGATATACGGTTCTCGTTGCCGCGGATGTCCTTGTCAGCCTTTTCGCGTTCCCTGCGAATATGCGATATGGCATTGTCGACAATGCCATTGATTTCTTCCAGCAATGCCTGTCTGTCATCTTTTGCAAGCCTAATCGGGAATGAAGCCTTAAGCAGGTCATGGAGATTTATCATTGTACCTGCGTATGCACCGATGCCTTCAATGAGCTTGTTCAACAGTCTGTATGCCTCCGCAATCTCCGGCTTGAGTTTGCGGAACTCGTTGGCAAGAGCATCGTTCCGCTGTTCAAGCCTTTGCCGCCGTGCTTCTTCCGCTGACACTGCTGTTGCCTCTTCCGTTTCAGAAGTCTTTGCCACTTCGGATGCGGCCTCTGCGGGTTGCCGCACATCCTCGCTGTAATCGTATTTCCTGTTTGCCATAATAGGTATGTTCTTTATCTCTTGCGTCCTGATTTCGTCTTCTTCCCAAGATGTGCCGCTGCTGCGCGGGCGCATCTGCGGGCGCGTTCCATCTCGTCCTCGTCTTTTTTGTCGCGCCAGTCATTGTCATTGCTTGAACCGCTGCCGCCTCCGGTTGAAACGGAGTCAAATGCCGTCAGCCCCACGAACAGGGCAACCGCCATGTCGGTAAGCTCACTCCAGTTTGATGTCTCTCGGTAATCGAACTCATCGTTGAACACCTGCATGACATCATCGGGAATGTAGAACAGGGATGTTTTTCCGTCGTGCGTAAGCTCGTATTGAGAAGTGTTCTCACGCCATGCCGAGTAGTCTGCGACAGGTTTGTCGGAAAGTTGCAGCGGCTTTGCAACAGGCTTTGCGGCGACTGGTACAACAGGTACATCCGTCTTTGGCATGGTTTTACCGACATGCTGCACAGTTTTTGTTTCGGACTGGCCGTGAAGTTTCTGCCAGGTCTGTTCAATCTTCGATGCCATGAGTTTGCGCCCCTTGCCAAGTTCGGATGCCTTGAACACGGCTTTTCCTTTTCCAATCGTATATCCTTTTATGACACCCTTGTCATCTTTACGTTCTTTGAGTGTGTAACCCTTTGCCTGTATCCTTGCAGCATAATCGTCCCATGACCATGACGGCATTGTCCGCAGGATGTCCATAAGGTCTTTGGCAACCTTGACGGCGTTTGTTTTGTGGATTTCCATTGCCGTTATCCAGCCACGCTTAATGGCTACCTCCTGTGCCGCATCATGCGCGCGGATGTGTATCTTATGGTCGTTGTTCGTCCTGCCGTTCCTGTCCTTGCGGCACACGGCGGCATGGAGGTGGGGAATCCGGCTATCGGATTCAAGATGCAGCCACACCGTGTAGATGCTGTCCGCAAGGTTTGTCTTATGCGAATACACCTTGCCATCGTCATCCGCCATCTCTATTTTGTCATACTCCCGGACAAAATCATCCCAGAGCTGCTGCCAGTCCTGCATGGTGAAGTCCTTTGTATGTTCTTTCGCCGGACTGATTTCAATGCGGATAACATTATTTTTCATCGGCGCGTGGGCCTTCATCATGTCCCATACACCTTGTGCGTCAAGTTCGCACGGAAGCAGGTTGTCTTTGACATGGTATATCAGTTCCGGGTGTTTCTTGTTTCTCGACTCGCCGGAAATATATCGGATGTCATTTATGCCATGACTTATGGATTTTGCCTTGCCTATCATGTCGGTTCTTCCTCCTTTTCTGTTTCTGAAATTGTTTCCTGTACTGTTTCCGTCTTTACCGCCGGGATGCGGTTCGGGGCGAAATGTTTTTTGATGAGCCTTGTAATCATGTCAGCGGTCTTGCCGAGAAGCCGGAGCGCGTCTATCATCCACGGCTGGTTACGGAATATCGCCCGTCGCTCGTCCTGTGACATCGCGTTAAGCATCGAGGTGTATTTCGCGTAGTCGCTGCGGGCGATGACAAGCTGCTCGCGGACTGCCTCCTGCTCAGGTGTCAGCCGTACTTTCGGCTCGTATTCGTATGCACGGGAAAGCACATAGTCACTGAGGCTCATGCCGCACTCTCTGGCAAGGCTTGTAATCTTCTCCCGTTGCGACTTGCTGACACGGAACGAGATCGTCGAATCACGTTTCTCCTTGACTTTCTTCTTTTTGTTTTCCGTGTTCTCTGCGCTCCCGGCAGCATCATTTATTCCATCTTCAGTTTCAGCCGGTTTCATATTGCCGGATAATCTCTGTTCGGTTTTCATAAACGGTAATTGATGATTTTACAAAAGGTGCCGGTGCGAGCCTGCGAGCGGCGTCCCCCGTTGGACTGCGGGACAACGGCAAGAGGGCCGTGCGTGAAATGACCGTCAGGAAATGTAATGCAGCGGCATATCTTGAAACACCACTCATCTTCCTTCCCTCCTTTTTCTTCCTTTTCCGCCCTGCCTCTGGCATTATCCCATCACTGTTTTAGACTGTTTCGCCTATATTATAAGAAGTATGACAGCCGCCTGCAGGTCGCACCTTACCCGGATTACTTGTCGTCTGGAAGTTTGGCGAAGGCTGTCTTCACTGCTTCGGCATCGGTGGTGATACGCATCAGTGCGACGGTCGCTTTGAGTGCCTGTGCCTGGTTGCAGAACTGCGTGACGGTATTAAGGAGGACTTCCGACCGTCCGACACGGAACGGTATCACAGCGTCTGCCGTCAGGGTGTTGGTCTTGTTCATGCCGTGGTTCAGGAACCGGTTCACGGCCAGCCTGTCATCCGGATCGATGTCCTCATACTTGCCGTTGCCTGTGGCATGGCTTACCATGACACGCACGGCATCCGCCTGATAAAGTGTGCAGGAGTTGAGGAATGCAAGTACATGGGCGAACTCCGCCTTGAGTTCGCCTCTTGCGCGGGGCTGTCTGACATTGTTTTTTCCGCTGTTGTCCTTTTGCGCGGGAACATTGCCGTTCACCTGCGACACATTGTTTTCATTGTTCATACTGAAATGGTTTAAATGGTTTTTGAATACTGTTTGATTGATGTTTGAATCTCATTTGAATGTCCGTTACTTGTCCGCACGGCGGTTTACAAGATACTGCGCGGTATCGCTATCAATTTCCGCCTGCGACCTGACACGGATGTTTGTCAGCCATGTGTCAAGGTCTGCCTTCGAGAAGAAACACAGTTTGCCGTTGGGCTTGTAGTAAGGGATTGCACGGCGCATCATCAGTTTGTAGAGATAGCTCGGCTTGAGTCCGAGGTACTTTGCCGCCTCGGTGGTGGTGAGTAGGTTTCTTTCTGTTTCCATATCGCTTTCAATTTGTTTTTATTCCTGTTGCCACTCGGCATAACACCTTGCGTTTCTGCTGTTTTATGCCTTATGTTTCGCTTGCAAAGTTACTTTGTACCTGAAGTGGCACAATGTGGCCCGAATGGGGAAAGTGCATAAGACAGCAATGCGCCATACTGCTGGTATTCAGCGGTATGGCGCATTGCCGGGATTTTCTTGTGTTATGTCAGATGGGGAACCGACGGGCTGTTATGGGGTACGGTTCAGTTGCCGGGCTTTTTCGATGGCTCTGTCGATGGATTTGCGGTATTCACGGTTCTCTCTTGTCGCACCTTGCGCGCACACGTCGTTGCGGTGTTTGTCGTAATATGACTTGGATATGCCGCAACGTTGCAGGAAATCTTCCGCCCACTGTTTTCCACGCTCACGCGGCTTGACGGTCTGCGATACGGACAACACCATGTAGCAGATGCGCAGGTTCTCTTTCGGACGCACGGTGACAGGCTGTACCGTCGGCTTCAGATTCATGAAGTTCACGAAGTCACTGCCGGAAAGATGACCGAACTGGCAGTCGTTACAGACCTCGTAGATGAACAGGCACATGGCGAGGTCAACGGTGTCCATCCATGCGGATGTGTCTTTGAACAGGATGCCGTCACTCATGCGCGTCCCCCTTCATCCGTCTTATGTCGCTGATGATGCTTTCCGAAATGCCTTTCAGTCTCTCGGCCAGCACGGAAAGGAACATCGGCTTGAAACAATACACGCAGAAGGTACGGTCACGTTCCTGCTGTAACTCATTATATAAAAGGTTCACACGCGCATGAGCCGTATCGTATTCCACTTTCTTTGCATCGCACAAAGGGTCAAGCGACTTGTAATCCTCGGAGTCGAGCGGCAGGAAATCCAGCCGGTTGCTCATTGCCGAATACTCGCGCCACAGTCCGGTAGCAAAATCTTTCGCTTCCCCGTAACGTAATTCAAACGGTCTGAGGTTCGCTTCAAAGAGGCTCTCAAAATCCACGGACTGCAATCCTGTAATATTTAGTGACAGGAATTTTTCTGCCTCCGAAAAAAGGGAAAAGGAAATATCCATAAGCTGCGTTGCATCGTCATGGAACATTGCAGCCGCCTCTGTCACAATTTGGTTTGTCTCATTGAAATCCTTATAGAACAGGGAGAGCAGCAAAGCCTGTTCAAAGGTGACGCTGTCCTGCTTGCAAGTGGTAAGCAGGGTGTTTACCTCTTGCAGCCGTTGTGGTATCTGTTGTATCATCATTCTTGAATCTTATTGTTTCTTACATACATGAGTATTGCATGAATACTCTCAAGTATTTGCGTGGAGTCCGGAATTTTATTATAAGCAAGTCCCGGAAGCTCTTTCTGATAGACCGGTTCCAGTTTTTTCCACACATCTTCCAAAGTGGAAAGCAGAGGTGATTCGTCCAAGTTTCGTCCTTGCCATCCTTCCGGTTTGCTGAACTGCTGTTTGTCATGTGTGAACAGGCTGTGAAAGTCATTCAGAAAATCGGACGAATCCAGATATGATCCTATCTCTTTGTCATGATACAAATAATAGAGGTCGTAGAAATGGCGTATCTTGGCGGACAACTGTGAATGGTATTCATTCGCCAGCGAGCATCTGATTAACGACACCAGCTTCTCCGTAAGTGTCCTGCGCTTGTCCAGCACCTGTATGACAAACGGCTGCATGTCATATTCCTCTATCAACTGTTCATTGCCCGACCGCTGCAGGAACGTGGTCAGGAAACTTTGAATGACACGGCGTTCGGATGGATACGGGTTGGCAAAAGAATTGATCTCCACAAGTATCTGCCCCGGATTGATGGAGGTGGCGGCCAATGATTCCATAATCTGCGGATAGTGGTAATAGGCCTTATAATAGTGTGAGCCTTTGCTTGTCTTTCCGGGTATGGGAATCTCATCCAGTCCCTCTGTCATGTCATGAGCAGTTTTGCGTATCAGGTTTTTTAGCTGGTTGCCGCTCAAAGTCCACGCGTCAGAAATAGCCACATCTATATCCTCGGAAAATCTGGCCCCGATGCCGTATGCCTTGGACAGGCTTGTTCCGCCTTTGAACACTGCCCGCCCGTCTTTGTCATGCTCCGCCATCAGTTTCAGAGAACGGCTGACCCAGTAGTCTTTCTCGATAAACAGCGGGCTTATGCCCAAGCCTCCGTCAGTTGCCGGACGTGACGCGAAGTTTATGGCATCCTTAAACAGTTGTTGGTCTGTGTGCAGTTTCATACGATGTTCCAGTTTTTGATTGTAGGCAATACGGTTGAAGATATACCCAGCTTGTAGCGGGTTACGGGATTCAGTGTTTCCAGCAAGTCTTCAACCGGAAAATCCAGATATTCAAATATGGCTCCAAGCTGCGCCCTGACATACGGTTTATATGCCCTGCACAGTTCCAGCAGCCGGTTTCTGTCCGTCCCGGACAAATCCTTTATCCAGACTGTTATTTGCGACATTGCCTCATCGGGCGTAGAGCCGGGAATTTCCTTTATCAGACGGAGTGCATCCAAAATGACTAAAAGCGGTATGTCCTCTTTTATTATACGGTTTGGCTGCAACAGGAAAGTTATTTTGTATTGTCCTCTGGATAGCGGGCGGCGGGAAACATTCGTGCCGACCATGATAACCGATGATATCTGGGTAGTCAATGCCAGGCTTGCGAAAGCCCTTGTGCCTGTGATGTACCCGACGGTGTTGCCGTCCTTCTCAAGGAAGTCCCTCACGGTTTCTTTTTCCGGGGGCAGCAGCTCTCCGAAACGTGATGTGCGGGGTTTGTAGTAACGTCCCTTTGAGACACGCTTTATCACACCGGCATGCTCGAACTGGTTGAGTGCCTTGACAAGCGTTGCACGATATTGCCGTGGTATGTCAAAATCGGAAGCTGATACCACAACACCTTCCGGCAGTCGGTCTATTTCCTGTTTAACTTTGTCCCTTATAACCATTGTCATTTTCAAATTTGGTGCAAAGTTACAAAATAATTCTTGTTTTCTGCGCAGGAAACAAGAATTTTAGCCGTATGTACAAAGAAAAGATGCCGAGTTTTGACCAAAACCGGCTGAGACAGGTGCGAAAAAGTCAAATCTCGGCAAATTATTCAGTCAAACACGCCATCAACAAGATTTACGGCTTCGACCTTCTTGCTGTCAACAATCTTCGCGTATATCTGGGTCGTTTTTACGTTGGAGTGGCCGAGCAGCTTGCTCGTGGTATAAAGGTCTGCGCCCAGTGTCAGCATCATCGTTGCGAAGCTGTGCCTCGACGTATGGTAGGTGATTTTCTTGGTGATACCAGCCGCCTTCACCCACTTTGCCAGCACCTTGTTTATGTTCGGTTCGGCAATCAGCCCGTCAAACACCTTGCCGTCATCCGGGGCATCGCCACGTTCCGGCAGCCATTTCATCGCCTGTGAGGAAAGGGGAAGGAATATCGGGGTCGTGGTTTTCTGCATCACGACAGACGCGCGCCACTGTTCCCCGTCTTTGGACAGGTCACGCCAGCGGAGTGCGTAAATGTCACTTAGCCTGAGACCGCAATAGCAGGCGAAAAGATAAGCACGTTTCACATCCTCCCTCGGACATTCCGTCGCTATAAGGGTCTTTATCTCATCCACGGTAAGGAACTCACGCTTGCTCTCCGGCACCTTGATACGCTCGGTCGGGGTAAGCGACATGAACGGGTTTTCGGGAATGATGTCAGCCCTGACCGCCGCGTTCAATGCCGTGCTGAAGTAGCCGACATAATCCGACATGCTTTTCGGACTCAGCGGATTGCCCCACGTGGTCTTGTATTCGGACTGTAGCCAGCGTATGAAGGCGACACAGAAATCCTTGTCGATGTCCCCCATGCGCACCTTGTTCTTGCCGATATAAGTGGAAATGAGGTTTTTCACCGTCCCCAATAGTTTGACGCCTCTCACGCCCCTGCGCTTCTGTTCATCATAAAATGACTGCATCCAATCCGCAAGCAGCATCTTTGACCTTCCGGATGTGTTCTTAAGTCCGGCCTTGTTGTTGGTCAGCTCGATTATCCTCTTTGACTTGATGGTTTCCACCGCCGCCAGTGTAGCCCTGTTCTGTTCCTTGATACGGGCGTTGATTTCGGGAAGGCTGTAGAGCTTCAGGAACTCGTACTGCCTCTTTCCGTCCACATAGATGTCAAGATAGTATGACTCGGAACCATCCGCAAGTTTCTTGGTGCGCACTTTCACAGGTTCCTTCAGTTTTGTCTTTTTGCCGTTTACCGCCATATATAATAAGGTATTACGATTTATGATTTCAGAATACGGAATCCGCGAGGTTCACCGCCTCGTCCTTCTTCCGGTCGATTATCCTCGCGTATATCTGGGTATGCTTGACCGAGCTGTGTCCCAGCAGTTTTGATACGGTGTACAAGTCCGCTCCGAGGGTGAGCATCATCGTTGCGAAGCTGTGGCGGCTCGTATGATAGGAGATATGCTTCCTGATTCCTGCCGCCTCCGCCCACTTCTTCAGGTTTTCGTTAACATTGCCGTAATTGACAAGGTTGCCGAACACATAATCATCAGAAGTGCTTTCCCCTTTTTCGGGCATCCATTTCAATGCCTGCCCTGACAGGGGGATGTATAACGGCTTGGTGGTCTTCTTCATTACGACCGAAACGAATGCCTGCCCGTTCTCTTTGTAAATGTCGCTCCATTTGAGGTTTCTGACATCACTGATGCGCAGTCCGGTAAAACAGGAGAACAGATAGGCCCTCTTCACAAGTTCATTAGGGCAGTCCGTGGCAATCATGCTCCGTATTTCGTCAATGGTCAGATATTCACGCTTGCTTTCCGGCTTCTTTATCTTCTCGATGGTCTCAAGTCTGTTCCACGGGTTCTTGTCCATAAGCCCCTCACGCACCGCCTCGTTGAGCATGGTGCGGAAAGTCTGGCAATAGGTGTCTGCGGTTCTCGCGCTGACGGGCTTACCCGTCAGACGGTGCTTGTATGTGTTGCGGAACCAGTCTATCATATCAAGGCAGTACTGCCTGTCAATATCCGAAAGGCGGGTGTCGGGACGGAACATATGCAAAGCCTTTTTCACGTTGCTGATGCTGCCCATGTCCCTTAAACCGCGTTTCTCGTGGTTGTCATAACAGGTCTGAAGCCAGTCCGAAAGGAACATCCTCGTACCGGAACCTGCAAGTTCCGTCTCGGCTTTCGCATTCAACAGGGCTTCGGTTCTTGCTTGCAAGATTTCTTCCGCCTCCCGGAGTGTGCGTGTGTTCTGACGCTTAACTGTAGAAGAGGTTTCGGGCAGGAGGTAGAGTTGCAGGAACTCGTACTCGTGCCCGCCGTCCACGCTGCGGTCGAGGAACAGGGACATGCGTCCGTCCGCCAGTTTGCGACGGCGCAACTTGAACGGGGATTTCTCCACCAGTGATTTCCTTTTTCTTCCCATTGTCCTTCAGTGTCTTATATTCACCTGCAAAGGTACAAAATAATCCGCAAACGAGTATCGTTTCAAGTAACAAAAATGAAGAATAATAGTGATTTTTAAGGAATGTATCAGAAAACACGGTTTTCACACAAATACCTAATAATCAGCATTGATATAGATTTTATCCGCTTTTGTTTTCCCTTCTTTTACATACGTTGGCTAATGGGCTATATCTGGGCAAGCCCAGTCAGTCACCCCACGACAACGGATTACCGCTTGAAATTCCGCTTTCTGCACCCGTCTTTCACTCGCACCTATGTCGGGATAGCCTCGCTGTCATTCGTGCCGTCCTGCGCCTTTTTATGGCTCTCCGTGGGGATGCTGTCTAACGGTCTATTCCCATAGTCAATGATATGGGGATTGTCCGTTTCTTCCTCATCAAAAAAGTTCGGAGGTGGCAGGTCGGGAGTATCAGACGAACAGAGGGAAGAAGAAAGAGGGAATGTATCGCACTTTGTGCTGTCCGCTTCCTGTTCATGCCGTTGGTTATTACATTGCTTGCCAAAAGAAAAAGATGTGTCGGTGGCAGGTGTCCGTATATCACCAGTCTGTCCTTTGGCGGTAGCCGAAGGTCTGACATAATGGGGATTGGTCAAAAGAACGCCATCGACATACCAGCCTGTGAGGAAATGCAAGGTATGAACGGAGGTTCGGTTGTTGGTCTTGGTGGTCAGCATACCGAGCCTGTTAAAACTGTCTATGAGTTTGCCGATGGTCTTGCGGTTACAGTCCAAGTATTCGGCTAACTCCACATCGGAGGTTGCGACCTGTCCCACCTCCAAAGCAATCTCTATTCCTTTGATTTTATAAACGGTCTTTGTCCGCACGGCTTCGGACATCAGCCTGTACAGACACTTGTATCGGTTCACGGATGATTTGCCTTCCAAAAGAAAAATCCATTGTTCGGAAGACAGGATGGTGCAATAATGTATGTTCTGTTTCTTGGTGTCCATAATCTATGATATGATGGTGTTACAATGGTCTGCTATCTACCCATTCCGTATTTCCTTTCGGGCATATAATACTCCCTGTCCTCTGCTATGTGGTTCAGTACGTCCTGCAGACGGTCGAGTTGGTCATGGTCAAGCAAACGGATAGCGTTGATGGTTATTTTCTGTGACGCTATCTTGCGGTGGGCAATGTCGGTTTCATTCAATGCACCGCCTTTGTCCGCATGGACAGAACGGAGGTAGTCGTTGACCGCTTCCGTCTGTTCCTTGCTGGGATATGGTGCTGCCCATCTGTCTTGGATATAATCAACCATTTTACTGACCGCCTGTGCCAGTTTGGGGTCTTGATTTGTGATGGTGACTATTAAAGTGTCTTTGTTCATATTGCCTTCTGCATTTAATTGTTCGTTTCAGTTTTCAGAGAACTCGGCTTGCGCTTCTTGCCACTCCGCAAGGATTCAAGCCGTTTGTTGAAATCTTCCTCGCAACCCGTTCCCGATGTTCCGCCCTGTTCAATCCAATGGATGATTTCATCTTCAAAGAAATAGAGCTTGTTCCCTTGTTTATGGTATGGTATGCGCTTCTCGGAAGTCATTGTATAAATGGTGGATGCGGATTTGTTGAGCAATACAGCCACCTCGTCCAATGTCAGTAACTTGTGCTTTCTGCTCTGTGGATTGTCATTCTTGCCCAATGCTTCCTCCACTTTGCTTGTAAGCTGTCCGACACGTTCAATCAAAAGAGATACCGCCTGCGGTAACTGTTCAAATGTGATGTTGTCCATATATCTATGTTTTGTGTTACTACTTGAGTGTTATCTGTTCGGAAGCCTTGCGCTTCAAGTCATTCACCACATCGGCATAGACTTGTGTCGTTCCGACATTGCTGTGTGTGAGCATTTTTGATATGGTGTACAAATCGGTGCCGGCAGCCAGTTGCAAGGTAGCATAGGTGTGTCTACTACAATGGAAAGTGAATGGTTAAGCAAGGAAAAGCAGACAGGTGAAGATAAAACGTAAGTCGTTTGAAATGAGCATAGTTTCAGTATTTTGCCAAATGTGGAAAAAGCAAATGAAAGCGGAACATTGAGGTTGTTCAGTTACCAAACCGTTAGCCGGGCAGTTACCGGACAAGGATAGGTAACGGGAAACAACGAAAAGAAATCCTCACCGTTTTGTTTTCGCTCATCCACAGCATTTTGCATATCAAGGAACGCTTATATGGCAAGTAACTTTGCACCTAAAAAAATATAAGCGTATGAAAGTTGAAAAATTCAAGGTGTTGCTCTACCTCAAGAGGAGCAGATTGGACAAGTCGGGCAATGCCCCGATAATGGGCAGAATTACCGTGAACCGCACGATGGCGCAGTTCAGTTGTAAACTCTCCTGCACTCCCGAACTGTGGAATGCCCGTGAAAGTCGACTAAACGGAAAGAGCCGAGAGGCAGTGGAGGTCAATACGAAAATCGAGAAACTGCTGTTGGCGGTAAACTCTGCCTTCGACACTCTCATGGAGCGTAAGACAGACTTTGATGCAACTACGGTCAAGGAAGTGTTCCAGGGTAGCAAGGAGACACAAATGACCTTGTTGGCTCTCTTTGACAGACACATTGAGGAAATCAAGGCTCGTGTGGGTATAGATGTCTCACACCGCACTCCACCGACCTACATCTATACTCGCCGCCGTCTTGGTGAGTTCATCAGTGACAAGTTCAAGATTTCAGACCTTGCCTTCTGCCAACTCAACGAACAATTCATTCGTGAGTTCCAAGAGTTCATCGTGATTGAGAAAGGTTTGGGTGTTCAGACGGTGCGCCACTATCTGGCGATACTGAAAAAGATTTGCCGCATGGCATTCAAGGACGGACACGCGGACAAGTTCTATTTCGAGCACTACCCACTGCCCAAGCAGAAAGAAACACCTCCAAAGGCATTGAGCAAAGAGGACTTTGAGAAAATTCGTGATGTAGATCTTCAAGGATGCCGTCCCGTGCACTCCATTGTCCGTGATATGTTTCTTTTTGCCTGCTATACCGGGACTTCGTATGTGGATGTGGTGGCTATCACTCCCGACAACTTATCACGGGATGACTATGGTGCGCTGTGGCTGAAATACCGCAGAGGCAAGAACGGGCAGCTCAGCCGTGTCAAACTGTTGCCGGAAGCGATTGCCCTCATCGAGAAATATAAGGACGCTACACGGGCCACACTGTTTCCAGTAATCCAGTATCAAGCCTTGAAATGGTGTCTGACAAGCATCAAAATGAAGGCCGGAATCAATGGACGTTTGTCCTATCACATGGGGCGGCATTCTTTCTCGACCCTCATGACTCTTGAAAACGGAGTTCCCATCGAAACCGTCAGCAAGATGCTGGGACATTCCGATATAAGGACTACCCAAGTATATGCCCGTGTAACCCCGAAGAAACTCTTTGAGGATATGGACAAGTACATCGAAGCCACAAAGGATCTGGAACTCATTCTCTAATCATTAAAACAGTTCTATTATGCGAAGCACATTTTCAATTCTATACTACATCAACCGTGGAAAAGTCAAGGCGGACGGCACTACTGCCATTCTGTGCCGTATCACCATTGACGGAAAGAAGAGCGTATTCTCCACGGGCTATTACTGCAACCCGGATAGTTGGAACGCCAAAAGCGGAGAGGTTAAGGACATCAGGACAAATAATCTTCTTATCGCACTGCGGGCCAAAATAGAAACATCATACGAAGACCTGTTGAAAAAGACAGGTATGGTTACGGCAGAAATGCTGAAAAATGAGATAACCTGTGTGGCAACTATCCCCACTACACTCATGAAAGCAGGAGAGGAAGAACGCGAACGGTTACGGATCCGTTCGGAAGTGATAGATTCCACCTCTTCCTATCGACAATCCAAGTCCTCACAAGCCTATCTGCACGAATATCTCCTTTCACTTGGTATGCGTGACATTTCCTTCGAGGACATCACCGAGGATTTTGGCTGGGGCTACAAGCTTTATCTGAAAGCCAAAGGATGCAAAGTGGGACACATCAATCATTGTCTTACATGGCTGAACAGACTAATCTACATTGCCGTCGATAGAGAAATCATCCGATTCAATCCTCTCGCGGACGTATCATACGAGAAAAAGCCCGACAACAAGCTGAAACATATCAGCAGAGCCGAACTACAGAGGATTATGGAACAGCCCATGCCGGAGACACGGCAAGAGCTTACCCGAAGGATATTCATCTTTTCCGCGTTTACCGGACTATCTTATGTTGATGTGAAACGGCTTTATCCTTCACATATCGGGACAACTACAGACGGAAGACGTTACATCCGTATCAACAGAAAGAAAACCGATGTGGAATCCTTCGTGCCACTGCATCCGGTGGCGGAGCAGATATTGTCCCTGTATAACACCACCAATGACAAAGAACCCATATTCCCTTTACCCAACCGTAATAGTCTTTGGTACTGCATTCATGAAATAGGCATATTGGCAGGTGTGAAAGAAAACCTCAGCTATCACGCGAGTAGACATTCATTCGGAACCATGATGCTTTCGGCTGGTGTTCCAATCGAGAGCATCAGCAAGATGATGGGACATACGAACATCAAGACCACGCAGGGCTATGCCCGAGTGACCGATGACAAGATTTCGGAAGACATGGATAGGCTCATGGAGAGAAGAAATAATCAGAAGTCCAACAAAACAAAGAAAATACAATGAAAAGAGGTATCATTTCAATTAGTGAAAGCGGTGTGGTGACTATGCCCACTACACCCGTATGGATGACACAATTCGAGATTGCCGACTTGTTCGGGGTATTCTCGTGTGATGTTCGCAAAGCGATACACTGTATCTACAAGAACAAGGAATTGAACGAGGTGGACACAATGAAGTATGTCAAGCAACCCGATAGAATCAGTTATGACGTTTACAGCCTTGAAATGGTTATAGCCATTGCATTCAGAATACGCAGTAAAAAGAGTATGCTGTTCAGACAGTTTGTAATCGGTAAACTGAGTGCTGGTAATGTCGCGTTATTTGTTTCTTATGACAGAGGAACTAACCGATGGTATAATTGAGTTCATCCCGTCAGACACTCGTTTCCGATGCTCGGATGCAAAGGTAGCGCATGGTTTGATGGCAGAGGCAAGGTCAAGCGGCAGAGCCGTTTCGAGCAAAATCTTCCTCCTACGGAGCGTATTCTGCCCGAAAACCTTGCCCCTGCCAACCATACGCTCGTAAGGCATCCGGCAACGGAAACAAGCGACTGACGGGAAATCAAAAGAAAGGAACGGCTTACAGACGAAGCGGAATTCTGATGCTTCATCCGTAAGCTGTTCCTTTTTCTTTTTGCTGCCATGTCCATTGCTGCCGCGACCTATTGGGCAGACGGCAAACTGCGCTCCTTCAAGAAAATCAGATGGCGGTCTGTCGGTAGGCGGAGCGGTAGCCGTCAAGCAGCATCTTCTCTATGTCCGACTCGCGATAGAGTATCTTTCCGCCCAATTGGATATAGGCAATCCGTCGCTCGTTGCGGTAGTCCTGAAGTGTCCGGCGGATCACCTTCAATCGTGCCGAGACTTCCTTGTCGGTGAAGAAACGCTCACCGCCCAGTGTCGGACGATAGTCGGCAGTCATACGCTCGTAATTGTCCAGCAGTCGGTCAAGACTGCCCATGAAGTGGAGAATCCACTCGTTGTCTTTGGTCATCAGTTCATTCATGTTACATTGGATTTAGTGGGTATTGTTGTTATACTTTATTTATTGTTTATATTGTTCTTCCTTTGAAGCGAGCATCCTTCCGCCTGTCCTCCACATGGGCAACGATGCGCTTCACGTCTTCGGGACGGTAATACGTCTTGTGGTTGATTTGCGAGAAGGCGAGTGTTCCGTTGTCCCGCAGCGTCTGCAAGGTGCGTGGACTGATGTTCAGCATCCGGCACACGTCCTGATTGTCCATCCACTCACTCATCGTCTTTTCGCCGTGCCGATGGCAGATGGCATCCATGCGGCGGACGAACTGGTCGAACTTGACGACCATCGTCTCAAAAGTTCTTTTCTCGATTGATACTATTTCCATAATTCTTTCCTTTTGTGTTTCTTTTGTCGCAAAGGAATGGATAATCCGTCATCCGACAATGCTTTTTTCATAACTGGCAGCCTTTGGCATCGGTATGGTATAGCTTGGCCAGGATAAGCCCTATAGGTAGGCTTTCTGTTTCATCTAAACTTCCACGTTTAAGATGGTAGCCCAATCTCAATAAGACCTTAATTCAAGTTCGCCCGTAAATGAGACTTTGATTTTTCTACTCCTTGTGTCCAGCAAATCGGTGAAGTCTGCACCATTGTTCCTATTGTCCCAAAGCAAAGTTACACAAAATTGCCTAAGAGAATCCAAGTGTTTGACTGACTGTACTAAAGCGCCTTACTTTGCTCCCGATAATCGGTCAAGGTGAGTACCGAGACCATAGTTAATAACTTAATTTATTTGTTTTATGGCAATGACAAGAGAACCAAACATCAGTGAGCAGCAGGCTCGTGAAATCGTGGACAGAATGGGGCGCAGAGAATCCCGCAGTGAGAAGTCTATGGACGACTTCTACAGGAATCTCGGTCTGGATCCGAAAGAACTGGCACAGCCCGGAGGAACAGCTGTAAAGGAATCAGAAACCAGCGTTGCGGAAAAGTCGTCAGAAAGTATCACATCGGAAGAGCTGACCACGCCGCAGAAGCGTGTCAGCAGCAAGCAGCGCAAGTTGTCGCTGGAAGAGTACCGCACAACCTATCTTCAAGTTCCAAAAATTATCAACCGAAAGCCCGTGTTCGTCAGCGAAAAGGTGCGTGACGAGCTGGACGAGATTGTCCGCCGTCTCGGAGGACGCGGCATGAGTGCCTCCGGCCTTATCGAGAACCTCACCCGTCTGCACCTTGAAACCTATCGGGAAGACATCGAACAGTGGCGCAAACTCTGAGAGGATAACGGTAGAACCGATTAATTCAGTGGCTACACTTCATCGGTTAGACCGATACACAGAAAAAGCCATTTTACTCACAAACCAATCCGACAAGCGGAGGATTTTCGTGTCTTCAAAGACACAGCAAGATATATTTTCAGTTACTCTGGGGCTTCCCGGTAACTGAAAATCCTTGCACCGCCGTGGGCAGAATTATCCTCCGCAGTCGGATAATTTCCAAGTTTTTTAATCAGAGATTAGACAAAGAAGGAATCATTAAATTGAAACAAGAAGACAAGATGAAGAAGAACAGAATGAACGGGAGAAATCCCGTATTGACCCCGAAGACGCACTGCGTGATGGTACGCTTCGATGATGTGGAATGGAACAAGTTCCTCACAATGTACGAGGAATCGCAGGTGTACGCTAAGGCCGTCTTTCTAAAGGCGCACTTCTTTGGACAGAAGTTCAAGGTGCTGAAAGTTGACAAGGCAATGCTGGAATACTGCACCAAGCTGTCCGACTTTCACGCCCAGTTCCGAGGTATTGGAACGAACTACAACCAAGTCGTGAAGGAGCTGCGCTGCCATTTCTCGGAGAAGAAGGCGATGGCATTGCTCTACAAGTTGGAGAAGCAGACCATCGACCTCGTGAAACTAAGCCGTGAAATCGTCGAACTTTCGAGGGAGATGTATGCCAAGTGGGAGCAAATAAACCGAGTATGATTGTATGACCTCAATCAAGGTGAAGTTCAGACCTTCCACTGCCACGGGCAAGGAAGGGACAATCTATTACCAAGTCATCCATAAGCGCGTAATCCGTCAGTTAAAGACGGATTACCGCATCTATACAGATGAGTGGGATGAAGGAAATGCAACCTTAATTCTCGCCAACAACGAGCGGAACGGGTATCTTCAATCCATTAAAGAACGGATAAATTGGGATGTCAAGCGATTAGAAAATATCGTCAGCCATTGGGAAAATAAGCAGAAAAACTACGCCGCTGACGATATTATTTCCGCTTTTCAAGAATCGTCCAATGAACAAACGCTGTTCAATTTCATGAATGGCGTTATTGCACGACTCAAGCAGATGGGAAAGCATCGCACCTCCGAAACCTACTACGCTACGCTCAGAAGTTTCATGCAATTCCGGGAGAACAAGGATGTACTGTTAGATGAAATAGACTCGGACTTGATGCTGATGTACGAGGCATGGCTGCATGGTAAAGGGATAACAAAGAACAGCAGCTCGTTCTATATGCGGATATTGCGGGCTGTCTATAACCGTGCCGTGGAAAAGGAACTGACGAACAACCGCAATCCATTCAAGCATGTCTATACGGGCGTAGACAAGACCGTCAAACGTGCAATCCCATTAAAGGCAATCAAGAAGATTAAGAACCTTGACTTGTCCTTACACCCTGCCTTGGACTTCGCCCGTGATATGTTCATCTTCTCCTTCTATACTCGTGGAATGTCATTCATTGACATGGCTCATCTGAAGAAAAAGGATTTGCAGAATGGCATCTTGTCTTATCGCAGACGCAAGACCGGACAACAACTGTTTATTAAATGGGAAAAGTGTATGCAGGAGATAGTAGACAAGCATAAAGCGGATTATGGCAGTCCATACTTACTACCGATTCTAAAATACCCCTACGACAACCGCAACCAATACAAGAATGCGCTTTATCGTACCAACAAGAACTTGAAAGAGATTGCCAAGTTAGCTGGTCTATCCATACCATTGACCCTATATGTTGCCCGTCACTCATGGGCAAGTATAGCCAAAAGCAAGAACATCCCCATCTCGGTTATCAGCGAAGGTATGGGACATGATTCGGAAATGACGACACAAATCTATCTGGCTTCATTAGACAATTCTGTCGTGGATAAGGCGAACACACAGATATTAAGGGATTTGATGTAAGACGAATGATTGTTTTGCGAAATCTATCTTCTCTCCGTAAGAGACACTAACTATAACGCAAAGGTACACATTTTTATGAGAATTAGGCTGTTTATCAGATGATAAAATACTCTATATCATCGATAAACAGCCCTTTTGTTTTGTGAAATACTATTCAAACTATTGACTATCAGCTTCAACGTGTCTCTTACGGAGAGATACCTCCTTAATCATATAGAAAATGCCCGTTGAAGTTGACATATTGGAGGATAGTATCTTTCGGCTTTCGCCCGATTTGCTGAACACCCTGCTCAAAGACCATACCATGAGCAGGGAGGATATTCAGCGCAATATATTTTGGGCCACATCTGATTATGAAAGTCTTGGCGAGGGTTATCAATATGACGCTCCCATCCTTCCACTTCTGATTACCGGGGACAACGGCCATGTCATTATGCCCCGTGTACTTAAAAGCCGTGATACTCAGACTGCACGTTCCCGTGACATGGCGGAAGTGTTTACGCCTTCATGGATATGCAATGCACAGAACAACCTGATTGATGAAGCGTGGTTCGGAAGAAAGGATGTATTCAATACAGAATACACAGATGAACAAGGATGCCATAGGTGGAAAACCACAGATGGCAACATCATGTTTCCCGAAGGTAAGACTTGGAAAGACTATGTACGTGACAACCGGTTGGAGATAACCTGCGGGGAAGCCCCTTACATCATCAGTCGATATGATACCACAACAGGAGAGGCCATTCCCTTAGAGAAACGCATAGGTTTGCTTGACCGAAAATTGCGGGTTGTAAGTGAGAATACGGAAACCTCGGGCGAATGGCTGGAGTGGGCACAGGAAGCCTACAAGAGCACCTACGCCTACGAATGGCAGGGCGACAATCTGCTGATTGCCCGTGAAGCCATGCTCATCACCTTTATCGAATACTACCAACAGAAGTTTGGCAAACGACCGTTGCTTAAATCCATCAACTACATCGCCTACATCATTTCATGGAACGTGTGGCAGATGGACGGGCTGAAAGGCGTTGTGCCGAACAGTTGCGGTGAACGGCGAACACTTGTGTATGAACTGTTCGGAACAAGGGAGGAAATCAGCCAATGCGAAGGTTGTGCGAAAGATGACATCCGCAGGCATAACGGCACCTATTGCCTGATTAAGGACTGGCGGGCAAAAGACCCCAAGACGGGAAAGATGGGAAAACGAATCCGATTTATCGACCTCATAAAATAGTGCAGTATGAAATTCACATCTTCACTAAAACTGAAACTGATATATGTGTTCCGCATCAACGATGCAGCACACAAAGGCTGTCTGAAGGTGGGCGAGGCCACTTGTGACAATGACAATGTGTTCGGCCTTGCGCCCAATAGCAAGGCACTCAACGAATCCGCCAAGAAGCGCATCAACCAATATACGCAGACGGCGGGTATTGCATACGACCTGCTTTATACGGAACTGACAATATACAACAGCAGGAAAGGCTTATGCTCTTTCAATGACAAGGAAGTGCATAATATCCTAGAGCGTTCCGGCATCAGGAAGAAGGTCTTTGATACCGAGAACAAGGCCAACGAGTGGTTCATCACAGACCTTGAGACGGTCAAGCGGGCGATAAAGGCGGTAAAGGAAGGTCGGGAATCTTTATCTTCGGCAGAAGTTTCACATGACCAAAGCCCGATTGTATTCCGCCCCGAACAGCGCGAGGCCATCGAGAAGACCAAGAAGCAGTTCAAGAAAGGCAATCAGATGCTGTGGAATGCCAAGATGCGTTTCGGCAAGACCTTATCCGCTTTGCAAGTGGTGAAGGATATGGACTTCGGTCGAACGCTCATCCTGACCCATCGCCCGGTAGTGGACAGTGGTTGGTTTGAGGATTTCGGCAAGATTTTCTATGACAGTCCATCCTTTGCGTATGGCTCCAAGAACAACGGTGACAGCCATGCCTCTCTTGAAACGAGGGCAAAGCGTGGCCAGTGCAAGTATGTCTATTTCGCTTCCATGCAGGACTTGCGTGGCTCGGAACTTGTGGGCGGTAACTTCGACAAGAACAATGAGATATTTGCCACCGCATGGGATTGTATTATTGTGGACGAGGCGCATGAAGGTACGCAGACGGAATTAGGCAAGGCCGTAATGCAGGAACTGACCAAGGAGAAAACTAAAATCCTTCGTCTTTCGGGAACTCCATTTAATCTTTTGGATGATTTTAAGAATGAGGAAATCTATACGTGGGACTATGTGATGGAGCAGCGGGCTAAGGCCTCATGGGACTTGACGCATTTCGGCGATCCGAATCCTTACGCCTCACTGCCCACGATGAACATCTACACCTATGACCTCGGACGGTTGCTCCATGAATTCGTGGATGAAGACGTGGCCTTCAACTTCCGTGAGTTCTTCCGTGTAAACGATAATGGGACATTTGTTCATGAAAAAGATGTCCGTGCTTTCCTGAATCTTCTGACCGAAGAGGACAAGGAGAGCTGCTACCCCTTTGCCAATAACGAATACCGCAACATTTTCCGCCATACGCTGTGGATGCTGCCTGGTGTGAAGGAGGCCCGTGCCATGAGTGCCTTGCTGCAATCACATTCCGTATTCCAACACTTCAAGGTGGTGAATGTGGCAGGAGATGGTGACGAGGACGAAGAAAGCAAGGATGCGCTGAAGGCGGTAGAGGAAGCGATTGGCAAAGACCCGGATTCCACACGTACAATTACCTTATCATGCGGACGTTTGACTACAGGCGTGAGTGTCAAGGCGTGGACGGGTGTGTTCATGCTGTCCGGCTCGTACAATACCGCTGCATCAAGCTACATGCAGACCATCTTCCGTGTGCAGACACCTGCCACCATTAACGGATGTGTCAAGGAGCAATGTTATGTGTTTGACTTCGCTCCCGACCGAACATTGAAAGTCATTGCAGAAACGGCAAAGATTTCGGCAAAGGCCGGAAAGACCAGCGGCAACGACCGCAAGATTATGGGTGAGTTCCTGAACTTCTGTCCGATTATCTCCATCGAAGGCTCGAAGATGAAGCAGTTCGATGTACCGCGTATGCTGGAGCAGCTCAAAAAGGTGTATGTGGAACGGGTGGTCCGCAATGGTTTCGAGGACAAGAGCCTGTATAATGACGAGTTGATGAAACTCAACGACATAGAATTGCAGGAGTTTGACGACCTAAAGAAGATTATCGGTCAAACGAAAGCCATGCCCAAGACCAATCAAGTGGACATCAATAATCAGGGACTGACGGACGAACAATACGAGGAACTGGAAGACCTTGAAAAGAAATCCAAGAAACGCGGCAAGGACAAGCAACCCTTGACAGAGGAAGAGAAGCAGCGGCTGGCTGAACTGAAAAAGAAAAAGGAGAACCGTGAGGCTGCCATATCCATCCTGCGCGGTATCTCTATCCGTATGCCGTTGCTCATCTATGGAGCAGAACTGCAAGACGAATCGCAAGAGATTACGATTGACAATTTCGCATCGCTCATCGACCCGCAGTCATGGGAGGAGTTTATGCCCAAGGGCGTGACCAAGCAGAAGTTCAACAGCATCAAGCGGTACTACGACCCGGAGATATTCTGCGCGGCAGGCAAGCGCATCCGTGCGTTGGCTCGTGCAGCGGACAAATTGAGCGTGGAGGAACGCATTGAGCGCATCACCGATATTTTCAGCACGTTCCGCAACCCGGACAAGGAAACCGTCCTCACTCCGTGGCGTGTGGTGAATATGCACCTTGGCGATTGCCTAGGCGGATATAACTTCTTTGAAAAGGACTACGAGGCCACATTGTCCGAACCCCGCTTCATTGACCATGGCGAGGTGACTGCCAATGTGTTTGCAGAGGATTCCCGCATCCTTGAAATCAATTCTAAGTCCGGCCTGTATCCACTCTACATGGCTTACAGCATTTATCGCACACGGGTAAAGAGCTCTTTGTTTTCGGTGTCAAGCATAGAGGATGGGCAGCGCATTTGGGATAAGGTTGTGGCAGAAAACATCTTTGTCATCTGCAAGACTCCGATGGCTAAGAGCATCACCAAGCGTACTCTCATCGGCTTCCGCAATGCAAAGGTAAACACACGATACTTTGAGGATTTAATCAATCAAATCAAGAACAAGCCGGAACATTTCATTGAACAGGTAGATAAATTTGTTTTCAACAGGATAGGTATAAAGAATATGAAATTCAATGCGATAGTGGGCAATCCGCCGTATCAGGAAGTCGTGGCTCAAAAGGAAAGCGCCAATGGGCAAAAGGTTAGCGTGAGCATATTTCAATACTTTCAAACAATCAGTGATCGATTAGGTCGATACATTTCTCTTATCTATCCGGGTGCAAGATGGATTCATCGTTCAGGAAAAGGCCTTGAACAGTTTGGGCTTGCACAAATCAATGACCCACATTTGTACTTACTGAAGTTCTTCCCTGACTCCATGGATGTCTTCAAAGATGTTGGCATCGCAGACGGTTTGTCCATAGTGATGAAAGATACGCAAAGGAATCGTAATGGATTCAGATATGTCTATTCTAAAAATGGTAGGGAAGTGTCAATTGATACCTGCAATCCTAAGGAGGAATTGTTCTCATTAAATCCTCTTGATAGCGAAATCGCAGATTCTTTGAATAGCGCTATTGTCAAGTATGGGTGTTTGCATGATGCCATATTACCCCGTAGTCTGTTTTCTATCGAAAGTGATTTCGTGGAGAAGAATCCAATGCTTGTGAGAGAGTACCACGAAGGGGATTGTTTTAATCCAAAATCAGAAATAAAACTCTTCACAAATGATAAGGCTGGAAAAAGCGGCAGAGCAAGATGGTATATTGCAAACAAAGGTGTTATAAAAACAGGACTTGACCACTTGAACAGATGGAAAGTCATTGTTTCAAGTGCCAATGCCGGAGGCCAAAAACGTAGCAATCAAATAGCCATAGTGGATAATCATAGTGCATTTGGTCGCTCTCGCGTAGCATTGAAAACATTTGTAACCGAGCAAGAAGCAAAGAACTTCTTCAAATATGCGACCAGCGAAATAATCCGCTTCGCATTCCTGCTTACTGATGAATCCTTGACTTCTTTGGCTAAGAAGGTTCCTGATTTGTTAGATTACTCAGACCTTAATTCCGCAACACTATTATAAAATATTTTTTTTAAGTACCTGAGCAACAA
>ENA-OVFO01000192-OVFO01000192.1-human-gut-metagenome-genome-assembly--contig:-NODE-192-length-34314-cov-7.749467_pt1 | contig 34314 bp, 26 predicted proteins | sample MGYA00237761_ERZ505401 | MGnify/ENA primary metagenome ERZ505401 (study PRJEB26158, sample SAMN06016330) | human gut metagenome | biome: human gut; feature: ankylosing spondylitis patient; material...
TAAACAATTATTATTAAAGAATAATTATATCCAAATTAAAATTAGATTAAAAATAGACGCTAGGACTTTTTATTTACTAAAAAAAATGGTTTTATATATGTAAGAAGTATTTTTAGGAGGAATTTTTATGAGCAAAATTTTAATTGTAGAAGATGAACACCGCATTGCTCGTTTTTTACAAATGGAACTAGAGCATGAAGGTTTTTCAACTGCCAGTGAGAGTAATGGGCTACGAGCATACGAGCGTATTATTCAGGAAGATTATGATTTAGTCTTACTAGATATTATGCTACCAGATATGGACGGATTGACCATCTGCCAAAATGTGCGCAAATTATCCGATATCCCTATCATCATGCTCACAGCAAAAGATGAAATAAATGATAAAGTAACAGGTCTTGATATCGGTGCTGATGACTATATTACTAAGCCATTTGCTATTCAAGAACTTCTAGCTAGAATACGTGCTACCCTTCGCAAGCATAATAATTCTACTACTAAACCTGCAGAAGAACCTTCAGTGTTCAAATTTAAAAATATCCATGTATATCTTGACCGTCATGAAGTAAAAGTTCATAACCAATTAGTTGAACTCACTAAAAAAGAATATGATTTACTCTTATATTTATTACACAATCATGACCATGTTTTATCTAGAGAGCAAATCCTTCAATCCATCTGGGGTTATGAATATATGGGTGACACCAATGTAGTCGATGTTTATATTCGCTATTTACGTGCTAAAATTGATGATTATTTCAACGAAAAATACATTCATACAGTAAGAGGCATCGGCTATGTTATCAAAACTTAAAACTTATTTAAATATATGTATTCACCCTCGCTTAAAATATATGCCCATTTCCCTAAAATTAGCTTTTATCTACAGCATTATGCTCTGTTTAATCTTAGTTGTAACTTTGAGCAGTACCTTGATTGGCATACATTATGTGCTCTTTCACGAAGCTGAAGTATCCATTAATTTATCTGCTAATTATGTAGAGAAAAAAGCTAATAATGAAACAGTGCCAGAATTACTACAAGATGTGAAAAGTTCTGCCCTTATCCCTGGCGTTGTCATGCGTGTAACAGATAGCAATAATAATATAGTTTATGATAGTTTGCCAATGTATATATCTATCAATCACGTTCAAGACTCACTTGCTAGACAAGAAGAACATCCCCAAATTGAAGATTATATTCGCAATGCATTCTTGCCTGATGATTTAAAATTTGTCAATTTTAAACATTTTTGGATTTTCTATACGCAAAGAACTATTGTCAAAAATGATGAAACGTATACACTCCATTTCTTGCGAACAATTACAGCAGAAAAAGTATTTTTAGAAGAATTATCCGAAACTATTTTTTATGCTGGTATTGCAGGGGTAATAATCTCCATTATCTGCGGTTTTCTTCTCAGTAGAAGATTATTAAAACCATTAAGAGATATTACCACGACTGTAAAAAATATTGAAATCCAAGATTTAAATCAACGCATCAAAGTACAACCAACTAGAGATGAATTAGAAGAACTTTCTAATACCTTTAATTTAATGTTAGAGCGTTTACAAAAAGGTTTTGAGCAACAGCGTCAATTCGTATCCGACGCCTCTCATGAGCTTCGCACGCCTGCCACTGTAATTTGCGGTTATTCAGATATGCTTGCTCGTTGGGGTAAAGACGACCCTCAAACTGCTGATGAATGTATCACAGCTATTCATTCTGAAGCCATTAATATGCAACGTTTGATTGAAAAGCTCTTATTCTTGGCTAGAGCAGACCAAAAACGTCAAGTATTGCATAAAGAGTCATTGAATTTAAAACCTTTAATTGCCGATATTGCCAAAGATACGCAATTAATCGCACCTCAACATACTATAACTTGCACTCATAATGATGATGGATATATCTTTGCTGATGAATTAGTGATGCGTCAAATGCTTCGTATCTTTTTAGATAATAGTATAAAATACACGCCAGATGGCGGAAAAATCACCATTTCCTCAGAAAATAAAGTCAAACATATGATTGTAAAAATCTCAGATACTGGTATCGGTATCGCTAAAGATAAACAAGATAAAATCTTTGAGCGTTTTTATCGCGTAGATAGTGCTAGAACAAGAAACGGCGTCGGTGGTACAGGTCTTGGTCTTTCCATTGCCAAATGGATAGCTGATGCCCATGATATTGAAATCAGATTATCTAGCAAATTAAATAAAGGAACAACAATTATTTTAATCATTCCTAAAGATAACTAAATAAAGCACCTTAGGCTTAAATTTGTGAGCTTAAGGTGCTTTTTCGTATTTTATTTATAAAAATTTAATCAGTATCTAGCTTGTCCGTTAATAAAAGAAATCATTGTTTTAGCTGGCAAAGTTACCATTGTACCATCTGGTTGTTGCCAAGAAATAGCTTTTTTCAATACTCCAGAAGTTACATATCCTTCCTTAGAAAAGCTTATATCTTTACCACCTGCAAATTCTACAAATCCAGCCATTTCATCGCCAGCTAAACCTGTTTTAAAACCATATGGTCTTAAAAGAGCATTATCTCTCAAGCGACCATTTTTCACTGAACCATCAGGATAAAAACCTAATTCATATTGGTCTTCAAATGTAATCAATCCATATTTATCTTTATTCACACTTACAGTTACTTCTTCATCAATAGTACCAGATAATACAGTACCATCGGTCGCAAAAGTTACAGGCTTATTGCCTTTATAGCGTACATGAGCATAAGTTGGGAAAGGAATAGAAACACTTGTAAACGGATGGAAAATACGAGGATAGAAAATACTATTATTACTTTCCTCATAATAATCATTGATTACATTTCTCCAGCCAGTAGGACGAAGTGCAATATCACGATTTAATACACCTGTTATCACTTCATTATTCTCATTTAATTCCACTACTGTACCTTTTTTGAATTTCAAATCATCATTTGCCACGCTAAAACCTTGAGGAACTAATACTTTCGTCTTATCTAAAGTCATAGTTTTTGCCTCTGCCATAGACATAGATAAGCCACAACATAATAAACTTACTGCTAAAAATACTTTTAATTTTTTCATTTTATCACCTCTTATATTTAATATGACAAAAGCTCATCAAAATTGATGAGCTTTTATTTATCTTATTATTTTAGCACTAAAATTATTCTGGTTTTTTAATTACTTCAATGCCACCCATGTATGGACGAAGCACTTTTGGAATTACTACAGAACCATCTGCTTGCTGATAGTTTTCTAATACAGCAGCTACAGTACGTCCTACTGCAAGACCAGAACCGTTCAATGTGTGTACAAATTCAGGTTTTGCACCTGCACTGCGACGGAATTTGATATTTGCACGGCGAGCCTGATAATCGCAAACATTAGAGCAAGAAGAAATTTCACGATAAGTATTATAGCTTGGAAGCCATACTTCGATATCGTAAGTCATAGCAGCTGTGAAACCAATATCACCTGTGCAAAGTTTTACTACATGGTAAGGGATTTCTAAGAGCTGTAAAACTTCTTCTGCGTTATTAACCATTTTTTCTAATTCATCATAAGATGTTTCAGGTTTAACGAATTTAATCATTTCAACTTTGTTGAACTGATGTTGACGAATAAGACCACGAGTATCGCGACCAGCACTACCTGCTTCTGCTCTAAAGCAAGCAGTATAAACGCTGTAGTATTCTGGTAATTTATCGCCATCTAAGATTTCATCTCTATGGAAGTTAGTAGCTGGAACTTCACCTGTTGGTACGAGATAATAATCCAAGCCTTCAAGTTTGAACATATCTTCAGAGAACTTAGGCAACTGACCTGTACCAGTCATGCTATCTTTATTAGCGATAAATGGTGCAAGCATTTCTGTATAGCCTTGTTTATCTACATGTAAATCCATCATGAAGTTAATCAAAGCACGTTCAAGTCTTGCACCTAAACCTTTATAGAAAGTAAAACGTGTACCTGTAACTTTTGCAGCTCTTTCAGGATCTAAAATATCAAGGTCTGCACCGATATTCCAATGAGCTTTTGGTTCAAAATCGAATTCACGAGGAGTACCCCAACGGCGAACTTCTGGATTATCGCTATCATCTTTACCTACTGGTACAGATTCATGGCACATATTTGGAATGCGAAGTAAAATATCATGTAATTCATCTTGAATTTCACGGAGCTGTTTATCTAATTGGCTAATTTTTTCACCAACTTGACGCATTTCTAAAATCACAGCATCAGCATTTTCTTTATTCTTTTTCATTTCACTGATTTTTTTAGAAACAGCATTTTTCTGGCTTTTTAAATTTTCTGTTTCAGCAATGATTTCACGACGTTGTTTTTCAAGTTCCATGAAACGGTCAAGATTCATTGGATTATTTCTGTTTTTTAAATTCTGTAATACTAATTCAGGGTTATCTCTGACAAATTTTATATCGAGCATTATTTTAACCTACCTTTTTTTGTAACTAAATATGTAGTAATCTTAATTTTACAACATAATCCATTAAATTAAAAGTTTACCACATAATTATTTCATTTTCTATGGATATATATTTCAAAATCCATCAATATTTATTAGTTTTTAGCTTCTGTTCCCTTGATATCATCTAATAAACTTTGATTGCCGTTTATTGGTTTTACATTAGCATATCTAAACAATTGTAAAAATATATCATGTGCTATTGGTGCTGCTACTTGACCACCATAGTACTCGCCACCAGCTGGGTCATTGATGATTACAAGCACTGTGAATTGAGGGTCTTCCACTGGTCCAAAACCACAAAATGAAGCGATATAATGTCCTGGCAAATATCCGCCATTTACCATATCGATTTTTTGTGCTGTACCTGTTTTACCAGCAATATGATAACCTTCAATACTTGCTTTAGAACCACCACCTGTAGAAACTACTTGTTCTAATACAGATTTCAAAATCTTATCCACATCAGAATCAATACAACGGCGAACTTCTTCGCGTTCCATTTGCTGATATACTGTGCCATCAGCATTATAAATAGCCTTCACGATATGAGGTTTTAACAATACACCATCATTTGCTATAGCAGACATAGCAGTGATCATCTGAAGTGGTGTTACCGCGATACTTTGCCCAATAGAAGAAGTCGCTACGTCAGAAGCAACCATATCTTTTGGATTGAATAAAATCCCAGATTCTTCACCTGGAAGCTCAATACCTGTACGTTCGCCAAAACCAAATTTACGAGCATAATTCATCAAGCGCTCGCCACCTAATTCCAAACCTAATTGAGCAAAACCTGTATTGATAGAATTTTTTACGACATCAAGGAATGTAACTGTACCAAAGCTATCGCCACTCCAGTTTTGGATAGTTCTACCTGAAACTTCAATAGTTCCTGGGTCAACAAAAATATCTGTAGGTGATACTAATTTTTCCTGAAAACCAGCAGCCGCTACGATAGATTTAAACGTAGAGCCTGGTTCATAGATATCTGATACAGCTCTATTTTTCCAAACATTAGGATCGTATTTATGGAAATTATTTGGATCATATGCTGGTCGAGATGCCATAGCCAAGATATCGCCATTTTTCGGGTTCATTACTATAGCTGTTACTGATTCAGCACCATGATCCATCATCGCCTTATCCAAAGCTTTCTCAATGATAAATTGATACTGTGCATTGATAGTCAGCTGGATATTTTTACAATTAGCATCTACAGGTGAATTCTTCAAAAATACAGAGTCCATAATCGGTCTAGCCAAAGCATCTGTAAAAATAGAAGAAGTTTGTTCTTCACCTTTTATCATGCCATCAAACTGTTGCTCAATACCATCTAAACCTTTATCATCAGTACCCACAAAGCCGATTACATTGGCAGCTAACATATCATTTGGATAATATCTTTTACTTTCTTGAATAAAACCAAGACAAGCTACATATTCAGGCTTTTCCTTCATTAAATTTTTCAAAGCCTTCGTTTCTTCCGGTTCCATCTGTCTTTTTACCCAGACGAAACCACCACCTTGAGCGATATCATCTAAAATATCTTTTTCTGTAAGCCCTATCAAAGGAGCTACATCTCTTGCCGTTTGTTCTGGATCTTCTACATGATTAGGGTCAATATATAAAGAGCTAACCATTGTACTTATCGCTAGCTCTTTCATTTCCGCATCATAGATAGTACCACGAGGCACATGAAGCACAGATGACTCTTGAACTTGCGATTCCAAGCGAGATAACATTTCATCTCCACGAACTATTTGCACCCAAGCATATCTAGCCATAACGCCAATAATAAAAACGAGCAATCCTATGAATAAATAAATTATATGCATTTGCACTTTATTTACTTTTTTTACTATCTTTTTATTTTGTCCACTATTTTTATCCATAATCTTCTTAGCCTAAAGACCTACGATAAAATACCTCACTTTCCTTAAACATAACTCTAATTATATCAAATTTTACTATAAAGATATATTTCTAACCTTGAATTATCTAAAAAATTATTTCATAGGCAAACAATCCATTTAATGATAAAATATTAATTGTATCTAAGTATACATATTTACATTTACTAAAATCTATTGAGGTGAGTTTTATGAAAGTAATTAAAACAACTAATGCACCTGGTGCTGTAGGACCTTATTCCCAAGCTATCGAAATCGACAATCTTGTTTTCGCTTCTGGTCAAATCGCTTTAAACCCTGCTACTGGCGAAATGGCTGAAGGTATCGAAGCTCAAGCTCATCAAGCTTTAAAAAATGCTCAAGCAGTAATCAACGCTTCTGGCGCAAAATGGGAAAATGTAATCAAAACAACTGTATTCATCACAAATATTGATGATTTTGCTAAAGTAAATGAAATTTATGCCACTTACTTTACACAACCATATCCTGCTCGCTCCTGTGTAGAAGTAAGTAAATTACCAAAAGGTGCCTTGATTGAAATAGAAGTAATCGCTAAAAAATAAGCTTTAACTTAAAAATAGGAATGATACAAAAATATCATTCCTATTTTTTTATGCCAAATTATATTCTTTTATTAATTTAGCAAGTAACGCTCTACAAGCTTTATCTATATCTTCATACGTTTCATCAAAATTATCTGTATACCATGGATCTTTTACATCACGATTTTCACCGACAAAAGACATCATCTTATACACTTTATGCTCTGTATCTTCACCGATAATATAACTTAGATTACGTAAATTATTATTATCCATCACGATAATATAATCATACATATCATAATCTTGCTTGGTTATCTGCACAGCTTTGCGTTTACTAAATGGAATATTCATCTCACGAAGTTTTGCTTTTGTACCATAGTGAGTATCACAGCCAATTTCTTCACGACTTGTAGCTGAAGAATTGATTATAAATTTATCAGCTAAACCCGCTTTTCGCACTAAATCCTTCATCACAAATTCAGCCATAGTTGAACGACAAATATTACCATGACATACAAACATAATTTTTATCAAAATATCTCATCTCCTTATAAATTCTTTATTTCCTTTTTAAATATTTGATATTTCAAGGTCTTTTAATTCTTAAGTTGTTTCTCCTTTTCAAAATTTCTTATGTTTTTTCATTTTATCAACAAACCCAAATTTTATTCTCCGCCATTTCTTAACATTTAGTATTTTACTGTTGACAATAACTCTACGATATATATTTCAATAAATTCAATTTTAAAATCGTCATTATATAAAACTTTACATAAAAAAAAGAAAACATTTAATATCTTTCTGGCTTTGATACATTATATATCTCATGATTTTGAATCAATGTAGTAGTTTTATCTAAATAATACGTATAGCTAAACTCACTTCTTCCTGGAAACTCTCGTCCCAACCCATTTGTTATTTTTTGTTTTTCACCCAATATTGTCCAAATTATATCTAATTTATTTTTGTTTAAAAAATCAAGTAAAAACATTTTTTCAATAAAGATTGTATGATTTCTTCCATTAAAAATAACTGTTTGTCCATTAGCATTATATCCAAATGCTCCATTCCAAACTAAATTCATTTTTTCAAACATATACTTTGAAGGAAACATACATGAATTGAATTCATTTGCACAAAACGAAGAATCCTTTTCTAGAATATAATCATTTGCAGTTGTAATTAAGTGACATGGTACTTGTTTTTCTTGTCTAAAACATTGTTTATCTTCTTGTCCCAAATAGTTTACCATAATCGGACTCCAAGGATATTCCCCTACACAACATTCATATAATTGTCCAAATCCTTCTGGCATCCATCTACCTACAAAATCTTTTTTCTTAAACCATTTTAACAACTCTTCCTTTTTATCTTTTGAAAACAAATATGTTCTTATTTGCATCCAAACTTCACGAAATTCTTTTTTCCCAACTTCTTTTGAAGATAAATAACCCTGAAAAAGATAGTATTCCTTTTCTTCATATTTTGTTGTAATTACAGTTGGAATATACTGTTCAACATCCTTGTATTCAAACCATTTAATATCATCCCATTTACCATACCTATAAAAAGGATATTCAAGGTTTATATCCATAAATAAATTCTCTTGATTTAATATTGTCAAATCAATTTTTCTAAAAGAATTTCCTTGTTCTGATGGAATTATTTCAACTTCATCACATTGAATTCTAGGCAAATATTTATAATTATCATATATATTTCCCATTTCTCTATATAAAAAGATTTTTTGATATTTTTTTCCAATTCTTTCCACTTGCTCATCACGGTTTCTCAACGAGCCATAAATACGATCAATATATGCATCATATTTTACTAATTTTTCATTATATCCACTTTGCACAATATCTTCAAAAATCATCAAGCCTACATTTTTTTTACTCAAACCATAGTCTTCGACTTCAAAAGGGACGGTATATATAGCAAAATCACTACCTTGACAATTCCAATATAATTTTTGAAATTTATCTTTCCATGTTGATACGAATTCTTTATTCACATTATGTTTTTTACTCTTATACGGTGGTCTTACATTATTAACTTCCTCTTCAGAAATCCATCTTTTATAAAATGAATATTCAAAAATATTTCTTAAGAAATCGCGTATTAAAACGTTTTGAGGCCAATTTTTATTCTGAAAAATCTCCTCTCTAATATAAGCTATTATCAATAATGCGTATTCTTTTTTTTGCAAAAATATAATCGTTGAATAAATCGCTTGCCATAATCTTTCTTGAATATAATCATCATTTACATCATTAAATAATTTAACTACTTTAAGCATATCATTAGGATAAAGCCTAAATAAATTTACAAGCCCCTTACTTGATTTATCTCTTAACTTGATATCGTTACAGCTAGTTCCCCAACATAACATAATCTTCCACAACAAAACACTTTCTTCCGAAAAAGTAGGTTCTTTCAAAGCTATTGCTCTTTCACATAGATCGGATATTACTTTAACATGGTCATATTGCTTAAGTAAAAAAAAACTAAAAAAATAATCACGTTTAATATTTTTCATAGATTTCAATTTTTCATGTATATAAAATGCATTTAATCGACAATTAATTTTCGTAGATACAGAAATCAATCCAAACATCACACGTCGTATATCAAATATTTGAGAACTTGTTAGTAATCTTTCTATTACTGCAATCGTATTCTCATTTATTTCATCTGTATTTCTCCAATAAAAACCACTTATAAATGAATCAACAGCCTCCCTGTGAATTTTTTCATTCAATACATTTAAAAATTCGTCTTTATTACGTCTAAAATATGCTATTTGAATCATTTCCAATGTACCAAGTGTAATTTTTCTATTCTCTACAGCATTTACAATATTTTCCATGCTCTTTGCTTCATATTTTTGTGCATACAAATATTCATAAAATTTCTGATATGCAAATGATATTCGCTCTCCTATATCATCTAATTCTCTTAACAAATTCTCTGATAATAGTAATTTTATAAAACCAGATGTTTTTTCTTTTATTCCAAATCTATCAAGAATTTTTGAAACACAGCTTCGTAAGTCAGTCCAAGAAATACTATAATCTTCTGTCTCTGCCATATAGTCAGTTATTTCTTTTAAAACTAAAGATACTATATTATCTCTTATGGAAAAATAATCCTCATAATGTCTTGATATTATTTTATTTTTCATTGTGAAAAAATCTTTCATTAAATTCTTAATATCATCTACTATAACAGTCTTATCCTTTTTTTCTTTTGCAATTTCACAAAGCATTTTCAAAAATAACGGATTCATAAATTCAGGTACATAGATAGTATTATAGTTTATATTAACACCGTATTCACAAAAACTGCTTAATGCTTCCACTTCAATTTCGCCAAAACCACAATGTTCTAATTGTAATAAATTGCTAATTTTATCACGTTCTAGATACTCTTCTAAATATATACTTCTACAACTAAATATCATTTTTATATTGTTATATTTTTTTACTTTTGTAAGTAATAAAGGCAAATTAATATTCCAATATTTTTTATCATTCACTTCATTAATTGCATCTATACAAATAGGTATATATATATTATTTTGTTCTCCAATTTCATTTAACCAAGAAAAGAAATTTTCCAATTTTTCTTCTTTATGATACCAATTCATAATTATACTATCTGCTGTAGTATCTTCTTTAAAAAATTCTCCTAATAACAATACTGCTGGCAATCCTTGTTTAAGATAACTACTTACAATATCACATAACAAATGGGTCTTACCAACTCCCCCTCTACCGGAAATCAATATAGCTTGACTCCCCGCCTTACTTATCAAATCAACATCAAGCATATTTATTATTTCTAAAAATAATTTAATAACATCTTGTAACTCATCTAAATATCGCGTAGGAAAAGCACACCTATATGACGCCATAAAACCTCTCCAACGCTTATCCTCAAAAGTTCCAATTCCATATTTTTCTTCAAATCGAACTTTTTCTATTTTAAAAATAGATGTTAAAGATACTTCACTTGCTTTCATGTGAGAAACTATTTGATTTAACTGTTCTTCATTATAAAAATCACTATCACAACACGTCTTATCCTCTTGTAATTGAATAACCATCTTGGATATTATATTTCTATTTTTATCTAAAACAGAGTCTTTTTCATTTTGATTATATTCCACTAACTTTTTAATACAATCCCCTATTTTATTGCTTATTTTTTCTAACCTTTTTTTTACTCCATCTTTTTTTAAAATAAATGATAATTCATTATATATATCCGTTTTAACATTGAGATTTTCACTATATCTTGGTCCAACTATAGTTATTATTTGTTCTACTTCTTGTTTCAAAGTATATATATTAAATACTTTACCAACTAAACAATTTGGAATATTCCTTTTCATAATTTTAAAGTTTTTATCCCCTAAATTCTCTATCACAAATTTTATTGATAAAGCCTTTAATTTCTTAATATCCTCTTGTTCTATAATAATTCCTACTACATTTTCTGCTACAATTAAGGGTGCTCCTGATAGCCCTTCATAAGTTTGCAATTGATCTTCTTTATTTATTAAAATAGTAATTTCTTCTTCATTTAAAACAATTTTCCCTTCTAACTGTATTTCCTTTTGAGCTAACTTTGGAAAACCTCTGACATAGCAATTATATTTAGTAATATCATTTTCGCATTCAACTAATACCTGGTCTTCATTTTCACAAAGTATTTCGTCTAAACAAATATATACACAATCAATTCCTTTTCTAATAGACTCAGATAAATTTATTGTTGTTCCAAACACCTCATCATGATTATTTATACGAAAGACAACATCTATTTCCTTATTTTCGTTTTCGAGAATATCATCCGCTGTAAGCACGTTGTGTTTTGCTGTTATGACAATATCTGGTGCTACCAAAAAACCAGTTCCTATTACCTTATTACTTTTTAATATTTCTCCAACAATTATTTTTTTCATTTGAATATCCTTTCTATTGGATTCTCTCCAGTTCCAATAATAACTTCATAATTATATTTCTCTTTCCACTCATGATTATTTAAAAAATGAGCCTTATTTATTGGATAATTGAAAACTATCGTTTTAAAAACCGAATCATTACAAATAATAGTAGCAAGAACTTCTAAATCAGGATGTTCAAATCGTTTTGCATTTGTCAAGCAATAATACTCATTAGCTTTATATCGTTTAATAAATTCATCTGTAATATTATATCGACTCCCATGATGTGGTAATTTAATTGCTGAAAATCTATATTTATAGCCCACTACGCTTTCAATTCTTTTCAACAAAATATCATCTATAATTGCATCACCTAAAAACAAATATTTCTTATCTTTATAATGCACAATAAAAGAAATAGAACTCCCATTCGTAATAGAATTATCCGTTTCAGTTAAATTTCCTATATACTTTTCTAATTTTTCTTGACCACTAATTTTAATTTGTTCTTCCGCATAAAATAATTTAATTGCTTCTAACTGATATTCAAAAGCTTTCATCAATTTTATTTTGTTAGAAACTCTAAATACATAGTTACGAGAAACCATTTCTTTTTTCCAATAATTTTCTAAATCTTGAATTCTTTCTATAGATGGTCCAAGAACAGTTATCTTTAGCCCTTCCGTAAATTTTATTATTTTTTTAATAGTTTCCGCAGAAATTACTTTTCCTTCTGTAACTGTATTGATTGAAATCTTTTTTTCTTCTAATAAAGTTCCTAATGCTATTCCTTCATTTATTCCAATTTTTTGTTTTCCATTATATCTTGTTCCTTTATTAATAATATCATCTAATATTTTATTATCTCGTGCCGAATATTCATTCTCTATTTGCGTATAATACTTACTATCAATTATCTGCAAAAAACCATTGTACCATACAGAATTTATGATTTGAGATTCCGTATTTTTAAGTAACTGCACTAAACCACCAATATGATCATAATCTATATGTGTACATATTATTAAATCCATCTTCTGCTCAAGTTCTTTAATTTTTTTTATTTCTTGTTTAATAAAATTTTGATAAGTTTTTGTTGTTCCACCATCAATCAAAATATTTATATTCCGTTCACCAGCATATTCTATCCATATACAATCTCCATATTCTGCTGGAAATAATTTTAAATTCAACATATTGATTTCTCCATTATTAAAATTTCTAACACAAAACTTCTATTATCTAAAAATTCTTTCAATATCAATTTATAAAATATTTTATTTCCAACTATATTTTTCATATCTTCTTCTATAATACTCTATTGTTCTATACTCTAAAATATCTCTCATATTATCTACAAAAGCTTTATTTTTTATAACCTCTTTTAGATTTTCATTTAAAGCTAATGCAAAACCTTCTTTTTCTACAAAGAAGCCTTTCCCTGAAGCTTTTAGATATTTTATCGGCATGGATTTTGCTTTTGCTAGATGTTGTTTATCTGTTATCTTTAAGTATTTATCATAAGTCATATCACTTGCAAAATCTTTCCAATTTTTATTTTTACTGAAAAACTCTTTCCATGTGAATAAAACATCTTCATCTGTTATCGCTGATTTTATATTTCCTTGATTATAAAAAGCATACAATATCGGCATTTTATATACTTTTTGCATATCTGTTGTTTCTATTAAATTGATAAAATCCTTGCCAATATTTTTATATAGTGCTTTTTCGTCATCAGATAGCTCATTTAAATCATTTAAGAAATCTAAATAATGCCTGAATGGATTTTCTTTTGCATGGCTCATACAGTATTGATAAATACTATCTTCCATATAAGTGAATAACTCTACTCTTGTTGGTCTTTGCTCTAACAATTCCTTGATACGAAAATATTCATTATTTATTTTTTCCTTCATGGTTAAAGTTTTCATATCCATTTGTTTAAATAAATCTATCAATTGCATATCAAAATCAAGGATACAATTGTCAGGTAAATCTTTTTCTTGATATACATAAGTTCTTTTGCTTTCTGTTGTACTATCAGTCAATAGCGAAATAAATTTGCCTGCTTTTACATAATTACCGATAAAATCCAATACATTTAAGTATTTTTTTCCTTGATAAGTGCGAAGTCCTCTACCTAATTGTTGCAAGAAAATAATCGGCGATTGAGTAGGTCGCAAAAACATGACCATATCTACAGAAGGAATATCCACACCTTCATTAAACATATCTACAGAAAAAATGACTTTTATCTGCCCTTGTTTCAATTTATTTATAGCTTCTTTTCGCTCCATAGCATACGCGCCACTGCCTTCACTGTAGACCGCCACCGAAGCAATACCTCGTTTATTGAAGTCTTTCGCCATCATTTCTGCATGTTGTTTAGAACAGCAAAAAGCTAAAGCTTGCTTTGAAGCATATTTTTGATAATATTTATAAATCAATTCAAATCTTTTTGTATTAGCTTGATAAATATTCGTGAGTTCTTCTTCATTATATCGACCTTTCACTAAATGCAAATGTGAATAATCTGTTTCGTCATATATACCATAATAGTGAAAAGGCACTAATATTCCTTTATTTATCGCTTCTTTTAAAGTTATTTCATAAGGCACATTATAATCACATAATTCATATATATTTTTTCCATCTAACCGCTCTGGGGTAGCAGTTAAACCTAAAAGAAATTTTGGCTTGAAATAATCCACTATTTTTTTATATTGAGCAGTAACTGCATGATGAAATTCATCTATGATGATATATTCAAAATAATCTCTAGGAAAATATGCTTCATTTAAGTATTCATCTTTAGCCAATGTCATGACAGAAGCAAAAATCATGGATTTATCTTTATCTTTTTGTCTTCCATAAAAAAGCCCATAATCTTCAGATTTACGGACATTTTTAAAAGCTTCTACTGCTTGATATAAAATTTCTTCTCTATGTGCTACAAATAATATTCTTTTATAATTAGCTGAGTCGAATGCTGATAAATACGTTTTGCCAATGCCTGTGGCTGCATGAATTAAAGCTTTTGTCGCTCCTTCATTTCTGCTGTTATTCAAAGCATATAAAGCTTCTATCTGTACCCCTCTTGGCTGAATTAATGGCGTAATATTTTTATTTTCTGTTTTATATTGTTCTAAATCCTTAATTATTGCTGGTTTTCGCCAGTATTTAGCATATCTATATAATTCTTCATCAGTGATAACAATAGCATGATTATAAAATAAATCCTCAAAAGTCATGAAAAACTGCTGAAAACTCTCTTTATCCAGTAAATTATTAAATCTATAATTCCATTCAATACCCGAAGTTAAAGCACTTCTTGATATATTTGATGAACCTATATATATTTCACTGTATTCATCATAATGAAAGAAATAAGCTTTGGGGTGAAATGAATGTGTATTATCATCATAAAATCTTAAATCTACTTGATTATTTAATTCTTGTTTTATTAAGTACAACGCTGATGGCTGTGTTATATTTAAATAATTTCCTGTCAAAATCCTTATCGGTATTTTCTTAGCTACTGCCTGTTTCAAATCTTTTAGAAGTGAACGCACTCCTGACTCCATCAAAAATGAAACAATGATATCTATTCTTTTAGCCTTATCTATACTGTTTTTTAATTGAAAATATAATTGCTTAGATTTTGTCTGTCCACCAGTTAAAACATTTGTAAAATTTATTATTTCTTCCTTAAGATTAGATTGAGCCATTTTTCATTTCCTCGCTGTGGTCTTACGTCTGCTGTTATCCATTGTTCTTCTACTTTCAAATTCTCTACATTAGCAATCAATTTAGCAAAGCTATCTTCTGTCATATCTGTGAAATATCTGCCATTTCGCTCGCCAGAAAAATCTCCATATTTAAATGATGTATAGATTATGCCTTCATCTTTTAGAGCCTTGCTCATTCGCTTAAAAACATCAACTAAATCATCTAAAGATAAATGCAATATAGAAGAACAAGCCCATATACCATCATATTTATTTACTATAGATAATTCATTAAAATACATATGACGAACTTTTATATTTGTATATTCACTAGCGATTTTGCAAAGTTCTATCGAGCCATCTATCGCATCTACATTAAAATCTCTAGCTAAAAAATACTTCGTATCTCTACCAGAACCACAACCAAAATCTAAAATATAACCTTTAGCTGGCAATTTATTTATAAACTTATCTTGAGTAGCCTTAAAATCCACATTTAAAGTTCCCTCAACAAATTCTTTAGCATTAATATCATAATAATTTATAGTCTTATTTAACATAAAATAAACCCTTCTCAAATATATCAATATATTATTTTATTATACACTATCTATTTAACTAAAAAATTAATAAAAAAAGGATATGACTTTATGCCATATCCTTTACTTTTTTACATATTTTGCTCTAAAAAAAATTAAAGTGCTTGTCAAAAATGACGCACGCTCTATAAAACTCTATAGTTTTACTAGTAAATAAATTGTACAGATAAAAAATCTATCTGTCAATAAACCTAATAATAATAACTAAAATATATCTTATTCATCTTTATAAACAATTTGAAAATAATCAAGTAACTTTTTAAATCTATCTTGAGCTGTCAAGCAAGTATCCATCAAATAACCTTTTTCTTTATTCCATTCATGTAAACCTCGATAATAAAACATTTTCAAATCATCACCAATAATAAATGGCACAATATCATGCTTCAAACATTCTTTTAACATAATAAGCCTGCCTACTCGTCCATTACCATCTTGAAATGGATGAATCGTTTCAAAAGCTACATGAAAAGCAATTATATCTTCTAAACTTTTTTTGGTCGTAACATTATAAACATCTAATAATCGTTTTATATGCTCACTCACTCGTGCTGGCTCTACAGTTCTTCTTCCGCCAACTTCATTTGGCAATTTCTTATATTCACCAACAGCAAACCAAGCTTTCTTGCTATCACTTGTTCCTATTTTTAAATCTCTATGCAAATTTTTAATGAAGCTTTCTGTTAGTTTTGTCTCAGCATTATCAATAATCATATCTATACAACGAAAATGATTTGTTGTTTCAATAATATCATCTATATTTACTATATTTTCTGAAATGCCAATAGTATTTGTTTCAAAAATATATCGTGTTTGTTCGTGCGTTAATAAACTTCCTTCAATATGATTAGAATTATATGTCATATCTATCTGTAATCTATGATAAATGCCACCAGAAAGTTTACTTTCTTTTTCTCTTCGCAAAATAGCTAATAAATTATTTTTGATTTTCTTATTGCGTTTTTTTCGCAATGGTCTTTGAGCTGTTTCTGGTATATTCCATGTCTTTCCAGTCAAAAAAGCTCCCACTATCTTGCCTTTAGCACAATAATCTCGCACTGTTCTTTCTGACAAATTCCATTTTGACGCTATTTGTGCTACTGAACAATATTTCACCATCTCACCTTCTATTCTTTTTAATTTTATGCCGATATCGGCAAGTTATCAACCAAAAATATCAATTATTTTTCAATTTTATTTTGCCGATAAAAAAATAACAGATACATTTGTACCTGCTATTTCTTAATTTACTTATTGATTATTAGTTTTCTTCGATTGAATATAGCCATACCCTATAACTATAATCGCTACGATTAAAATTCCCAATATTATTGGATGACTCTTCCATAAAGACATTATAATCAAACATGGAATTGTAAGTATAATACCTGCAATAATGCCAACACTTATTAATACACCAAACCAACCATTTAATTCGCTTATAGGTCCATCACTTATCATTGTATGCGATTTTCTATAAGCATTAAATATTTTATAGGTCAAATATCCCCAAAGAGGAACAAAAATTATCATAAAAAGTACATCAAGCATCTTATATCCTCCAAAATTCTTATAAATACAATTTATATCATTATTATCCTATTGATTAAGATATTTTCCCATAAACTAAAAAGGTCAAAATAAATATTAATAAGGCTATTTATAAAAATTAATTTTTTATTTTCATATTGTGATTAAAACTTATTTACTATTATCAGCAAATTATCAACGAAAACTAATACTCATCTTTAATTTGCCGATAAAAAAATAGCAGATACATTTGTACCTGCTATTTTTATTTAAACTATATTTAAATATTTTCCAAGTTTTTCTGTTTAGTTTCTACACCTAAAGCAAATACTGCTACAGCAATAATGATAAATACACTAGCAAACATATAGAAAACAGTATGCATATCACTGCCAGCTTCTATCATCATACCTACAACAAGAGGAGCAGCCATACCACCGATACGACCGACACCTGCTGCCCAACCACTGCCCATAGCACGGATAGCTGTTGGATAAAGTTCTGGTGTATAAGTATAAACAACACCCCATGCACCAAGATTAAAGAAGGACATCACACAGCCCCAGAAGATAATCAATTCTGCACTTTGAGCTTGTCCGAAGAAATAACTTGCTACACCACTCATACATAAGAATAAAGATAATGTATATTTTCTGCCTAATTTATCCACGAGCCATGCTGCACAGAAATATCCAGGAAGCTGAGCAAAGGTAATTAAAAGCACATATTCAAAAGTTTTTACAAAGGCAAAACCTTGCTGATAAACGATAGCAGGAAGCCATGTAAAAATTCCATAATAACTATAAACGATACCAAACCATACAATCCAAAGCATGATTGTTCTTGCTAAATATTTACCAGACCATAAATCTTTTAATTTTGGTTTTTCTGTAGGTGTATCATCAGTTGTTACTTTTAAATCGCCTTTATATTTAACACCAAGACGCATTTCCAAATCATCTACGATTTTTTGAGCTTCTTCTACTTTGCCTTTAGATAATAAATATCTTACAGATTCAGGCATATGCAAACGAATGAAAAATACATAAATAGCAGGTAAAGCACCGATGATAAAAGCATAATGCCAACCATAAACAGGGATGAATAAGTAAGCGATACAAGCAGCTGCTATCCAGCCCACGCCCCAGAAGCTTTCTAATAAGACGATAAATCTACCACGTAAATTAGTTGGCGCATATTCAGACATGAGTGTCGCCGCTACTGGAAGTTCACCGCCTAGACCAAAACCAACGAAGAAGCGGAAAATCAACAAGGATTCATAACTCCATGAAACTGCACAAAGTCCTGTAGCTATACTGTACAAAATTACTGTTGCAGAAAATACAGCTTTACGACCGAATTTATCAGCGATAGAGCCTGCGATTACTGCCCCTATTGCCATACCTACAAGACCGATAGAGCCGATAGCCCCCATCTGTCCAGCAGATAAGCCCCATTCTTTACCAAGTACAGGTAATACGAAGGCGATAAGCCCTGTATCCATAGCATCAAATAACCAACCAAGACCTGTGATAACTAATAATTTATAATGGAAACTACCTACTGGTAAAGCTTCCAATCTTTGTAATAACATTATTTACACTCCTTAATTTATAATCAAATTCTATGCAAATGTTTTAACGATAAATCTAAAATTGGTGCTGAATGAGTCAATGCACCACTAGAAATGAAGTCTACACCGATTTTAGCTAATGCTTGTATATTTTCTTTAGTTACATTTCCAGAACATTCAGTTTGAGCTTTTCCGTCTATGAGTTTTATGGCTTCTTCCATCATATCTATGCTCATATTGTCAAGCATGATGATATCTGCTCTGGCTTCTAGAGCTTCTTTTACCATATCTAAATTTTCTGTTTCAACTTCTATTTTGCGTACAAATGGAGCATATGCTCTAGCTAATTCTATAGCTTTTTTTACACTGCCAGCAGCTCCAATATGATTATCTTTTAATAAGATACCATCAGATAGATTATAACGATGATTATTTCCTCCACCTACTGTAACAGCATATTTTTCAAAAATACGCATATTCGGTGTGGTCTTTCTCGTATCTAATAATTTTGTTTTACTGCCTGCTAATAAATTTACTACTTGATTTGTATATGTGGCAATTCCACTCATTCTCTGCAAATAGTTTAATGCCACACGTTCTCCTGACAATAATACTCTGATATCGCCTTTTACTTTGGCAAGTAAATCGCCTTTGTTCACTTTATCGCCATCTTTAGCCATAAATGTGATTTTGATATCTTTATCTAATAATTCAAAGGTTCTAGCAAATACAGCCAAGCCTGCTATTACACCTTCACCTTTGCAGATTAAATCCACTTCGCCCAAAACTTTTTCTGGCATAATGGCATTAGTTGTTACATCCTCGCTAGTAATATCTTCTTGCAACGCCATCAAGATCAATTTATCTGCATTCATTTTCATTGTTATTTCATTCATCTTGCATTTCTCACTTTATCCATTTCATTGAAAATAGCTTTTTTATATTCTTGAGCTAAGATTATTTTTTCTCTATCTATATTTTGTTGTACATTATTTGCTAATTGAGCAAAATCTATATCGTATTTTTTATGTTGTGCATTTTCATCATCATGGATTTTATTAACTGCTCTTTTAGCAAAGACCAATCCTTCTAATAATGAATTACTAGCTAATCTATTTGCTCCATGAACTCCATTACAACTTGTTTCACCAACGGCATATAAATTATTCATTGTAGTTTTGCTGTATTTATCTACATGGATACCACCCATATAATAATGCTGTGCTGGTACAATCGGTATCCATTGTTTAGTTACATCAAAGCCTTCTTCAAGACATTTTTCATAGATATGAGGAAAATGGTTTAAAATCACATCTTTACCAAGAACTGTCATATCTAACCAAACATAAGGTGTTTTATCCTTTGCCATTTGTTTTTTGATTTCTGCTGTCATTAAATCTCTAGGCAAAACTTCATTTGCAAAACGTTTTCCATCTTTGCCATATAATTTTGCTCCTTCACCTCTTACCGATTCAGATATCAAAAAGCTTCTACCTGGCTTATTTGTATATAATGAAGTTGGATGAATTTGCACATAATCTGGATTTTCAAGTTTTATATTATGGCGAAGTGCTATCGCTATAGCATCACCTGTCAAATGAGGATAATTTGTGGAATGTTCATATAATCCACCTATACCACCACTAGCTAAAATTGTATTATCTGCTTCAATGGTCAAATACTCATCATTTTTATCCTTAGCCAAAATACCAAAACAAGTATTATCTTGTTCAATTAAATCTAACATAGTGACATATTCTAAAATATGTACATTAGGTAATTTCTGTACTGCTTTTAATAAATTTCTAGTGATTTCTTTACCTGTGATATCTTCATGAAATAAAATTCTAGCTTTAGAATGACAACCTTCTCTTGTATAATTTAATTCACCATTTTCTTGTCTAGCAAAATCTACACCATAGCCAATCAATTCATTTATGACTTCACGAGAAGAACGTATCATTATATCTACAGACTCTCTTCTATTTTCATAATGACCAGCTTTCAATGTATCTTCCATGAAGCTATTATAATCATTTTCATCCCTTAAGACACAAATACCACCTTGTGCTAAGAAAGAATCACTATTTTCTACAGCATCTTTTGTTATCATCAATATATTTTTATCACTAGGACAATGTAGTGCTGCAAATAAGCCACTAGCACCAGTACCTACAATCAATATATCTGTTTTATAATTTTGCATATTTACACCTTCATTATTTTGCTAATTCTAACATTTTTTCAAGTGGTTTCATCGCTTTGATACTTAACTCTTCATCAACTTCTACCACATATCTTTCATTCACTAAGCTATCTTTAACTTTCGTTAAAGTAACTTTTTTCATGTCATCACAATATTGTCTAGGTATTGCTGGCAAAAATAACTTATCTGGATTTTTTTGTTTCAATTCATACATAACACCATTTTCTGTACCAATGATGAACTCTTTTGCCTCAGAATTAGTGGCAAACTTTATAATTTCTGATGTACTGCCTACAAAATCAGCTAAATTCGTTACTTCTTCACTACACTCTGGATGAACTAAAAATAACGCATTGGGATGTGCTCTTTTCGTTTCAATCACTAAATTTACACTTATTTTTCTATGTATTGGACAATAACCATCATTGCAGATAATATTCTTTTCAGGAACTTTGCTCGCTACATATGCTCCTAAGTTACCATCTGGAATGAAGAAAATATTTTTATTTGATAATTTTTTCACAATCTTAACTGCGTTAGAAGAAGTTACACAAACATCAGAGACTGCTTTTAATTCAGCTGTAGAATTTATATAACAAACAACTGCTAAATCTTCGACTTGCTCACGCATTTTTTTTACTTTATCTACGCTTGCCATATGTGCCATTGCACAATCTGCATATCTATCTGGCAATAATACTTTCTTTTTAGGATTTAAAATTTTTGCACTTTCACCCATGAAAGATACTCCTGCAAATACAATTAAATCAGCACCAATATTTTTCGCAATCTTACTTAAATAAAAAGAATCTCCTATATAATCTGCGACTTCTTGAACATCATCAGGAACATAATAATGTGCTAATATCACAGCATTTTTTTCTTTTTTTAATTGCTCTATTTCTTCTTTTAAAGACAACATCAAGATTTCTCCTTCACAGAATATTTTTTGATATTATACATCAATTATTAACAGCTGACAAGACAGTAATATATACAAATATTTTCCACTTGTCAATAAGAAGTCGTTTTTACTGCTAAACGAAGCAGTGATTTTACTCGATTATGATATAATTAAGCCAATATATTTTTGATAAATTTGTGAGGTAATCTTATGTTAGAATTCATCATTGGCAGAGCAGGAAGTGGCAAAACCACGGCTTGTTTAAATGCCATTAAAGAAAAATTAATCCATTCACCGACAGGGAAACCTCTAGTTATATTATTGCCTGACCATATGACTTTTGCGATTGAACGTCAATTAGCTTTGGAGTTAAAAGATTATGGCGGTTTTACTAGAGCTTATGTCTTGGGCATGAGCAGACTTGCCTATCAAGTATTAATGCGTTGCGGTGGTATACTCCATCCACATCTCAATGAAATCGGCAAGGAATTATTATTATCTAGAGTTTTAAGTTCTACAAAACTCTCTATCTTAGCCAAGGCTGCTCGCCAACATCATTTCACAGCTTCTGTATCACAAATCATTGAAGAATTCAAAACTTCTGGTATCAGCGTTACTACTTTGCAAGATATTTTAACGCTTATTGATAATGATTCACTCAAACAAAAATTGAGCGATTTAACTTCTATTTATGCTGGTCTTGATGAACAGATGGCTGGTCGCTATCACGATAGCGAAGATATGATGGAACTTGCGATCAAAAAATTACCTGAATGTACATGGCTTCAAGATGCTGAAATCTGGATAGATGGTTTTGATGCTTTCAATCCTCAACATTTTCGCGTAGTCGAACAATTATTAGCATTAGCTAGCGATATTCATTTAACATTATGCATCAACAATTTAAATGATATTGAACATGAAGCACCTACTGCTTTATTTCATCGTCAATTTAATGTATTTCAACAGATAAATAATATGGCTAAAAAATTAGCCCTACCTACAAAGATAACCACACTTACAGCAAATCACCGTCATAAACAACAAGATTTAGCCTTTATCGAAGAGCAATTATTTAAATTTCCTTTGACGAAAAAAAATTATACTGGCGGTCTTCAAATAGTCGAAGCACCTAACCGCCGTTTGGAATGTGAAGCTGTCGCCTGTGATATTTTGCGTCTATGTCGCGAAGAAAATTATCGCCATTATGATATCGGTATTTTAATCCGCAGTAGTGAAGATTATAGCGAATTATTGCAAGCTGTCTTGAATGATTTTAATATTCCTTATTTCAGCGATAGCAAGCGACAAACTGCTCATCATCCTCTAGCTGAATTAATTCGCTCTAGCCTAGAAGCTATTTCTACATGGCAATATGAACCACTATTTCGAGCTTTTAAGACTGATTTCTTCAATGATAAATATTTGCAAACGCTTAAAAATCTCGAAGAAAATACAGATGAAATACAATTAGATTTGACAGAGCAAAAAGCTATCGCTCGTAAAGCTATTGATAAATTAGAAAATTACGTCTTGGCTTTTGGTCTTCGCGGTCGCAATCGTTGGTGTGAAGAAAGCGATTGGCGTTTTTCTCATCATAAACAGATTGACTCTATGGGCACAGATCTGGAAGAAGAAGCTAATTTCACTGCTATAAATTTAACTAGACGCAGTTTAGTCGCTCCTTTAGAAAAATTCTACACTGCTTGCCAAAATTCGCAGACTATCGAAGAATATACGCTTGCCCTATATGATTTTCTGCTCGATTTACAAATACCGACTCAATTGCAACTATGGGAAAAAATAGCCCAAAAGCAAAATGATATTGCCCTTGCCAAAGAACATCATCAAATCTGGGATAATATCATTGAATTGATGGATCAATTAGTGCAGACATGTGGCAAAGATTATATCAATCTTGAAAATTATTTAAAATTAATCAATGATGGCTTAGATAGTATTCAGATTGCTTTGATACCACCTGGATATGATTATGTTACACTTGCACCATTTGAGCATAATACTTTAAACAACAAGAAGGCTATTTATATCTTGGGTGCTAATGAAAAAATCATGCCTCGCCATAGTAAAACAGAAGGTATTTTAAGTGATGCTGAACGTTTATTGATGGCAAGTCTAGGACTGAATATTTCTAGCGGTACAATGGAAGATAATTTTGCCGAAAGATATCTTCTCTACAAAGGCTTTTCCTTAGCTACAGATTATCTTTGGGTGTCCTATGCTCTAGCTGATGGTGAAGGAACTGGACTGAATAAATCCATCTTGATAACTAGATTGCAAAAGATTTTGCCTAAAGCAAAGTTCACAGCCATTCCTCTAGATAAAATAATCTCTTATCCAAGTGATTTTATGCTAGAAGAAAATCCTTTAAATAGCTCATTTGCGATAAAAACCATGCAAGTATCTACAAAAAGAAAGACACTTAGCCATTTAACTTCCGCTCTTCGCCAAGCTCGTGATGGTGAAGATTTAGCGTCATTTTGGCAAGATGTTTATAATTATCTCTTAACTGCTGATGTTCCTTTATCTACGGCACTGCAAAGTATTTTTGCTCAAGCACCAAAACCTGTATTGCCAGCTGATTTAGCTAGTAAATTATATACGAAACGCAAAACACTTCGTGGCAGTGTAACACGCTTTGAACAATTCTTTAATTGCCCATTCAAACATTTTGCTCATTATGCCTTAAATCTACAAGAACGCAAAGAATTTAAATTTGCCGCTCCAGATTTAGGGATTTTACTCCACGCCATCATGCACCAATTTGGAGAAATCCTCGTGAAGCGACAAATATCATGGCAAGATGTAACTCATGAACAATGTCAACAAATCTGCAAACAAATCATCAAGACAATTGCTCCTAAACTGCAAAATGAAATTCTCTTAAGCTCCAATCGCTATAGACATCTTTTGCAAAGAATTGAGCAATTATCCATTGATTCTTTGATGCGTCTAGTGGAATTTGCCAAACACAGTGAATTTTCACCTAAAGCTCTAGAGCAGGATTTCGGTGCTAATAGCTCCATGCCTCCTTTATTATTCACAAATGAAGATAATCACAAAATAGAAATCATTGGGCAGATTGACCGCATTGATTTCAATGATAATTATTATCTAGTCATTGACTATAAATCAGGCAATGCTTTTATTAATCTACTGCAAGTATATTATGGCTTGAAATTACAACTTTTGACTTATCTTTTAGTAGCTCAAAATACTACTTTGCAATTATATAATATGGAAAATGCCATTCCTGCTGGTATTTTATATTGCTTTTTAAAAACACCTGTCATTACAGGTACTAATAAATTATCCGTTCAACAAATTAAAACAGAAATTGAAAAGAAAATGCGTATGCCAGGCTGGATACTAGCAGATCCAGAAATCATCAAAAAAATTGATGACTCCTCTAATTTCATCAAAGTGCGTTTAAATAAAAATCAAGATGATATCTCCGCTCAAAGTCGTTCTTATGTAAAAACAGCAGAAGAATTCGATTTATTGATGAAACATATCGAAAATACTTTAAAAGAAGCTGGCAGTGAAATCTTAAAGGGCAATGCTGATATCGCACCGTATAAATTAAAAGATGAAACAGCTTGCAAATACTGTCCATATATCGCTATCTGTCGCTTTGATAAATATATCTCTGGCTATAATTATCGAGAGATAAATCAACTCAATAACGAAGAAATCATTGAAAAATTAAAACAGAAAGAAGGAATTCCATGCCTTGGTCAGCACAGCAACAACAAGCTATAAATACTTATGATAAAAATATCCTCGTAGCCGCAGCTGCTGGCTCAGGGAAAACCTCTGTATTAGTAGAGCGTGTAATTCAACGCATTGTAAATAAAACATGCGACATCAATCAAATACTTGTCGTTACTTTCACTAATGCAGCGGCAGCTGAAATGCGTGAACGTATCGCTAGTGCCATCACAGAGAAATTATCCGATAAAGATAAAGAGCGTCAACTCGTATTATTAAACGCTTCTTCAATCTCCACACTTCATGCTTTTTGTCAAAATATCATTCGCCAATATTTCCATCAATTAGGTTTAGATCCTAAATTTCGCCTTGGCAATCCTCAAGAAATTGAATTATTAAAACTCGACGTACTTGAAGAACTCTTTGAAACGAATTATGACAAAGATGATAATGAAGACTTTCTAGAATTCACTGACACCTATGGCAATGAACGTGGCGATGATAGCACCTATGATATTATCTTAAAACTATATGAATACTCTCGCAGTCAGCCTTTTCCTTTACAATGGCTGAAAGCTCTACCTTCATATTTTCAAATCAACAATGCTGATGAACTCAATGATTGCCCATGGCTACAGATAATCAAAGACAATGTCAAAGATGGTTTAAATATAGCCATAGACAATAGCCAGAAGATGTATCAATTAGCTACAGATTTAAACTTACCACCTTATGCAGATATTGCCAGTGAAGATTTAGCTTTTCTTTATGATTTAAATAATTTAATCGACACTTCATGGCAAGAATTTTTTAATTTAATCAATGAATTTAAATTTAAAGCTCTGCGAATTTCTAAAAAATTCTCTGTAAGTGAAGAAGATAAAGCTACCATCTCCGCTCTTCGTGATGGAACCAAGAAAATCATCAAACAATTAAAAGAGCATTATTTTACGCAAACTATTGAAGATACACTCTCCGATATGCCTCAATTGTATAAACAAGCCAGTAGCTTATGTAATATAACCATAGAATTTTCTCAAGCTTTTAGTAAAGCTAAAAACGAACGTTCTTTAGTCGATTTTTCCGACCTTGAACATTTCACTTTGAAATTACTCGCTGAAGAAAATTCCACTGCCAAAAAGCTAATACCTTCATCAATCGCCCAGACACTACAGGAAAAATATGTAGAAATCATGGTCGATGAATATCAAGATACAAACGGAGTTCAAGAAGCTATTTTAAATCTAATCGCTTCACGCACTAAACCAAATTTATTTTTTGTCGGCGATGTAAAACAAAGTATTTATAAATTCCGTTTAGCTGAGCCAGAATTATTCTTAGCTAAATATCATCAATATCCTCATGAAAAAGATTGTCTTCGCATTGATTTAGCCCAAAACTTCCGCAGTCGCAAGGAAATCCTTGATGGCGTCAATTTCATCTTTTCTCAAATCATGACTACAAAAGCTGGAGAATTATCTTACGGCAAAGATGAAGCCTTATACTGCGGTTTTGATTATCCTCAAAGTGAATTTTTGACTTTAAAATCACCGATTGAATTAACTTTATTGGATAAACAGCAAAAATTAACTTTAACTGATAATGATGATAGTGATAATGAAGACACTGTACAAGGCTTTCAAGCCGAAGCTAAATATATTGCTCTTCGCATAAAAGAATTGATGAATAAACAGCCCCTTGTCTTTGATAAACATAAAAAGACTTATCGCCCTATAAAATGGAAAGATATCGTTATCCTACTGCGTTCTGTTCAAGATAAAGCTAAGATATTAGCTGATGTACTTCGCGAAGATAATATTCCTGTATATGCCACTATCGAAACGGGATATTTCCAAGAAACAGAAGTTCGCATCATGCTTTCATTATTGCAAATAATCGACAATCCGCAACAAGATATACCACTGACTGCAATTTTATACTCACCTATATTTAATTTCACCGTTGAAAATTTAGCTCATATCCGCCTTATCAATCCGCAATTAAATATGTATGAAACTTTATTATTCATGACATCTATTAATGAACTACAAGAACAATTACTCCCTGTAGATAAAAAAGTATTTGCTAAATTGCAGATTAAAGTAAATGATTTTCTCACCAAATTGCACTATTGGCGAGATTATGCCCGCAGTCATAGCGTACCTGAATTGATTTGGCTATTGCTCAATGATACAGGATATTATGATTATGTAGGTGGCTTGCCTGAAGGCTCTGTACGCCAAGCGAATTTAAGAGCACTCTATGACCGAGCTTTCAATTATGAGCAGACTTCATTCCGTGGTCTTTTCCGCTTCTTGCGTTTTATCCATAAAATGCAACATATGGGAAATGATTTAGCCGTAGCTAGAAATCTAAGTGATAGTGAAGATGTAGTACGTATCATGAGTATTCATAAGAGCAAAGGTCTTGAATTTCCTGTAGTAATTCTTGCTGATATCGGCAAACAATTCAATCTCAAAGATGTTCAAGAAAGTGTTCTCTTTCATAAAAAACTCGGCTTAGGTCTTTATGTAAATGATGTCAAACATCACTATCGCTATCAAAATTTATCTCGCCAAGCTATCATTCAACAAATCGTCAAAGAGTATAAAGCAGAAGAAATGCGTATATTATATGTAGCTATGACTAGAGCTCGTGAAAAACTCATACTCACAGGTACTGTTCGCAATATGGAAAAATTTACTCAATATGCTTGTTCTCAATTGCAAACGATGACAAAAACGCTACCTGATTATTTCATCATGCAGGCAAAATCGTATTTAGATTGGCTAGCTCCTGCTATTGCTCGTCATCATGACGGCTTAATTTTACGTCAATCAGCTACAAATGAAAGTGCTGTTTTACTAGATGACCCTTCACAGTGGCAAATTTCTCTAATCAACTCATTAGATATCACAGATAAAACTATAAATTCCACTGTAAATGAAGATATCATCAATAAAGTAAAAAAATTACAACCATTGCCAGCTACAAAGCAAAAAGACAATATTGATAAATTATTGAATTGGTCTTATCCTCATCAAGAGGCATTATCCATTCCAGCAAAATTATCCGTTACTGAAATCAAACAGCAATTTGCTTCAACCGATTATGTTCCTCAAGATGATAATGCTCAAATGCTATTTGCGGAAACTAGCTTTAAACGACCACAATTCTTACAAAAACAAACAAAAATGACTGCTACAGAATATGGTAGTTTAATGCATACAGTGATGCAACATTTAGATTTTCATGGCGATTTATCCGATAAAGGCATATTAGCCCAACTTCACAATTTAGCTGATAGAGAAATAATTGACAACCAGCATATAAATAAAATCTACCGCAAAAATATCCGTGAATTTTTATTTTCACCGCTAGGCATGCGCATTCAAAAAGCAAAATCACTACAAAGAGAATTGGCTTTTAACCGCATGATTAATGCTAAAGTCTATTATCCTCAAGCTGAAGATAATGATACTATCTTTATCCAAGGTATTATCGACTTATTAGTCGAAGAAGATGATGGCTTGATTTTATTGGACTATAAAACAGATAATTGCACACAAGCAGAAGCTAAAGCAAAATATGCCATGCAAATAGAACTCTATGCTCAAGCAGCCAGTGAAATCATGCGAAAACCGATTAAAGAAAAATATCTCTATCTTTTTCATGATGCTAGCTTGATAAAGATGTAGATTTAGTTATACAATTAACTAAATCGGATAACTATAAACGTATAAAAGGAGATTTTTAATGTATAAATTAATAGCCCTTGATATGGACGGCACTTTATTTAATTCTGACAAGCAAATCACTGATAGAACAAAAGAAACTTTAGCTCAAGCTAGAGCTTTAGGTGTAAAAATTGTCCTCGCTTCTGGTAGACCACTTGCTGGACTTCAACCACCACTTAAAGAATTAGATTTAATTCATGAAGGCGAATATGTTTTAAGCTTCAATGGTGCTTTAATCGTTGATGCAAAAACTGGTGAAGCAGTATCTAAATGTATTTTAAAAGGCTCAGATTATAAAAAATTATTTCAATTAGCTCAAGAATTAGGCGTACATTGCCAAGCATTCTCTCCTAGTCATGGCTTAATCACTAACGAAACTAGCCAATATACAGAACATGAAGCTAGTATCAATCAAATTGATATCAATATCATCAATCCTTTAACAGATATTACAGATGAAGAAGATATCATCAAAGTTATGTTCATTGATCCACCAGAAATTTTAGATGAAGCTATCGCAAAACTTCCTGCATGGATTAAAGAAGATTTCAATGTATTTAAAAGCGCTCCTTTCTTTTTAGAAATCACTCATAAAGATGTCGATAAAGGTGCTGGATTATTACATCTTGCTGATTATTTAAATATCAAACAATCCGAAACTATGGCATGTGGTGACCAAGGCAATGATTACACTATGATTAAAGCTGCCGGTCTTGGCGTTGCTATGGAAAACGGCATTGATAAAGTAAAAGCTATCGCCGATTATGTAACTGATACAAACGATAATGATGGTGTAGCTAAAGCCATTGAAAAATTTGTTTTAAATAGATAAAATAACTCAAAATAAATAACCCTCAACAGTTATCAATAAAGCAACTATTGAGGGTTATTTTCTATTAATCATTAAATTATAAATTCACAATTATGCTCTACTTGTTAAAATATCATCATGAGCTCTAGCATATTCTACAATTTGTATAAAGCGCAATCCACCGATGGAATCACGGCTAACTGTAATCCATGTTAAATACATTGGTGTATCAGTCCAACGGAATTTATCCTTTTTCGTATAATAAGATTCATCACCAAAACAAATAGAAGTCTGTTCTATATTCAACTTACATTGAGTGATTGTATAATAATTAAATTCTGAAGACATTGGCACATTATTTATTTTCTTTTCCTGATAAATAATGATATTCTTATTGATAGAACCGTCTTCATTTCTTGCATATTTTATGCTATTTGTATCGAAGGCATAATTATAATCTTCTGCAGGTCCAATATCAAAAGCTTGCCAATTATATGTTTGTGTATTTTTTTCTTCACTTTGAGCAAAAGCTACACAAGTATTTACAATCAATAACATCATCAATAAATAAATTACTTTTATTGTTTTATTCATTAAAAATCACAACCTTTTATTTAAATTTATTAACTTAGAAAAGAGGTATTTTATGGCACCAAAATCAACTTGGGAAACTTTTACCTTTGTATCCGGCATTGGTTTTCACTTTGTAATCACTATTGGCGTTTGTATTTTCTTAGGGCAAAAAGCTGATATATACTTTGACTCTACACCTATTTTCACTTTAATTGGCATTATATTAGGTGTAATCACCGCTGTTTACACTGCCTATAGAAAAATCAAAGATGTCAATAAATCTTAAGGAGTATCTATGATTAAATATATTGTCAAAGCAGATGTCAAAGAACAATTAGCTAAAGATTACTTAAAACGCCATGAAAATATATCTTCTACATTATGGAAAAAAATCAAGCGACAAGATGAATTTTTCGTAAATGGTCAAAAAGTTCGTGCTACACAGGCAACAGTAAAACCAAACGACATCATTGAATACAATCTTCCTGTAACTTCCAAAGTAGAAGCTATACAAATACCCTTAAATATTGTCTTTGAAGATGATTATTTCTTAATTGTAGATAAAATAGCTGGTATGCTCACTCACCCATTAACATTTGAAAATACTCATACTCTAGCTAATGGCGTGATGTATCATTTTGCTAAAACTAATCAAAATGTAGGCTGTCATCCACTTTATCGTCTTGATAGAAATACTTCTGGCCTCGTCGTTTTTGCTAAAATGCCACAATTACAACATCAATTAGCCAATAACCACCAAAAATTTCAAAGATATTACTATGCATTAGTTCATGGAAAACTCTCACAAAAAGAAGGGCAGATAAATGCACCTATTGGCAGAAAAAAAGATAGTATCATTCTGCATGAAGTCAATGATGAAGGCAAATATGCCATCACCAATTATCGCGTAATCAAAGAATTTGAAAATTATTCTTTAATTGAACTATGGCTAGAAACAGGGCGAACACATCAAATACGTGTGCATATGTCTTATCTTGGTCATCCATTATTAGGAGATGACCTCTATGGTGGTAAATTAAATTTAATATCTCGCCATGCCCTTCATGCTTATAAATTAAAATTCAATCATCCTTTTACCCATGAAGAAATTTGTATCTCCAGTCCTATGCCAGATGATATGGCAAAATTAATCATAGATTAGGGATTTGCCAATTTATAGGTTTTTCCCCCACAGCTTCTAAAAAAGCATTTACCTTAGAAAATGGTCTACTGCCGAAAAATCCATTAAATGCAGATAATGGACTTGGATGTGCAGACTCTACGATGAAATGTTTCGGATTAGTAATCATTTTTTTCTTTTTGCGAGCAGGTGCTCCCCATAAAATAAAAGCTATAGGTTTTTCACGTTCATTTAAGATTTCAATAATTCTATCTGTGAATTTTTCCCAACCCATATTGCGATGAGAATTCGCTTGATGTGCTCTCACTGTAAGTACAGTGTTTAGTAATAATACACCTTGCTGTGTCCATGGTTTTAAACAACCATTATTTGGTATTTCACAGCCTAAATCTTCTTTTAACTCTTTGAAAATATTCACAAGTGAAGGTGGAGCTTTTACTCCAGGTTTTACAGAAAAACTAAGTCCATGTGCCTGACCATCACCATGATAAGGGTCTTGACCTAAAATCACGACTTTTGTATCATGATAACTTGTGTAATGGAGAGCATTGAAAATATCATACATGTCTGGAAATATCTGTCTTGTTTTATACTCATCTACTAAAAATTTACGAAGTTCTAAATAATATGGTTTCTTCAATTCTGGATTTAAAAATTCAGCCCAATCATTATGAAAAATCTCCATAAATTACACCTCTTTCTCATTTAAATATCATTATTTTTATTATACCAAAATATTAACAATAGGAAAAACAACGGAGGTATGCAATGAGCAATCATTTAAAAGGTATTTTAATGGTATTATCTTCTACTGCGATGTGGGGTCTTGTAGGAATTTTAGTTCAATATTTGATAAGTAGTGAACATTTCACACCTGAATGGCTTGTAAATACACGCTTACTTGCTAGCGGTATAATTCTTCTAGCCATTACTTATATTTTCTATGAACGAAATATATTTAAAGTATTAAAAACAGATTTTATATCTTTATTATTATTAGGTGTAATTGGGCTTTTAGGTTCACAATATGGCTTTTACATCTGCATAAATCACAGCAATGCGCCTACTGCCACTATTTTAGTATTTCTTTTACCTGTATTCATCATGCTCTACACTTTATTAGTAAAACATAAACGACCTTCCGGTCTTGAACTCATTTCTATTTTATTCGCTATAACAGGTACATCTTTAATAGTTACTAAAGGAGATTTTTCTTCAATTATTCTTTCCCCTATAGCCCTTATGGCTGGTATCACTTCTGCACTTTGTTGTGTATTTTATACACTTCAACCTCGCAAAGTATTATCTAAATACTCCTCTACAAATGTAATGGGATGGAGTATGCTCTTTGGTGGAATATTTATTTCTTGTTTTAATAATCCACTAGATATACCAGGAGAGATAAATTTATATACATTAAGTGCAATTTTAAGCATGATTTTATTTGGCACTGTATTAGCATTTTGCTTTTACCTAAAAAGCCTTGATTACTTGAGTCCAACTGAAGCCAGTATCTTAACTGTGGGCGAACCACTTTGTTCTATTATCCTCTCTTTAATCTTCTTAAATGTTACTTTCTCCTCTATCGAACTTATAGGAGCAGTATTGATTTTAAGTACAGTATTCATCTTAGCTAAAGCAAAATAAGAGGCTAATTTTAGCCTCTTTTTTACATTATGGACAAAATTCAACGGACAAAATTATATACTAAAATGTCAAATCTAACAGACATATTTTAGTATTTTTATAATATTCTAAATAAAATATAATATACATGTAAACAAAAGAAACGCCGACAAGATATTGAAATATTGGAGGTAATATGTATGGTTGAAAAAGATTTGTCGGCACGCGAAAAAAAAATAATAGCTTCTTTAATAA
>ENA-OVFO01000210-OVFO01000210.1-human-gut-metagenome-genome-assembly--contig:-NODE-210-length-32856-cov-5.815158_pt1 | contig 32856 bp, 40 predicted proteins | sample MGYA00237761_ERZ505401 | MGnify/ENA primary metagenome ERZ505401 (study PRJEB26158, sample SAMN06016330) | human gut metagenome | biome: human gut; feature: ankylosing spondylitis patient; material...
CGTGGAAGATGGTTTCATAATAGGCTTTGTTGTTTTCTTTATGGCGATGGCACATATAGATAAAGTCTTTACGGAATTTCCGTTCTTTCATGAGCTGTTCCAGTTGCTGCATATTGAATGTATCCTCCAGAAAGGTATAATGCTCGTCCCATTGGTCGATGACTCTTTTCCAGCTGGCCCATCCCCAGATGGAGAAGGTGGAGGCGAAGAAATAGTCGTATGGTACATCCGGAGTGATCTCTTCGTTATTGAAACCGGCAATCATGGTGATGCGGGTATCCTGTTCGTACCTGTCCAGCATTTCTTTGCAGAAGGTGAAGAAAGATACGGAAGGCACGTCGTCATCTTCCAATACGATGCATTTGTCAACCATGGAAAAGGCCCATTTCTGTGAGATGTATTCCGAAGGGTCGCAACCATAATTCTTTTCCTGATACTTACGATGCACTTCACATTCCCAGTCTATCTGGTCCACCACTTCGCGGCATGCCTTTATGCCGGGCAGGTCGCGTTCGCCACGCGGCCCGTCCTGATAGAGGAAGAGCTTGGAGGGACGGGCTTTCCTGACTTGTTCAAACACTTGCGACAATTGTTGCGGGCGGTTGAAGAACAATATAAGTACGGGTACATCTACAAGGGATGGTTTCATGGTTCAATCTCCTTTATTTGTAAAATTCGAGTTTGTTGTAATGTGGATGTATATTCTCTAAATCCGGTAATTGCATATAATTACCGTATATCTTCCTTAGCACAGCATCTGTTTGGCGTGGTACGGGGAACATTTTTCCTTCAAATTCCATTTCTGTCAGTGGAAAAATATCGTCTGTATAGCGCGGTTTGAAATAGGCGGTGCCAAAAGAATGGCGTAATTCTTTTCCGGGGAATAACTTGGCAATGAACCTTAGGATGGGAAAACCGATGCGGGTATTAAAATGATAAATTCTACGAATCCGTTTGTATAATGTGCTTTCTTTTATATTTTTATTATTCAACTGATTGTATATCTGCCCTTGCATGTGTCCTCCTATCCAAGCTAGACAATAAGGGATATTTTCTAAAGGAAAAATATCAATGTAGATACCGGTATAATGGAAAATACGGTCATATGAATTTGTTTCTTCCAAATGAGAATCCTTATCACGTAATTTGCCGTATATAAAGATGTAATTGGGATCTGTTTCATTAGTTTGCAATGCAAGATTGTCCGGAAGTTCTTGAGGAAGAACTTTCAGCAGACGCAGGTAATCTGAGCGAAGCATTTCTATGTCCAGATCATCATCCCAGGGAATGAAACCTTTGTGACGTGCTGCACCTATTAGAGTTCCGGAACTGAGCCAATAGGGTATTTGGTGCTTGCGACAAATCACATCAATAACCTCCAGAAGCTCTAACATACGTAGTTGCTGGCGACGGAGAAGGGAACCATCGGGGTTAAATCGCTTTCTTAGTTCACTATCCATACATTAATTTTTTAGTAGTTTATAAAACAAATCAGCGTTGATGTAACCTGTTTTTGACAGGTCTTTTCCTTTTAATTCTCCTTCATGGATATATTCTTTGTTTAATACATCTTGCCCCCATAGCAATATTTTATCAATGTTTGGGGTACAAATGTTTAATACCTCTGCTATTGATTTGATTATCAATAATCCAAATGGAAAATCCTCAGTGAAATACCGGCTTTTGAAATCAGGCAGAAATCCTTTTTCTGTTTTTTCCATAGGAGCTGGAATATGTTTGAAGGCAATGATGGAGCGTATCTTGCGGGTAAGTGACCTTGCATCATAACTGTCATAATATTCCAATAAAGTAGGAATTGGCTCTATTCGGACCGGCAGTGCTTTCAGAATTTGTTGGAATTCATTGTCACAAGCAATGAGGAGCTCCGAACTTTCTTCATCCCAACTATTATAGAACCCGGGAATCTCATGATATGCTTTTCCTCTACTCCAGGTATGGAAAAGTGAATAAAGACGGGCTGGATGAAGCAATGGATTGCTATTGGTCAGGCTGGCTTCTAGAAAATGATGAAGCATACGCACCGGCGTATCTAACATTTCTTGAAGAGTTCGTAGTAAAATATCGGATTTTGATATGTTTACGGTGGCTATTTGTAATTCCTTTTTGTATCCCAACAAGAGTGCTTTCTGGCCATAGGTTTGCACACGGGCAATGAATGGAGCACGCTGGAATCCGAAGAGTGAAGCTGTTTTGCCTAATATTCTATAAGCGGTAAAGAAAAAACCGGTACAACTGACTACACTTCCTATGCAAGTTTTTTCCTGCAAGAACGGTTGTATGTGGAGAAGTTCTTCCTCAATGGCAAATCCGGGGAGACAAAGCAATACGATATCAGAGTGTGGAATGACTTCTGCCGGGTTAGCCGTAACGCAGGCTAATGAGCCGGAGAATGTATTTCCCCGGCAATCTTCAATGAGTAATGATGGATTCCATTGGTCGGGATGCCGGGTGAGGATGGAAACATTAAAGCCTTTATGTGCAGCTACTCCTGCAATGACGTGCCCCAGACCGCCACCGCCACAAATACAGATATTGATACTCATGCTTGCAGTTTTTTTAAGTTTTCAGCCAGATAATTGTTGTCTTCAGTATCGCGTATGGCGATACGGATGTAATTCCTGCCATCGAATCCTGTCTTGGTACTACAATCTTTTAACAAGAGATTATGCTCCAGCAATAAAGAAACGAGTTTGGTGGAACTGAAGCGGGAAGTTACTTCGCACAGGAAATAATTGGCTTGTGAAGGTATGACACGTAGGAAGTCAACCTGTTGCAATACCTCGAAAAAGCGTTGGCGCTCGGCTATGAATTTTTTACAGGCATTTTGATAATCATTATTATACTTGCTGTATATCTGTAAATAGAATTCGGCGAAGGAGTTTATATTCCATATAGCCATGTTTTTTCGTAAATAGGATATTATCTCTTTGTCGGAAGATGCGGCTATCCCCAAGCGTAATCCCGGAACTCCATAAGATTTGGAAATACTTTTAATGACTGTGAGGTGTGGGTATGTTTCCAGAACTTCATTCTTAAGCAGCGTATTTTCGACACTTTTTTCGCTGAAGTCAACAAAAGATTCATCCAGTATTAAGTGGATATTTCGCTGCTGCGTCCATGCCAGCAAATCCATAAGTTCGTTGAGGGGGATGAAGTTACCTGATGGGTTATCCGGATTGATCAAGAGTAAATGGCGGATATCTTTGTCCGCATAAAAAAGCATCAGTTCTTTTGCCGTATAATGAAAATCGGCATTCTGTGGATAGAATGCAATGATTTCTTCTGATTGTCGGTTGGGATATTCTTCAAAAGTGGGATAAATTACTCCCATTTTGCCATCTGAATGTTCCATCAGCGCTTTGATGATTTCGGCGGCTCCGTTGCCAACAACCACATAATCTTGCCGGATACCGAAGTTTTTTGCCATGACAAGTGTATTCACTCCCATGCCGGAAGGGTATTCACGGAGAAGCACATTAAAATTAGCCTGTAGTTCTTCACACATTTTTTGTGGTGGAAAATAGGGGTTTACTAAATAGCAGAAATCTTTCAGCTTTGGGAAACGCCAGTATCCGCCATATCTTTTTTGGTAGCGTTGTAGCTGGTCCTGTTCGGCAAAAATGGTTTCAGCGATGTCAAGATCTTGTATATCATCAATCTCATACCAGCGTTCTCCTTCCAAAGGGAGTCCTTTCAGTTCACATCTCTCCAGCAGGGTGATTACCCGTAATACCTGTTCGTAATATTCGTTATTACCCAGGGCTTTGCTGTAGGCTTCAAGAAATGGCACATAACTGTTGCGGAGAAACTCTTTACTGAATTTATAGATATTGACGGTTTTGTAGTAATCGTCAATATCTGCGTAGCGGAACGTTTTTTTTGAGATAAAATCAATGATGTCATTTTCAGTATTGAGCCGTACCATCGTGCCGTCCATCCATGGCTCATATTTAGCTACAAGTGCCAGATTGGGATAGGGGTTATTTAAAATTTTGTGGAAAAGTGTATCCTCAAAAATCAAATCGGATTCAATTAATAAAGTATCTTGCTTTTGCAATTCCTCTTTAGCAAGATAGAGAGAATAGATATTATTGGTCTTATTGTAGACAGGATTGTAAATATATTCTATCGGAGTATTTCTACTTTGTTTCTCTATGTGGGTACGTAATTTCTCTCCCTGGTAGCCTATGACTAAAATGATGCGTTCCAGATTTAATGAATCTAACTGTGAGAGCAGACGGTCTATCAGATAGGTCCCGTTTACTTTAATCATACACTTGGTGTTATCTTTGGTAAGATCTCCCAAGCGCTTGCCCATGCCGGCGGCTAGAATGATTGCTTGCATAATAAATTTAGGTATATATATTGCAAAAGTAGTAATTAATTAGCATTTATAAGCGATGTTATTTATATTTGCCTCAAATTTTAAACAGGAATGGGTAAAATAACATTTGTACCGGTAGGAGGATTGGCCAACCGTATGCGTGCAGTGGCTTCGGCGGTAATGCTGGCAGGAAAGACGAAAAGTGAATTAAGCATCATTTGGTTTCGGGATTGGGCACTGAATGCACCGTTTTATCAGTTGTTTAAGCCTGTAGACAGGGAAGTGGCTTGTTTACGGGATGCTTCGCGGTTGGATTATGCATTATTAGACAGACCTCGTTCCAAGAATTTTCATTTCCCGCTTTTGTTTCAGAAACTGCTTTTCAAGTCTTGTCTGTACGAGCGTTCCATTACTCCTTTATGTAACCGGCATTTTGATTTTGAACGGTGGGTTAAAGAAGGTGGCTGTGTTTATATGGCATCATACACCGCTTTCCAACTTTATGATTATGCGTGGATCAGTCGGTTGTTTGTTCCGGTAGACGAGATTATGGAAGAGGTAGAAAACCGTTGTCGGAATTTTTCGGATGCTATGATTGGTGTGCATATCCGTCGTACAGATAATCTGGCTTCTATCAGGCAAAGCCCTATCGAGTTGTTCTATCAGAAATTAGATGAGAAGATAAAAGAGGACGGCAAGGTGGCTATCTATTTGGCTACAGATTCGGAAGAGGTGAAGCGGGAAATGAAAGAGCGTTATGGTGACCGGATATTCTGTTCCGGAAAAAAGGCAGACCGTGGATCTTTGGAGGGAATAAGGGAGGGTATCACGGATATGTACACATTGGCTCGTACACAAAAAATATATGGTTCTTTTCAGAGTTCATTTTCGGATATGGCAGCTCAGATAGGAGGGACTCCATTGGAGATTTTGAAATTATGAGTTGCGGAAATAAATAATTGTTTTAATGATTATCTGTAAACATTTTAATTTTTGCTCCTCTTCTTTCCATTGCATCTGCTAATTTGTTTTCTATTTTTCCTAATAGCAGCCGTCTGCTCCATTCTATAACAAGCGTCGTCAGACAGATAGAAACAAGTGTTCCCATAAAATACAGAACAAGTAGGTTGCTGTCTGCATAAGGGGTATACCAGGGTTGTAAACAGTGGATAAGAAGTCCTTGAAGCATATATAAGGCAAAAACGTATCCTGCTAGGTAATTGATGATGCGGGATGAAAAATGCCACCGGGTAAACTGGTAGAAAATCATGATAGAGGCGATGATAATCAGTAGATTATTATCTCGGGCGAATCTCAGTATGATATTTCCACTCATTGCTGTAAGCAGGGTATTCAGTATAAAAATACCGGCAAGGCTGCCTGACAAGATTTCCCGGCTATGTCGTTTCATGTTTTCCGGAAGACCATAGGTCTTCAGATATTGTCCTATGAGATAAGCTAGTGTGACATTGATAATTCCCTTGCCCGTGTCATTCTGAATTTCAAAAAACAGGATTGTCGGGGCAAATACAAAAAAGAATCCCCATAGTAACAGTAGTTGTTTATAACTTTTTTGTGAGAGGTTATGAACCAGTCGGTTTAAATAGGGCGAGAAACAATAAAGTACTACATAGCAGGTCATAAACCAGTATTTTTTGCTAAGTATCGGTAGCAATGAGGAGGCCAGCCCTGTCCAGGTATGCGGAGTGTGAAGCCATATTGTTTCGATCAGATAAGAAACGATGGAATAAAACCATACGACAACCAGCATTTTGAAAAATTTATGTGTATTGAAACGGATTCCAAAATAACCTGAGATCAGAATGAACAAGGTTACTCCGGTGTTTCCCAGTGTATTGATAAATAGTATGAATTCTTTGTTCAGCCAGTTACCGGTGTGGAAGGTATTTCCTAGAATATGCATGGATACAATCAGTATGATACTGATAATTCGTAAACATTCTAATCCGGAGTGACGTGTAGCAGCCATTATTTCTTGATTATATAGTGTAAACTCTCTTTAAAAGTGACGGAGCCGCTCAACCACAGGGTGGCTGTGTAGAGTGTGCCGGCTATGATCATTTTGCTTGCCATTAATAAATACAGATTGGCAAAGCCGATAGTGATATAATAGGTAGCCGCCATTACTGCGGTAGCTATGAAGGCAAACGGAAGGATGTCTTTCAGCGCTGCAAACAAGCTGAGCCGTATTTGTTTCCATACAAAATAGTGCCATACAAACAGCCAGCAGATATTGATGGATACATACACTATAATCATGGTATGTACGCCGTATGGATAGAGCAGAAGCATGGTTGTTAACTGGATGATGCCTAAGCTGATGGTATTCCACATATAGATATCCGATTTTCCTTTGCTGATGACTAGGTTGGAATACAAATTGGTTATGGGAATGAATGCGCCACCGATGCAGAGCAATTGCAGAATGAAGGCACTGGGTAGCCATTTGTCTGTAATAGTCAGTATAATCAGTTCGGGTGCGATTAATGATAATCCTAACATAGCCGGAAAAGAAATAAAGGCAGTGAAGCGGAGCATCTTCCGGAAAGCGCGTTGTTGGCGTTCCCTTTCATCCGACAAACTGGAAAGTACAGGTTGGGCTACACTGTTGACTGTTCCTGAAATTAATGAATGTCCCATATAATTCCATTTATTAGCTTGAGTAAAATAGCCTACTTCTTGTCCCGAATAGAATTTACCAAGAATAACGGTAAAGATATTATTATTGATGTGGTTGAATATATTGGTTACTAATAATTTGCTGCTGAAAGAAAGCATCCCTCTCAAAGGCTTGAAGTCGAAAGTAAGTGTAGGTCGCCAGGGTGAGAAGCACCAATAACAGATATTAATGGTTCCTACATAGACAATGCTTTGTGTGGCTATCCCCCAATAGGCAAATCCCAAGCAGGCCATAGTTATACCGATAGTTCCTGAGGCGGTTAATCCGATAGTGACCGCCATTGCCTTTTGCTTGACCATTAAGTTGCGGAACAGGTAAGCACTGTGGGCAATGCCCAAACTGGCTACAAAGAAACCGAGGAAAGTGTATCGTGCCAAAGCTGTCAGTTCGGGAGTGTGATAGAATTCGGCAATGAGTGGGGCGCAAAGGAACAGAATGAGGTAGAGACAGGCACTTAGCCCGGTACTGAACCAGAATACGGCATTATAGTCTTTGTGGGAGATATCCCGTTTGTTGGCTAGGGCGGCCGTGAACCCGCTTTCCTGCAAAGAGCCTGCAATAAGGGAGAAGATGGACAGCATTCCCACCATGCCATAATCTTCCGCATTCAGAATGCGTGACAGGAATATCCCGAAAAAAAGATTCAGCAGCTGCTGTACTCCATTGCTTAATCCGCCCCAGAAGAGGCCTTTTGCTGTCTTTTCTTTCAAGGATTGTTCTGCCATTTTTATAGATAGATTATAAAACAGTCAGGCTGAAAGCGGACGTTTCAGTTGCTTTCAGCCTTTTCTGTATTTGGGTGTATATTATTTCACTTCACTGCCCGGCTTTACCTCTCTTAATAAAGAGGTCACCGCTAAGGTGCCGTCAAAGTTTTCAGCACTCAGGATCATGCCTTCGCTCACCAATCCGTTCTTGAATTGGCGCGGAGCAAGGTTGGCAATGAATAAAACTTGTTTGCCCACCAGTTCTTCCGGTTTATAATGTTGTGCGATACCGCTGACGATGGTACGGTTCTCCAGTCCGTCAGCAATCTTGAATTTCAGCAGCTTTTTCATTTTAGGCACTACCTCACACTCTAATACGGTACCTACACGGATATCTAACTTTTCAAATTCTTCAAAAGCAATTACCGGTTTTATCGGGTTAGCTTTATAGTTGGCAGCCTCGTTTGCTTTTTGGGTAGCCAACAGTTTGTCTACTTGTGCTTGAATGGTTTCATCTTCGATCTTTTCGAACAACAGTTCTGCCTTATTCAATTGATGTCCTTCTGCCAGCAGATCGGTACGCCCCAGTTGGTCCCATTCAAATGTTTCCATATTCAGCATTTTGCGGAGCTTTTCGCTGCTGAAAGGCAGGAAAGGTTCGAATGCAATAGCCAGATTGGCAACTAGTTGCAATGCTATGTTAAGGATGGTGGCTACACGGTCCATATCAGTTTTTGCCAGTTTCCAAGGCTCTGTATCGGCTAAGTATTTATTACCGATACGTGCCAGGTTCATTGCCTCTTTTTGTGCATCGCGGAATTTGAATACATCCAGTAGCTTTTCTACTTCTGCCTTTACGTCAGCAAATTCTTTTAGTGTTTCTTTGTCGTAGTCGGTCAATTCACCGCAAACGGGAACTTTCCCGTCGAAATATTTATGAGTCAGCACTAAAGCACGGTTTACAAAGTTACCGTAAACAGCCACCAACTCATTGTTGTTACGTGCTTGAAAATCTTTCCAGGTAAAATCGTTGTCTTTTGTTTCGGGGGCATTGGCTGTCAATACATAGCGCAATACATCCTGTTTGCCGGGGAAGTCCTGCAAATATTCATGCAACCATACTGCCCAGTTGCGTGAAGTGGAAATCTTGTCACCTTCCAGATTCAGGAATTCATTGCTAGGTACGTTATCCGGTAAGATATAGCTTCCTTCCGCTTTCAGCATAGCAGGGAAAACAATGCAGTGGAATACAATATTGTCTTTTCCGATGAAGTGAATCAAACGGGTTTCTGGATCTTTCCACCAAGTTTCCCAACTGTCGGGAAGTAATTCTTTTGTATTTGAAATATAGCCGATGGGGGCATCGAACCATACATAAAGTACTTTTCCCTCAGCACCTTCTACAGGAACAGGGATTCCCCAATCCAAGTCACGGCTTACCGCACGGGGTTGCAAGCCCATATCCAACCAGCTTTTACATTGTCCGTATACATTAGGGCGCCATTCTTTATGATTCTCAAGAATCCATTCACGCAGCCATCCTTCGTGTTTGTCCAATGGCAGATACCAATGTTTGGTTTCACGCATCACTGGTTTACTGCCACTGATAGCACTTTTCGGATTGATCAGGTCGGTCGGAGAAAGTGATGTTCCGCACTTCTCGCATTGGTCACCGTAGGCTCCTTCTGCATGGCAGTGAGGACATTCACCGGTAATATAACGGTCGGCCAGGAACTGATGGGCTTCTTCGTCGTAATATTGCATGGAGGTCTTTTCAATGAACTCACCTTTATCATACAGGGTTTTGAAGAATTCGGAAGCCAGTTCGTGGTGTGTCTTTGATGTAGTACGAGAGTATATATCGAATGAAATTCCAAATTCTTTGAATGATTCTTTTATCAAGGTATGATAGCGGTCCACCACATCTTGTGGAGTAATACCTTCTTTCTTTGCACGAATGGTGATAGGTACTCCGTGTTCGTCAGAGCCTCCGATGAAAAGAACATCTTCTTTTTTCAGGCGGAGATAGCGCACGTAGATATCAGCAGGAACATATACACCTGCCAGATGACCAATATGTACCGGACCGTTTGCGTAGGGCAAAGCGGATGTGACGGTGGTTCTTTTGAATTTATTTTCCATTGTATGATGTCTTTTTTGTTATTTCTACCAGTAACGTGCAAAGTTAGTGATTTTTAGTAAGTATATGGAATAATCAGAAATATTTCTCCTTTAAAATTTCTGACAGACCATACTTATTATAAGATATTGTTATTCGGGGGCTTTGCCGGAAGCTGGGAAATTGCAAAAAATGTTATATTGTGATGCAGTGATTTGCACTTCTTTGCATTTAATATAAAAAAGGAAAAACACATGAATATAAATGCCCCTTTGTCTATTCGTCGTCGGATGGGTCTTGAAATATTCCGGCGGTTGGAAAATGAGCGTACGGAAGAGCATCAGTTGAAGCAACTATTTTGGGAATGTACTCTTCGTTGTAATTTGCATTGTCGACATTGTGGCAGTGATTGTAAAAAGATCGCTGGTCATCCTGATATGCCGAAGGAAGATTTTCTTCGGGTGTTGGATAGTGTCTCAGCTCAAAATGATCCGCATAAAATCTTTGTGATTATTACTGGTGGGGAACCCTTGATGAGGAAGGATCTGGAAGAGTGTGGGCGTGCTATTTATGAAAGAGGGTTTCCTTGGGGAATGGTAACTAATGGACTATATATGACTCGTGAACGATTGAATGGGCTGTTGGATGCCGGATTGCATACGGCTACGGTCAGTCTTGACGGTTTTGCGACGGATCATAACTGGATGCGGGGCAACCCGCAAAGTTTTGAACGGGCTGTTGAAGCGATCAAGTTGATGGTACAGGTTCCTGATTTTGTTTTTGATGTGGTTACTTGTGTAAATAAGCATAGTTATATGCGTTTGGAGGAGTTGAAAGACTTCTTGATAAGTTTGGGGGTAAAAGGTTGGCGGCTTTTTACTATATTCCCGGTAGGGCGTGCAGCCAAAGATCCTGAACTTCAATTGTCTAATGAGGAGTTCAGAGGAGTAATGGAATTTATTAGGAAGAGCCGTAAGGAAGGACGGATCCATGTAAGTTACGGTTGTGAGGGATTTCTAGGTAATTATGAGGCTGAAGTGCGCGATACTTTCTTCGCTTGCCGGGCGGGAATATCGGTCGGCTCAGTTCTTATTGATGGAGCGATTTCTGCTTGTCCCAGTATTCGTGCCGATTATCACCAGGGAAATATTTATGAGAATGATTTTATGGAAGTATGGAATCATAGATTCAAACCTTACCGTGACCGAGAATGGATGAAAAAAGATGAATGTGCTGATTGTAAATATTTTCGTTTCTGTAAAGGGAATGGCATGCACCTGCGCGATGAAAATGGAGATTTATTGTTCTGTCATTTAAAAAGATTGCAAACACCATAAAAAAGAAAGGAATGAAGAAGATGAAACAGAAGAAAGTATTGGAGCAGAGCTTATGCGGTGTGCTGGCTTTATTGGGTTTTGCTGCTTGTGCTGAAACCTCAGTGGAATATGGAACTCCTACTATGGATTTCTGGGTAAGAGGTAAGGTGATATCTGATGACGGAAAGGCTTTGAAAGACATTCAGGTAATTGTAAAAAATGAGAATGCATATTATAATGATGAAGAAGGGGAGTTGGTCCGGATGAATGATACTATTTATACAGATTCTGGAGGTGAGTTTGTTTCACAGATGATGAGAGACGGATGGGTCGATACGAAGAAATTGATATTTAATGATATAGATGGTGAGGCAAATGGAGGAACTTTTAAATCGGATTCTGTCTGTATGAAGGATATGGAAAGTAAACAAATAAAGAAAGGAGACGGAAACTGGTATTTAGGTACTTATGAATACAACATGGAAATAAAACTTTCTAAAGAAGATAAATAACATAAAAACTGACTTTAAACTATTAGGGATTATGAACATGAAAAAGAAAATGACAGTACATCGGTTATTGTCCGGAGCGTTGGTTTTACTTGGATTCGCTTCTTGCAGTAATGAAGATGAGAATTTGGAGATACGATGTGAATATGGTACTCCTTATAGCAAATTCTTAGTGAAAGGTACAGTGACTTCGGATAAGGATGAGCCTTTGAAAAACATTCAGGTAATCGTAAGGCAAGATTGGAATAATGGCGTTTTCCCTGCCGATACAATTTATACAGATGAAAAAGGAGAATTCAAGACCGAAGACTTGAGTATAGGTGGAATTAATGAACAGAAAGTCTATTTTAATGATATAGACGGCGAAGAAAATGGTGGTGCATTTAAATCAGATTCTGTTTTAATCAAAGATATGAATCAAAAGAAGTTGGAAGAGGGTGGACATTGGTATGTAGGAAAATTTGAGTTCTCTCCTAAAGGTTCGATAAAGCTATCGAAAAAAGAGAAAAATAGGGAAGATTAATGAACTAAACTTTTCTTATTCTGTTTTTGATGAAAACCTTAGATTGAAAGAATCATGAATGCGTGGTATAAATTCATTTTGAATGTACTTTTCTCTAAAAAGAGTGAGAATAAAGATTGGGAAATGACCGATGAAGAAGAGGATATACTTGCAAATTACATTGAACTGGACTCATTGATGCAGGTCATTTATCATGCAAAGGAAACTGAGTCGGGCAGCTAAACTAACCGGCCCAGTCTTCTCTATCAAGATTTCTATAGCTTATCGCTTCTGCCAGGTGGATGGAAGTAATGTGTTCGCTGTTGTCCAGATCGGCAATGGTACGCGCTACTTTTAGAATACGCCCGTATGCGCGCGCCGACAGGTTGAGGCGTGTCATGGCAGTTCGTAATAATTTTAGCCCTGCTTCATTGGGTTGAGCGTACAGATGGAGTAACCCGGCTTCCATTTGTGCGTTGCAGTAAATACCCGGATGGTTGGCAAAACGTTGAGCTTGTATTTTCCGGGCCTTGATAACCCGTTCGCGTATGCTTGCACTACTTTCCGCATGATGGCGTTCTGCCATTTTTTCGAATGGAACCGGAACTATTTCTATTTGGATATCTATGCGGTCCAGTAAAGGACCGGAGATACGGTTCAGGTACCGTTGCACTTGTCCAGGATTACAGACGCAAGCTCGTGTGGGATGATTATAATATCCGCATGGACAGGGATTCATACTGGCTACCAGCATGAAACTGGCCGGATAATCTAGACTGTATTTAGCTCGTGAGATGGATATATACCTGTCCTCTAGGGGTTGGCGAAGTACTTCAAGTACACTTCTGTTAAATTCCGGCAACTCGTCTAGAAAGAGCAAACCGTTGTGAGCCAGACTGATTTCTCCCGGTTGGGGATTGGTGCCGCCACCTACCATTGCTACAACACTAATTAACTATTAGGTGGTGGATTAGTATTTTTGAACTTTATATAAATAGCCAATCATACAAAAAAGAGGAACTATACGAAATGTATGTTCCTCCTAAACTGTATTATATAGAAAAGTTTGTTTTATAACTTTTCAATCTCTTCTTTGGTCAATCCAGTTGCTCCCATAATTAACTCTATTGAAGTGCCGGATGATTTCAAATAACGAATAACTTCTATAGCTTTTTGTTCTTGAATATCATCATATCTTGTATTCAGGTTATTCATTATATACTGGATCTTTTATGTTATCTGAATTTTCTATGTTATCTTGATCTTTTGTACTATTATCTATCACATTGTTAGATTTATACCCAGCATATAGTCCAAGCATAACACTAATAAGGAGACATAAAATACCGATAATTGGCATCTGACCCATTATCATAAACGCAACTATCAGTCCAACAATTATTGTTATTATCGCATATGGTGATTTCATTGTATAAAAAATTTGCTTATTAATTTTTTGATTTGAGTTTTGTTTAATAGGCAACTAAATCACTAGTATCGTTCATGTTTCGTCTTTCCTATCGATAATCCACCAACGACAATAGCTCCTAACTCTTCCATTTTTCTTTTAAATCTAAGCATGGATTCACCTTTAGTTATAATATCATCAAAAAGTAAGACGTATTTTCCTCTAAAGAAGTTACTGTCAAACGAAACATTGTCTGTTAAGATTCCGCTTCCACCGAATTTCTTTTCATCACTAGAAAAGATGACCTGTATTTTATCGTAAGCATTTATCATACCAGTTTCATTGCATATACGACTTGAAAATTCTTTGTAACGTCTTTCAGTCTTGGTTGTAGATGAAGCAGGAATGCACACAAGAGTTAGATGGTGTAGTGAATCTTTCCCAAACGTATTGATTAATTTATATTTTATTTGTGGTATGATTTTGTCTAACACTGCTGAGTGGGCTGTTTCAGATGTTTTCCCCGGTGTATTTTTAAAGTTCCACACAGTCCAACGATCATCCCACTCATCTTGCGTAGCTTCAAAGTCACAAGTTGTTGGATAATAGTTGAGAAGATAGTTATAGTGCAATGTTCCATAAAGAACATTCCAATTAGATACTTTTTCAGGCAATGATCTTTTTGCTTGTTCTTCGGCACGTTGTTTCGCTAACAAAGCTTGTCTTTCGACCTCTCTTCTTTGAGCTTCTCTTCTGAGCTGTTCTTGACGTTCTGCTTCAATTTTTGCTTTATACTGCTCATTGAAAGTTTGCTCGTCTCTTTCATAAGACCATTTATGACTAAGCAATGTTTCTATTTTGTCATCCGTTATATCATAGTCAAAGATATGTGATTTAACTATACCCCAGTGCTGTTTGAAATAATGTTTTGTAGCTTCAGGGTATTTTCTAGCTAATGCTTGAGCTTCAGATCGCTGTTGGGCGAGTCTTTGTCTAGCATACTCTTCCTGTTGTTTTTGTCTAGCATACTCTTCTTGCCGTCTGCGTTCTTGTTCTCTGCTTTCTTCTATTTGACCACCAATATAACGACCTAGAGGAATACCTCCAATTATAAATAAGAAACCTAAGAATGGTACAGAATTACAAACGGAAAACCCTAAGAACATTCCAATGATCCAACCAATCCAGCCACAAATTGTTTTCATAATACTATCAGTTAAAAAATTATCTAATCAATGTTATTATTTCTTCTGGCTTCACAATGGCATGGGAATAACCAGAATGCAATAGCTCTCTTTTTTCTTTCGTTCCCCAAAAACAGGCAACGCTTTCTATACCAGCAGCATTAGAAGCTTGAATGTCTATCACTCTATCACCAAAAGATATTGTTTCTTTGGCTGAACACTGCATAAGCTCCAATGCTTTTAACATCGAGGCTGGATGGGGCTTTATAGGTTTTGCATCATGGTAGCTAACAATCCATTTTACAGGTATATTGAACTGTGCTACTAACCTTTCTACATAAGGACGTGGACTAGTACTGACAATACAGGATTTAATACCGAATTTACGGATGATGGCAAAAACCTCATCAATACCTTCGTATAATGTGCATTTTGGAATCAACGCATAAGCCTGTTGCCAATTTCTTTCATGTCTAGATGGTTCGCATATAGTTGTATCAACTAGAGTTAAATCAAGGTCAAAAATAATGTTTTTCATATTGATTAGTAGTTAGTAATTTAAAATAAACTCAAATCCTTAGGGCGACTATTCAGTCTATCTCTAAACACGTCAATTTTATTTATAGCATCTTTTATGTTGTCAGATCTAAGAGGAAGAGCTTTACCTTGTGCTATCAACTGAATGTTCCCCTGCACTTTTTCGTTCTTTCTATCTTCTTCGGTTTTATAATCAACCATAAAAAGTGGCTTGTGTGTAACTAGTGTAGTATTAACTGCGTGCATGGTTCCTCCCTTTATGCCTGTTTGAATAGCAATCGTTGCGTACGAGAGTGCAGATTGTAGTCTATCACGAGCGACTAGTGCATATCTATTACACATCTGACCAATTGGGTATTCAGAAAGAAGTAAACCTCCCTTAGATACGATTTCTTTGGCAAGTTCCATATTTTCCTTGGGATAAATAGAGTTCCAGTCCAGTCCGTTAGCTAAAAATGCTGTAGTTGTTCCTCCTACATTTAATGCACCTCGATGTCCTGTTGTATCACAGCCAATTGCTAATCCTGAAACTATATTGAAGTTTTCTTTGGCAAACTCGCTGGCAAAATATTCTCCTGCTTTGATACCATTCGCTGTAGGCTCTCTTGTACCAATTATTGCAATGCCAGGTTTTTCGAGAGCCTTCAAATTTCCTCTATAATAGAGAAGAATTACTGGATCTTCTTTACCGTCCTCGTTGATACAATTCTTTAATATGGTTGGAAATTCTGGTTCAAAGTAAGATAATACTCCAATACCTTCCTTCTTACTTGCTTCAATGAGACGCTCTGCTTTTTTATAAGCATCACTTAAATCCTCAGCACTATGCTTTTCATACAGTTTACCAGACTGTTTAAGCCAGAAATCACAAAGATCTCCGTAGGTTTCAATCTTTTGATTTACTGTATTTGCTATTTTTAGAATAGTCTTGGTTCCAATACCCTTCAGTTGTTGAAGCGTGATGATAATTTTACTATTTAATGCCATATATCTTACAATTTACTTTTTATTTCATAAATCCTATTAATACCAGTATAACCAATATAACAATGGCTACAATATAACCAGTAGTAGATGGCTTTTGGCTTTCCAATTCAGAGATTTTTTGCCGTGCGGTCATCAACTCATTTGTCATCTTTGTCACGGATGCCTGAAGTCCTTTATTCGTTTCTTGCATTTGGCTGAGACTTTTGTTGAAATCTCCTTGTTGCTTCTTCTGCTGTTCAGTCATGTCTGCAAGAACCTTACCCTGCTTCTCTAATCGTTCTTGCAGTTCCTTGTTTACCTTTTCAGCAGCCTCAGATTGTGACTTAGCCTGTTTCTGTGCCTCCTCTGTAGCTTTTTGGAATTGTTCAGCCTGATTCTTCATCTGCTTCTGGCTTTCCTCATGAGCTTTGGTGAGAGCGGCGATTTGCTTTTGGGATGTTTCAGCCTGTTCCTTGTTTTGCTTCTGAAGGCTTTCGAGTTGTTTGGTCAGTTCTTGATTCTTCTTGTTGGAATCCTCAATCTGTTTCTCGTATTGCTTCTTTACTTCTTGAACCAGTACTGCACGAGAATTGTTACGTTTCTGGATAACATTTTCAACGGTATCACGGAAGTATGTACCAAGTGCAAATGGAATAGGGATAACCTTGTCTGCTATGTTTCGTATGAAAAGGTTTTCTTTCTCATGCCCAACCCCATAGATCCATGCTGTTGTCAGATTGGTCAGCGTCTCGACAACGGCAATGTCATCAAGCTTTTCAATTCCACTGCCACCACCTCTGATAATGGCGATAAGGTCATAATCCTGACTGTCTAACGATTTCAGCAGCGTACACAGAGCTTGGGAATTGGCAAAGCTGATTCTGCTCTCCACAAAATCTATACTGCTCTTCGCTGCTGCCAATCCCTTCTCAAAATCAGAGTTGGTTATGGAAGTATCGGCATAGATGAGAGCTACTTTAGGGCGTTGATTGACAAATAGCTTGTTTTCCAGTATGCTATCGACATTCTTATAACCCAGTTCACCTTTCCTTCTACGGCATTCAGCACGTTTCACCTCATCCTCAGAAACTGCTATATCCTTTACCTTGTCTATACGACTGACGTTAAGCAAGAATTGGATAGAACCATTATTCTGCACTCTTCTGTCAAGTGTACCGTAAACACTGATAAGGTTTCCATTCTGTAGGTCATTACGCAGAGATACAGGAACGATAACGGTCAAGCTCTCGGATGTATTCTCGTCACGCAGTTGATCCCATGCAGCATTTCCATAAACCTTGTCTGACTTGAAATAGATTCCTTGCAGACACAGTACAGAGGCATTGATTTCTTTGTGAGAAAAGAAATTCTTGAAGATTCCCATAAGCTCTGAAGGCTTATAGAAATTTGGAGGTACTATCGCTTTGTTATCTTGCATAGTGATTCTTATAAAAGGTCGTAAAGTAGTTCATCTATTGAAGAAAGTCCTCTTAATAAAGAAGCATCAGTCCACATTAATCTTCCACCTTGATACCATTGACAGATAGCTGTCTGAAAATGTCGTTCTGTACAATCATTACATTCAGTTACAGACCAGTTCATAGGGAGAACATTTGCTTGCACTATTTCTGTAAAATCATTAGAAAATCCATTGGTGCTTCTTCCACCTTTATTTACAAGAAAAAGGACTCCAGTATCTATCTTCTTTGCAATCTGTAAGTATCCCAATAATTGAGAATAGTTTGATAAAGATAAGTCCTTTGCATATTTGACTTCAAACAGAATCAATTTACTCTTATTATTGAGTTGGTTTCTAATCGCAAATAATATATCCAATTTTAGTTTTGGAACAAATGCTCCTTTGAAGCAGGACTCAAAGCTTAAAGTATTTTCTACCTCATTTACCATTTGGGGAAGTTCCTTGTTATAGGAGAATGCTACATCTAAATTAGGATATTTAGATATAATATTTTGTTTGAACTTCCTTGCAATATCTGGATAAAAATCAATTTCTTTCATTATTAACAATTATATCAAGACCATCAACAGTTAATTGGGAATCTAATAGTGTGTTATTGAAATTAGTTCCTACAGATGATACCAAAATAGCCCTCTCATTAACAGGGTTTACAATCATAAGAGGGAAACCTGTAACTGAGACTGTTGTAACCTCAACTGAAGCATCCATATTGCTGTTTAATATATCGTTCATACTTCCAACATGGCGTACACCATTTAATTGTTCACTTAATAAATAAGCCAAACCTTCTTTAAGCTTCTTGTATGGTTGCAATCTTTCTGAATTGCATAAACTGGATATTCTCCGAGTTGAATATGACAACTCGTGTTCGGATAAATATTCATCTTTTATATTATTGAACACTTTTGTTATCTCAGTCTTGTTGTCTTTAGTCAACAAAGGAAGAGCTGATATGAAACAGCGGTATTGTCTTGCTAATTCTTGTAGTTTTTTTATAGGAGCAAAAGGACACCCAATTACTGCACAGATGTGAGAATAGTGCAAGAACAATTTTCCTCTAACTTCTTTTGGTAAATCTTCTGAAAAAATATCCGAATGAATACATAGTGTATTTGCACTTACTGGTCGATTTTCACATGGAATTTGTTCTTCCCTAGTTTGTCTTCTTGACATTGAACTAACATCTCTTGCTTTAGCTCTTAATGCAAAGGAGTTTGTTTCCATATATGATTTAGCAAGAAAACGAATCTTAAATCCTTTTTTCCATCCTTTGTAGTATGGATCACTCGGTGATTGTTGACAAGGATGATTGTAAAGAATTTGATCTGTTGTTGTATCTAATTCATGAAGCCATGAGCACAACTGAACAACGAATTGAAAGTTTTTAGTACTTCCAGGGATTTCTAAAGAAACAACTGGTGCATCATCAGCGAATCTTCTATGAGATTTTGCTAAACTCCCTCTTGTGTCGAATATCCCAGATATGAAGCTCTCTGCTTCGTTTATAGACAGAGTTTTCTTTGCAAGACTTAAATCCGCATTATTTAATAATGTACCTATAGTTGGAAGACCAAGATTTTTTAAATCTTCTCGGATTGGAGCGATGTCTATACATTCTAATGGGGATAAAAACCATTTACCATTACCTATCTCGAATTGTAAATGGAAGCCATACGTTTCAAAACATATTCGTGAAATTTGAGTTACAACGTCAGCGGCAATGTCATTAATGTTAGTTGCAAGGGTTCCCCATTTACGAAATGGTAACACAACATTAAAACTAGAATCATTGATAATACCGCCACCGACAAGCATACCCAAAAAATAAGCCTTACTCTCAGTCATGATTATTTTAATTTAGATGATTCAACAATGCTTTGGCAACAACCCAACCTAGTACTGGAGGTACTGCATTGCCAATAACCTTATATCGAGACTGCAATGGAATATTCCCAAAATAGAAGTTATCTGGGAAAGATTGTATTCTTGCACATTCTCTAACCGAATATCTTCTATTTTCTACAGGATGTGTAACTCCACAATTTTCAGGTTGAGCAGATGCAGTAATAGTTCCATTTATTTCACCATATGCAAATCTTCTAAAGAAATTAGGTGCATGATATTTCTTTGGGTCATCAGCAATTTTTTTAAATCTAGGTGAAAGTAGTTCGTATGGAATGTTTTTCCACGAGCGACCAGTAAATACTGATTGAGGGAGACTATCTTTTGTATAACCATCTGAAAACAGATTCATAGCTTCTGCTCCATGTTCACATCCGCCAATCAAATTGACAGTATGTTGCGTGGTTGCACTATATTCCCATACAACATTATCTTCTTGTTCCTGAACTCCTTGAAGTATTCTACCTAATAAGAGCTCTTCATCTTGTCCAAAATGTTCAGAAGGTATGTTGTATTCTTGAATTACTTCCTTCAATCTGTCAAAATCGAATGCGCCAACACCAAGAGTAGCATCAATACCAACAATTAGAACACGGTATCTTCTTTGTGGAACTCCGTAATCAGAAGAACAAACAAGTTTCATAGAAACTTGATAACCTAGGTTTTCCATTCTTTTATGAATCTCATCAGGCACAGTTGTAACTCCATCTTGCATTTTTGAGGAGAGAATACCTCTGACATTTTCAAATAGAAAGGCTTCTGGGCGATGACCTACTTCTATCTTTTCACGAATAATACGTTCACATTCTTCAAATAAAGTTCCTCTTCCGTTGTCATCGTGTACCCCTTTTCTATTACCAGCATTTGAAAATGGTTGACAAGGAAAACCTGCCAACAGAATATCAAAATTTGGAATTTCATTAGTAGGAATTTCTCGAATATCTCCAAGACGTGAGTGTACTCCATCATTGGTTAAGAGCTCATTATTATTATAACAAGCCCATGCATCTCTGTCGAAATCGTTTGCAAAAACTATATTTGTATCTAATCTTTCACACACTGTATTGCGGAACACAAAACCTCCAGAGAATCCTAAATCTAAACCTCCACAACCAGAGAACAATGAAGCTATATTTTTGGGCATCTTTTATTTGTTTTTTGTATATACTGGGTTATTTTTAAGACAATAAGCTATGAATATTAGTGAGTTCACTATCAATAGCTTCTAGGTAAGAAACCATATATTTATCCTTTCCATAGCCTTTATACATTTGCCACGGATCATTATTTATGATTGAATCCATCTTCTCATAAGCATGAGGATAGCAATTGTAATAATCATCAAGCTGTGATTGTGCTTCATCACGCATTTCCCAGCTTTGTGCCTGATTAATGTTCATACCTTTTCCTTGTTTCCAATCCATATAGGGCTTAAAAACATAGCTATTCTTAAAAGAACCATTATTATAATCCTCCAGCATTTTTGCTAGAAAAGCATCTTGTTTATCGAATACATTCATGTTACTCAGTACTATTGATTAAATCCTTTACATCAACTCCAAGCTGTTTCGCTATTTCATTCAAGGTACTAAGATTTGGTTGAGCAGTATTACTCGCCCATCTTGATACCGTACACGCAGAAACACCAAGTTTTTCTGCTAGCCATTTGCCTGTTTTCTTTTTCTCAACTAGGACAATCTTTATGCGATTTAAATCTTGCACCATTTTAAATAGATTATCATTTGATGCAAAGTTACTGATAATTCCTGATAATCTTTGTGTGTCAATCTCTGTATTTTGAAGCAGCCAAACTATTCTACATATCTTAAAAGTTGAAAAACGCACTCACAAAGGTCTAGTACTCTTACCTATGAGGTGATTGATTCAGACTGTCCTATAAGACTTCTTCATCAAAGGACAGTCATCACCAGCAGATTTTAGACCGAATGCCTGTACGGTTTTTACAGGCAAATTAAAAATAAAATATTATGATTACAGCAAATGGAAATGGAGTATATACAGGCATTGTATATCTCCGCAAAAACCAAAATCAAGGAGAAGAATATGATTGGGGATATGTTGGTTGCACTTTAGATCCAGCAGAAAGAAACAGGAAGTGGAATAATCCTAAAACAACGAATTATGGCGGCAAGAAAGTAATGGAAGCCAGAGCCTTATGGGATATAAAATTATTCTCCTATACAGTTCTTGAAACCTACACCGACACAGACAAGCACAAGCTAAGAGAAAAATTACATGAACGTGAGTCCTATTACATTCAGAAGCTTGATACGATTAATAAAGGCTACAACTCCTCAAATAAAGGCGAAGGGAGTGCAGGCTTAAAGAAAAGTGCAGAAGAAATTGCTAGAAGAAACGCTACACGCAAGGCTAACGGTTTTCATCATACGGAGGAGACAAAGAAACATTTAAGTGAGCTACTAAAGGGAAAGAAAAGGTCTCCAGAATTTCGTGCGGCGGTCAGCAATGGACTAAAGGGTAAGAAAAAGTCACTGGAACACAGAGCTAAACTATCTTCAGCCCGTAAAGGGATTGCTATGTCTCCAGAAGCAAGAGCCAAAAGCAGTGCAACAAAGAAAGGCAAACCGCATCCTATCTCTGCTGAAGGAATGGCAAGAATCAATGCTGCAAGAGTTAGGCATCCAGTATTTGTAACCGATACATCTGATAATTCACAAAACAAGTACGATTCGAAGGCTAGTGCTGAGAGAGCCTTGAATGTTAATGTTGGTTCTATCGAAAGTGCATTAAAAACTAAAGGATTAGTAAGGAATAGATGGCGGATAACACTGGCATGACTAGCCACTTTTTCCCTCCTGAAACCTTCCAAACCCTTATATATGAGAAAATAGCTTGGAGCATTATTCAGCACCATTAAGATAAGGTGCGTAGCTTCAAGCGTTATAAAAAGTAATTTTCCGGGTTAAATCTAATTTCAGATGATGGTTAGAACTTTAATTCGAGGGATAGCAACGGTACGAGTAGTTTTCACAGCTTTAGTCTTGATTACCCAAAGTATGCAGTCTATCGGAAAGTCAAGTCAGATCGAGGAGGTTTGATGACGGCTTTTCTTTTTTTTCTTCCCCTTTCTTGAATCCTTCAAAGCCTTATATGTGAGAATAATATATAAGAGAATAGAAACGTAATAACAAACAATTGAAAATTAGAGAAATGGGAAATTTGGTAAAAGCATTGAAGATCGCCGCAAATGTAGCGGAGATCATCGTGGCAGGCTCCGTATTGATCGAGCTTGCCGAGAAGTATGGTGGAAGATTGGGAAAGAAAAAATCCGCCACGGGTAAAGTCGCTACGGATACTGCGGCGACAATAACTGATAATACGTCCGATGAATGAATTATGACAAGGCACAGGACGTAGTTATAACGGTGCTGGAGGTGATAGCTTCGGTACTGAAAGGAATCAAGAAGTTGAAGAGTTTGAAGAAGAAATAACGGACTTTTCGACTTCTTTTTGTTTACCGGATTATTAACAACTAAAAAATAAGAATAGTATGGAAACAATGACTAATGAACTTACTGTCATTCCAAGAACAATCGGAATGATGACAAGAATGATGGATGCAGTTAATATCGAAGATGCTGTAATCGTATCTGAAGAGGAACAGAAGGAGCATCCGAATTTTATTGAAAGTAACACTTCGGGCATTACACTTGAAGAACTGGAAAGTAATTGCATTGTACCTAGTTTTGGAGATAATCAACTAACAATCAGCCACCAGACATTCATACACCGGATCGAGGAGGCTGCAAGGAGCTATTTTACGGGTGAGAACTTTGGTAACACAGAGATCAGAGTTTCACATAAAATCCTGGGCAGGGTTCCGGGAGCATTAACCAAAAAGAAGGAGGAACTTAAACCTGAGGACGAGACTATCTATTATCAACGTATGGCTTTCTGTTTTCATATCAGGTCTATGAGCAGAATGATGAACGGAGAAGAAGTACATTTATGTATCGGAGGTGTAAGAAGTCTGAATGAGGAAAACCTATACAACCGAAAATCACCCGAAAAATTCAAGATATTCATAGGATGGAGAGTGAAAGTTTGTTCAAATCTAATGCTGACCAATGATGGTTTGACCGGACGACTGGAAGTAATGAGTGATGCAGATATATATAGTTCAGCACTCAGACTATTTCAAGACTTTAATCCCGAACAGAATCTCAGGTTACTTGAAAACCTGGGAAGGACGAGGATTTCACAGGAACAGTTCTGTCAGATAATTGGTAGGCTCAGATTATATCAAGCTTTACCCGCTTCACAACTTAAAGAATTGCCCAAGGTGATTTTAGGTGATTCCAATGTCAATGCGGCTACGAAAGGTTATATAGAGAATCCAAATTTCGGATTGTGTGGCAGAGAGAATATCACTTGTTGGGATCTGATGCAGCTACTCAATGACGCCGCCAAACAATCCTATATTGACAAGTTTCTGGAGAGAAATCAGAACTGCACTGATTTTGCGGTTGGTATCCAAAAAGCTTTAAACGGTGAAGATACTGAGAATTACGGATGGTTTTTGAGTTAGACCTGAAAAATAAATTGACTCACAAGGGAGAAGGATAAATATAGTCTTTCTCCCTTTTTTGTTGAATCCTTTAAAAATCAATAAACAAAGAAATGGAAAGACATGAATTGGAAAACAGCAGAGAATTCAAGGCTGCAAAAGAGCTTGAACATGCCTTGAACGATTATGGGTGGAATGGTAAAAGATTCGCTTCAGCGGTGACTACATTCCACAGGACCCTGCAACAGACCTTATTCAGAAGTATGGTTGAAGTGATTAAAACAATGGGAAGTGAAGGTTACGGATATGACCTGAGGAACAAGGCTTCCCATGAGATATGTAAGAAGATAGTGGAATCGGGAGTTCTGGAAGAGGATACGATACCATTCATCTGACACGGTTGAGACATACCAAGACTAATATTCCGGGGAGGGATATTTCCGATTAAAAGGAAGTATCTCTTCTTTTTTTATTTACCGACAATTTAAAATTCAGAAGATTATGTTATACTATAATTTTTATGGTTACGAAAGATTCAAGGCCTGTTTCGGACTTGAAAAAAGAGATAACGGTACGGTGGTAAGAAAGAACAGGATACTGCTGGGCCATCTGAAGAATCCTGCACTGCTCAGGTATTGCAGGGAGCATGATGATTATACCCTGTTGCATATATATAATATGGCTGACCTGGAGAAAAAAGTGGTTGAAGCCATTGTCAGATCAGGAAAGGATGATGAAAAACTGCCTTATAAAGTAGAACTGATAGGCAAGGTTTATTATTCCTCCCGATATCAGACTGACGAAACCAAAGGTATATGTGAGGATCTGGACAAGAATTCAATCCGCTATATAAATGTCGGGCGTAACCGGATCTTCAAGATGAGGGCCGGAAAGTTCATGAGAGAGCTTATTCTTGAAACAGAGATCGGAAAGTTGCTCTCACCCAGTGTAGTAAACTGGATTGCAGGAGATGTTTTCACTCAGCAATGGTGTACTTATACTTATGGTTATACTCCTGATATAGAATTGCATGTCAATGACGATTTCCGAAGTATCTATGACAGCGACTGTTGCAAGGGTAATTTCGGTTCATGTATGGTGGACGAAGACCGGACCTCATTCTATCGTGATTCGGTAAAAGCCAAGGCGGCTTACATAACAGACAAAACAGGATTGGTTGTAGCAAGATCCATTCTATTTACTGACGTTACGGATCAGGATGGCAATAAATGGAGGCTGCTTGAAAGGCAATACTCTTCAGGAGGCGATGATGTATTGAAACGGTTACTGATTGACAAACTCATTCAAGGTGATTACATAGACGGTTATAAAATCGTGGGTGCATCCTGCCATGAAGCTAACGCATTTGTAGATATTCATGGGAACTCATTATCCGACAGGAAGTTTGAGATTGACTGTGATCTGGAACTGGAAGACACGCTTTCTTATCAGGATTCTTTCAAATGGTACAATTATAACCTGAATAAAGCCTATAACTACGAGAATTCCGGGACCTCATACAACCTTGATACAACGGACCTTAATCTTTACGGGGATGATACTGACGATGATCGGGAATGGGATGATTACCACCAATACTATTGTGATGATACAAGACTCTGCTATCGGAACGGAAGGGAGATCCGGGTAGACGTTGAAAACCTGGATGATTTTATATGGATAGAATCAACACAGGAATACCACCATGAAAACGATTGTGTCTGCTGTGATGAATGTGGAACATATATCCTGTTGGATGATGCCATGTGTTCGGAAGTGACGGAGGAATATTATTGCTGCAAGGAATGTATGGAGAAAGCGGAGAATGAGTTCAAGCGGAAGAACTGGCATTACTCCGAATATGATGATGAATGGTATGAGGATTACACCGACATTACCCGGATCAATATCTGGAATGAACCGGAAGGTATCTATGAGAATAAAAGCATCGGTACGGATACATTATGCCGGTTATTGAGAAATGAGGAAGCATGGGAGTTTGACAATGAGGTGTTCGACAGGATAAATCCAAGTACCAACCTTCCATACGGCTATAAACTTAAAAAAGAGATAAATCATGAATATACAATTATTGAAGCGGCTGTATAGTATCTACAGCCCGAGTGGGAAGGAACAGAAGATGGTAAAGTTCCTCTGTTCCTATATAAGACAGCTTCCCGGAAATATATCCGTGTCAAAGGATAAGTTCGGGAACCTGTATGTAGTCAAGGGTAAAGCGGAAGTTTATTCTTGCTTAGTGAGCCATATCGACCAGGTTTCACACTGCAAGCATTCAAAGGATTTCAAGGCGGTGGAGACAAGGGAAGTCATATTCGGTTATTCGCCAAAGAACAGGAGGTTTGAGAATTTGGGAGCCGATGATAAAAATGGAGTGTTCATCTGTCTTGAATGCCTGAAGAAATATAATTCTATGAAAGTAGTCTTTTTTAGAGAGGAAGAAACAGGCTGCAAGGGAAGTTCTGAGGCGGTGATGTCTTTCTTCGATGATGTGAGATTCGTTATCCAGCCTGACCGTAAAGGCAATTCAGACCTTATTACAAACATAGGTTATTCCGAGTTGTGTTCCGAAGGGTTCATTGAAGCGATAGAACCTGAAAAATGGGGTTACATGGAGGAGAACGGCTTGATGACCGATATTCTGACCTTGAAAGAGAAAGGGCTTGGGGTCTCCTGCATCAACGTCTCATGTGGTTACTACAATGCCCACACCGATGAAGAGATAACGGTAAAGAAAGACCTGCTGAAATGCCTGAGGTTTATAGAACATATCATAGAGGACTGTACAGACACTTATCCCCATACACAAAGTGATTCATATTTCAGTCCCTATGAGTTTGAGGATGAGGTTTATGATATGCTGAACCATGACCCGACTTTAACTCCCGAAGACCTTTATGACATGTATTCCACCAATTTTCCACCCTTCGGATTGGAGGATTACAGAAAGATATATGAAGATTATCGGATGTTCTGGGTTGAGGATGAAGAGGATATGAATGAAAAAACAAAGAATCATGGAAAGAGATAAGAACTACGATTTGGAACTGGCCGGATATATCTGGTCAATCCTGAAATCCAATCTCCCTGTCCTTATGTCTTGGGGAGTTGAGATTGAAACAATGAAAGTAATAACATGTGGTCTTGAATTCAAGGTCAACGGATTCAAACATACCGGAAAGGTCCAGATTGTATTGAATGAGGGTGCTGACCTGTTTGAAGTCTGTCTGATTGGTGAGGATGGAGAAATCAGGGATAAAAGAGAGGGCATCTACTTTGACATGCTTGTTTCTGTGGTGGATGAACTTGTGGAGAAAACGGACGATTATGAAAAGAGGGTTTCTGATACATACTAATATTTTCAAGTATTAGCGGTTCTCTGAGGAATCGGGAAATGTGATAACTGGCTTTCTGTGGGAGAGTAGAATTTATAAGAACTCGAAATCTCATGGAAAGCCTTTTTTTATGTATTAATGTAAATGGTTCCATAGATTAGACGTCCATCTAAGCAGTGGAACTATTGTTAAAAAACGAATAACAATGAAGAATGAAACCCAATATGTGGCTTATCTACGGGTAAGTACACAAAAACAAGGATATTCAGGACTGGGACTTGAGGCACAGAGGGAGATAATACATAAACACCTTCAAGACAAAGTTCCAGTTGCTGAATATATAGAAATAGAATCCGGCCGTAAAAAAGAGAGACCCAAACTGAAAGAAGCGTTGAGCCTTTGCAGAAAAGAAGGCGCGACACTTATCGTAGCCAAGCTGGACAGGCTGGCGAGAAATGTTTCCTTCCTGTCAAACCTTTTAGAGAGTGATGTGGAGATTGTTTTCTGTGATTTCCCACAAGCAAATAAAATGGTACTTCATATCTTATCCGCAATATCCCAATACGAAGCGGAACTGATAGCGGTAAGAACCAAATCTGCATTACAAGCCAAGAAAGCGAGAGGATATAAACTGGGTAATCCTGAGCACTTGATGGATAAGCATAAACAAGCTATCCGGAACAGTATCAGAAGTTGTAAGGAGAAAGCTGACAACAACCCTAATAACAAAAGAGCCGTTGCGATGCTTCGAACATTAATCAAGGAAGAATATACCCTGAAAAGCATGGCGGACACTTTGAACAAGGAAGGTTTCGTTACTTCTCAGGGATGTAGTTTCTCAAAATCGACTGTATATAAATTAATCAAAAGGTATAACTTAAAATGAAATCGAATTATGGAACCAAGGTATGTTTTAATTTTAGACTTTTGTGTCGGCTGTTTGAATATCATAAAGCTGACAGATGAAGAATTAAGAGAATCAGAGGAATACGAGGACTTTGAGGGTTTTCTTTCAACCATCGAGGAGAAATACGGATTCAGACTTAATAATTGCCAGTGGATGGTTACAGAAAATCTATCCATTTACAGATATGAAAACGGGAAGGAGGTAGAGAATGCCTAACTGGTGTGACTGTACTTATAAATGTGTCGGTGACTTGAAGGAAGTAAAGTCGTTGTATAAGATCTTGAAGTATATTGATAGACGTAAGACCAGCATTGAGAAAAATGGCTTTGGCAAGTGGTGGCTGGGGAATCTTGTGGTCAAACTTGGTGGGAATTGGGAAAAATACAGGTGCCGTGGTGAGATTACTTATTATGAATTGAATGGCAATATACTCACTATCTGTCAGAATACCGCTTGGTGTGAACAGGAAGGAGTTAGAAAAATCATAGAAGAGAAATTCCCGTCAATCAAAGTGTATTATCGTGAAGAAGAACCCGGATGTGGTGTGTATTATACCAATGATGCAAACGGTGAGTATTTTCCAGAGAGATATTACCTGGATTCTTACGTTGATGATTCGGAGTATTTTACAACCATCGAAGAAGCAGCCGACCATGTTTCAGGGATAATCGGGGAAAAAGTGGAACCTGATAAGAATGCTATAGAAGAAGCTTTGGATGAATATATGGAGGAGCTGGATGATGAGGATGTCCGGTATTCTTTCCACGAGTTTACTGTAGTGGATGAATAAGATAAAAAGGAGAACTGAGGTAATGCTTGGTTCTCTTTTTTTGTTTCTGCTTTCCCTGCCTCAAAGAGAAAAGGGAAAAGGAGGGGAAATGGGGGAAAAGGGGGTGGAAAAGCCTATTTTTTATAACTTTTTTCAATTTCATCCATTCCAAAATTAATAAAAAAATAGGTTTTAGAGGTTCCGCTTTCCCCTTTCCCCCCTTCTCTCTCTTGAGGACGGGAAGAAGAAAGATAATGAACCAATCCTAATGTTATAATTCCCAAACTCCGGAATGGATACGAAGCTTTGCAGGTTGAACAATAACAGAAGACCTTATCCATCTCCCCGTTAACATAAAAATCACTATCTTTGTCCCCGTTATGGTTACAGTCGGAGATATGAATGAATTGATGTCGGCTTTCAGGATGAGGGCTGACAGTATAATAGTTTCTGACAGGGTTGTCGGAAATTCATTGTTGATAGCCGGAAGAATTCAGAACAGAGTTTTTCCCGAGGTTGTTCTTGAAAGGATTGCTTCTTTCGGAGGTATGTGTAGGGTATCTGTCGGTGAAGGTGTTGTGATAGAGATGGACAAGGAGATTGCTGAAGGGACGGTTTATATAATATCTTGTCTTGGGGAACAGAACATAGAACTTGATATTGAGGAAGTGGGGAAAAGAAAGATCAACCTGTATTATGGAGCTTAGTCTTTTTCCGCTTATGCCAATTTTATTTCAAGGCTTGATATATTCAATAATATAGTGGCCGGTCAATATCCTATTTATAAAACTATCAAAAATTCAGTCCTCTTCATATAAGAATAGCAATTCTGCTTGTCTTTTAGGTAACTAGGATGTCATTGGTTTACGGTGAGAGTTTGAAGTGGTTTAGAAGTTGTTTTTACCCCAATGAGCCACTTATTTTCTGTCGCTTCTTTTATACCAGTTTAAATTCCTTACCATCAGATTCCAGTTTTCCCTCACGTGCCAACCATCCTAATCCGAGATATAATGATTGTCCGGAAAGTTTAGTCAGGCTCAATAACTCTTTTTCAGTCAATGCTTTCTCTGATCCGTTAAGTGTGTTCCAAATCTTATCCGCACAGGTTCCAACAATATCAGGAGTAATGATTTCTACAGGTGATTTTGTGGTTGCCTTCTTAGTTGTAGCCTTTTTAGTTGTTGCCATTGTAATATGTTTTGGTTTTGTTTTTTCATGACAAAGATATAATAGTTCCCATGAAAAAGCAATTATATGTTTGGCTTCATTGATCGGGAAATGGTGGTAATCAAGTCTTTCTTTAGCTCTGTCACCTTATATATAATAGGTATGGTAAAAGAGAAAGGCTTGGGAAAGTTATTGATGATTATCTCAGGATGCCGGTTGATGAAGAAAAGGGTATGGAAAATAACGGGATCTGACCTTTTAGTTGTTTTAAGTATTATGTCAGCGTCATATAATCCTTTCTGTAAAAAGCACTGAAAGCCTTATCAATGAAGAAACAATACTCATAAGAAGAGTGTCTGATATTCATGGTTATAAATCTGATTTGAGGACACTTTTCTTTTATTCTTTCTTCCTTTCCAAATCGCTAAAACGCTATTCTCACCAGCTCAAATCCTTACTCCTGAAATATAAATCGCATTTAATGTTTATCGATTTTATAAGTAGGATATTAGGAGCTGAAAAAGTTTCTGTTTCTAATCGCTTGGAAAATGCTGGGCCAAGTGTTATCGTGACAAAAGACAGCAACAGACCTATCCCTGAGAAATACAGAAAAGACGTAGCATTACTCCGGAGCAAATATGGAGACGCTTTTAAAATCGGACTCTGTATTACTCTTACACTTCAAGAGGCTTTATCAGTCATCCCGAGGGATAGGCATAGAATTGATGCCTATAGAGGGTTGCAATCTTATCTTAAAAAGGATTGGAATATCACACTAACAATCACATCACAAAAAACTAAACCTACAACATTATGAAAAACTATTTTATAGCAAACGGAGAAGTGCTCAATACAAATATGAGCGCTGAGGAGATTGAATTACGAGTACAAGAATCATTAGACGAATATACTTCTGGAATGGCACAGTTCAGGATCAAGGAAATCAGCGAGAAGGAGGTTAGAATGTTCTTTGTCAGAGACTTCGACTATGATCCCAATAAACCAATTATCTACGATTCGGATATGGCCTTGATAACCGGGGTGGGAATAGGAGCCTTCCAGCCACAACAAGTCGGAGGATACCCGATGATTTATCCCTTGAGTTTTGCCGGAAAGAATTTCTATTCCGAAATCACAAGCTTCATCAGGTTCTATAAATTCCAGTTGTTTGAAGAGACGGGGCAGCTGGTGGAACATATCGGCCTGAGATGCTATTCTGATCGGATCTTAATGCAGATAATCTTTTAATCCTTATGAATGTTCTGATAGCATGTGAAGAGAGTCAGGCCGTATGTCTGGCTTTCAGAAAACTGGGCCATAACGCCTATAGTTGTGATCTTCAGGAATGCAGCGGTGGACATCCCGAGTATCACTTCAAGGGGGATATGTTTGATGTAATAGCCAATCGTGGTGGAACTTTAGAGAATGGTACTAAACATTTCCTTGATAGTTGTTGGGATTTGGTTATAGCCCATCCACCTTGTACTTTTCTTGCTGTTTCGGGGGCAAAGTGGTATTATCACCCCGACGATAAGAACCTTCCTATAGAACAGAGAAGACCACATCCCAAGTTCCCCGACAGAGCCAAAGACCGTGAAGAGGCAGTTCAGTTCTTCATGGATGTTTCAAGGGTTGGAGTAGATAAATTAGCTATAGAAAATCCGGTAGGTATCATGAGCAGCCGATGGAGAAAACCCGACCAGATAATAGAGCCTTGGATGTTCGGTCATGAAGCTAGTAAAAAGACCTGTCTATGGCTGAAAAACTTACCTCTCCTGATACCTACAAATATAGTCGGGAAAGGTGAGGTTTATATAGCAAAGAGTGGTAACAAATCCCCTAAGTGGTTCACTGACATATTCTTCTCGGGTGTATCGCCTGAAGAAAGAAGAAAACTGAGGAGTAAGACCTTTCCCGGGATAGCAGATGCGATGGCTCTACAATGGGGAGGCAGGATTATAGCAGCGTAGAGAATAGCCGGTTAAGAATTTGATGATATAATTGTGGAATATCCGGGGAAGAACATATTTATAACGCCACAACTTCCATTGTTCTCCCCGATAAATCAAGGATCGGCAAGGAAACCTAGTGCTGTCCGGATCAGGGGAATGTTGGTGGATGCGGATTATGAGAGGGTGGTGAAGTTGGTATATTAGTATCTGCTCCTTTTTATTTTCATATATGTTCATGGGAAGTATTGTGCGTAGTGCATAGTGCTTCCCTTTATTTTTTATCGGTATATATTTTATTTCAATTAAATGGCATTATCTTTGTGGGTACTTGTAGAGATTTTTTTCTTTTTCTATTTAATCCGTCAGACTGTGAAGTGGCGGCGGAGATTTTTATTATTGTTGTTAATATCATCCATCAGTCTTTAAACGGCTGGTGGATCTTTTTGTTTTTACAGGAATGTAACTCATTAAATTTATCTGCTT
>ENA-OVFO01000226-OVFO01000226.1-human-gut-metagenome-genome-assembly--contig:-NODE-226-length-31824-cov-3.361799_pt1 | contig 31824 bp, 29 predicted proteins | sample MGYA00237761_ERZ505401 | MGnify/ENA primary metagenome ERZ505401 (study PRJEB26158, sample SAMN06016330) | human gut metagenome | biome: human gut; feature: ankylosing spondylitis patient; material...
GAAAACATACCGTTTAGAAAGATTCTTTTGATTCTGATTATTATTCAAAAGGAATTATATATCTTTGTAGTGTAGAAAAGGAAACATTCTCTTATTTTTGTTTAAAGCAAAAATAAATGATTATATCAATCTTTTATTACACTATTATTAATATTATCGTTAAGCCCGGATGTTATATGCCGGGCTTTTTTATTTATAAAAGATTATAGTTATGATATACTCTTTCTTGACCTTTCCAACCAATGTCCATGCGATATGTGTTTTAAAACTCCCGAGAATCGGAAATGATTCCAATTACTTTCGTTTTTGATATTCGTTACTTCTGTTTTGCCGGTGTAATAATGTTGTATCTGGTATTATAAATACGGGTTTTTGTACAATAAAATGTGGATTTGGCGCATAAACCGGACATGGATAGGACAAAGTCATGAACTTTTTCTATCTTTGCTAAGTTATTGATTAAAAAGGATCAGAATAAGAACAAATTAAAAACATATGAAGAAAAGATTTACATTGTTATCAACTGCTTTATTAATGGGAACTTCGCTTTCGGTGTTTGCACAAGAGCAAGCTAGTCCGGTAGATAAGGCAGAATGGAAAGAAGGAAATTACTTTTATTTAACGTCGGCTAATTCTTATTTGGCGTTAGATGCAGAACGGACAGACTCTGTTATTGTTAGAAATAGTGCAGGAGAAACAAAAGATGAAATAGATTTGGCTTTGTGGCAGATAAAGAAAGTAGAAACAACTGCTGGTGGCGATGTTTATCAATTCACGAATAAAGCTACAAAGGCAGTTTTATCATTCTCTACAAAAGCAAATGCAACTACGGTTTTGGATCCATCTGGTGTTTCTCAATGGACATTTACTGGCGGTAAGATTGTTGGTTATTATGGTGACAGTAAAACGTTGGCATTGTCTGTTTCTGATTCCAAGTTGGCTTTAGCTTCAACTGCGAACAATAGTTTTACGGTAGAACTTCCTATTTCGAATTATCTGCTGAAAGCAAATGAATTAGGAGATGGTATTTCTACATTTATCCTAAATATGGGTGGCAATTATACCGGTGATATCTTTAAGGACAAGGAATTGGTTGCTACGAATTTAACGGGTGAGAATAAGGATTATATGTCTTTACAGATCAAAGGGGATGAATACTTTGATGATGGAAAAGCCAAATATTTAGGAGTTGATACACTTTATACAGAGATCTCGGGAGCTAAGAATGCCTTCGGGTTTAAGTTTGTTGCCGATTCTACCTATAAAGGACCGGCAGGTGGTGGTACACATACGTGGGGAAATGAAGCGTTCCAGAAGTTTAAGTTTACGATTGACTTGAAGAACGATTCTGTTGCCATGTTTGTCAAGCAAGCTCCATCTTTAGCTTTAGATAAAATATATAGTGAAAAAGATGTTCAAGTAGTCTATGCTACATTAGGAGATAACAAAGTACTGACGGTTAGTGAAACAGAACCTCTGCAAGGCACAGCACCGTTTATTACAACCCGCCGCGGAACCCCAGTTACATTGGCGAACGGCTCAGGTGTTTATTTCCTGAAGAATGTAGGAAAGGCTGCGAATGCCGGCAAATACCTGTATGGAAATGAAATATATGCTTCTGAAACTCCTTCTGTTTATAATCCGGACGGACAATGGTATGTAAAGGAAGAAAATGGTAAATATAGTATTGTAGATCGTCTGAGTAATACTTCGTATGCTCCTAATTGTGAAATCTTTGCTGTTAATGGTGTAAGTGGTGCTTATACGGTAGCAGGAAGAACTGATACACTTTCATTTGAATATCAGCCGAAGGTGGATTTGACGGATAAATATCTGGGTTCTCTTTATTTTACAGAGGCTGAATTGAATGAAAAGGCGATCCAGTTAAATCTGCAGGCAGTTGATGGAGTTGTTGTTCCGATTTCGGTATCAGATTCTGTTTTATTTGCCGATACTGAAGAAGATGCTAAAATCTTTGGTTTGGAAGTTAAAGATAAAAAGGTTGTAGGTGGAGCCATGGCTTTGGGTGATACATTGTATGCTGTTTCTTACCATTTAAAAGACCAATTTGGTGATCGTTATTTGGTGAAAGACGAGGAATCCAAATCATTAATCGTATCAGCATATCAGCAGTCAATATTAGATGTAGTATTTGAGTCTACTAAATATGGTGATACTTATGAAATGAAGGTAAGAGATGAATATGTAACTTATAATACAAAATCAAACTTGTTATTATTAGGAACTTCTGAGGAAGCCTTTAAATTCAAGGTCGATATCATTGACGCTCCGCAATACGAGGCCGTGAAAAGTTCACACCTGCGTTTCGGTTCGAATGGGAAATTCCTGACGATGAATCCGCTTACTTTGTGGGCCGAAATGAAGAACGAAGGTCAGGAAATTACGAAAGCGGGTTATACGGCTGATAACTTCTCATTCAAGATTGAAAAGGCGGATACCGTTATCCCGGGTAAACCTGTCTATTTAATCTCTACTTGTATGATTGGTGCAGATGATAAAACTTCAGATGTCCGCTATTATCTGTCAGCTATTGATACAGTACAGCATGAGGGAAAGAATCGTTTAGGATTTATTCCTTCAAATGATACAATCCGAACATCCAAGAATAGTCCGGCTTACTTTTCTTTGAGGAAGAATGAAGACGGTAGCTTGTGGTTGGAAAATATCAATGTAAAGGGTGGTGCATTCGTTTCACAGATTGCCAATACCTTGGTAATGTCGAATACGGGTATGAACTTCTCTGCAGAAAAGGCTTCTGCTCCAACAGCAAATGAAGAAATAGAAGCTCCGACATCTGTCGTTGTTGCTGGTGGTCATAATTCGGTAACCGTAATGAATGCCAGAGACAAGAAGATTGTCCTGACGGATATCTTAGGAAAGATTGTCGGTAACTATTTGGTAACAAGCGATCGCTTTACAGTTCCGGCTTCTCGTGGCTTGCTGATTGTCGCTATCGAAGGGGAAGTTGCTCAAAAGGTAATTGTGAAATAAGGTTTATACATAAATCGTCATAGTAACAGGAAACGGTGTAAGTCCATTACGGATTTATGCCGTTTCTTTTATGTGTAATCTTGAAATTGCCGATCCGATGTGACTGATAGATAAGAATAAGTCACATCCTGCTTAGTTTTGTGACTGATAGATAAGAACAAGTCACATCCGACGTAATTTTGTGACTGATAAATAAGAATAGGTCACATCCGATGTGATTTTGTGACCGATAAATAAGAATGAGTCACATCCGGCGGTCTAATGTGACTTAAAATAAAAAAGAAGTCCTTCCCGGCCGTTGGGAAGGACTTTAAAAGCGTTTACATTCCGTTTTGCTCAAGTATTGAGGCGTTCTACATTCTTTACGCCTTTGACGGTCTTGAGTTTTTTAGTCAGTTGATTTAATGTCGTCGTATCTCTTACCTGAACGGTGAAGTTACCCTGGAATAATCCATCAACGGAATCAATATGTAAAGATCGTAAAGAGACATTGGTTTCCTTACCGATGACAGAGGTGATGTTGGTAACAATGGCAATGTCGTCGCGACCCACTACGCGCAAGGTAACGATATATCCGTTGTCGCCTTTGCCACTCCATTTGGCACGGATGATCCGATAGCCGAAACGGCTGAACATTTCCTGTGCATTCGGACAATCCATGCGGTGTATTTTGATTCCTTGGGTAGAAACAAAGCCGAACACTTCGTCTCCATAAATCGGATTACAGCATTTCGCCAACTTATACTCGATGCCGGTCAGGTTTTTATCGATTACCAATACATCTTTGCTGGTTGTTATCTCTTCTGCTTCGGTCGTAGTAACGAACTCTTCCGCGCTTCTGGCAAGCAGATGTTCTTGCTGTTCGGTTTCTTTACGGATCAAATCCAAATACTCATCGATAATGACATTCGGGTCCAAACGCTCTTCGGCTATATCAACATAAAAGTCTGTTACGGTCTTATATCCTTTCTTCTTGATATAACGCATGAGTGAAGCCTCTTCCATGTCGATCTTTCTGTTCTTGAACCGTCGTTGCAACATCTCTTTGGCAAAATCGACCATCTTGGCCATTTCTTCCCGCAATGCCTGTTTGATTCGTACGCGGGCTTTTGAGGTAACGACAAAATTCAACCAGTCCCGTTTGGGCGATTGAGTTGGCGAAGTGACAATGGAAACCGTATCTCCATTGTTTAATTCATATTTGATAGGAACATTTTTCCCATTTACTTTGGCCGATACACATTTACAACCCAGCTGGGAGTGGATAGCGAAGGCAAAGTCCAGCACCGTTGCGCCTTTAGCCAGTTTGATCAGTTCTCCGGTTGGAGTAAAGACATAGATTTCATCTTTATACAAATCCATCCGGAAATCTTTCATCAGATCCAGCGGATTGGAATCTTTTGCTTCCAAAGCAGCCCGCACTGTATTCATGAATTCATCCAAGCCTTTTTCGGCCTTGACTCCTTTATAACGCCAGTGTGCCGCCAGACCCTTTTCGGCTATTTCATCCATTCGCTTGGTTCGGATCTGCACTTCTACCCATTTATTCTCCGGACCCATAACCGTAATATGCAGGCTTTCGTATCCGTTCGATTTCGGAATGGAAATCCAGTCTTTTAATCGTTTGGGATTTGGCTGGTACATATCCGTTACGATCGAATATACCTGCCAGCAATCGGAGCGTTCTTTTTCAAGAGGCGTATCCAAAACAACCCGGATGGCAAACAAATCATAGATATTCTCAAAATCCACCTTTTGCTTTTTCAGCTTGTTGTTGATGGAATGAATAGATTTGGTACGTCCTTTGATCTCAAACTTAAACCCTGCCTGTTCCAGCTTTTCTTTCAGCGGAGCAATGAATCGGGCTATATAAGCGTCGCGCGAACGTTTTGTCTCATTCAGCTTTTGCTTGATATAATCGAACTGTTTCCGGTCGATATACTTAAGAGACAAATCTTCCAGTTCGCTTTTTATTTTATAAAGTCCCATTCGGTGTGACAATGGGGCATATAGATAGGCTGCTTCTGTTGCCAGTCGGATACGGTCGTCTTCTGACAGTTTCTTTCCGAGCCGCATCATACAGAGGCGGTCGGCAATCATGATGAGGATGACACGCACGTCTTCGGCAAACGAGAGTAACAGATGATGGAAATTCTCCGAATTAACTGCCGTATTTCGAGCGTATAAGTCGGAAGTACGAAGCAAACGTTGAATCATGAGCGTGATGTCTTCCCCAAATAACTCTTTTACTTCCTCGTTGGTAATAACACCTTTGTAGACGGGACGGTAGAGTAACAGTGCCAGTACAGATGTCCTTTTCAGACCTATTTCAGTCGTTGCGATCAGTGCCGTATCAATATTTCTGAGCAGGCCATTGATTCCGTTCTTGTCTCTTCCATAACATTCTTTGGCTACAACTTGCTTCATCAGGTTCTTCATCTTGGAAATATCGTCTTTTTCCAGGAACGAATACAGGTTACGTAGCAGTAATCTGTATTTGGTGAAGAATTCTTTCTTTTCTTCTGGTGTAAAAAATGGTAATGTCTCCATAAGCTTTATGCTTTATTTTGCCCATTTGAGGACAAGTACGGTAAAACGTGTTGTAAAAGTATCTTTTTATTTTGAAATATCTATGATATTATTGTCGGTATTTTTATACATTTGCGTATTAAGGATGAAGAAAAAATATTTTATTCATAAAAATAGTGTACTATGTTAAACGCGAAAGACTTGGAGCAATTATCTGAAAAAGGTATTTCACAAGAGAAAATTGAGGAACAGTTATCCTGTTTTGAGAAAGGGTTTCCTTTCCTGGAAATAGAGGCATCGGCTTCTGTTGAAAAAGGAATAAAGGTGATTCCGGCAGAATCTCAGCCGGCTTATATGGCTGCCTGGGATGCTTATCTGACAAAGAACAAGCGGATTCTTAAGTTTGTCCCGGCGTCGGGTGCTGCCAGTCGTATGTTTAAGAATCTGTTTGGATTCCTTTCTGCCGACTACGATGTTCCTACAACAGACTTTGAAAAGAAGTTTTTTGCCGATATTCGTAAATTCGCATTTTATAAAGCATTGAATCAGAAATGCCAGGAAAATACGGGAAAGGATATTCCGGCTTTAGTAGCCTTGGGTGAATATAAGAAAGTCGTTTCAAACTTATTGGAAAAGGTCGGCTTGAATTATGGTTCTTTGCCTAAAGGTTTGTTGTTGTTCCATACTTACCCTGAAACTTTCCGTACTGCAATGGAAGAACATTTGGCTGAAGGTGCCATGTATGCCAAGAACAATGCGGGTGAGGTAAATATTCACTTTACAGTTTCTCCGGAACATCAGGCTTTGTTTGAACAGTTGGTTGCAGAGAAGAAAGATGCTTATGAAGATAAATTCTCTGTGAAATATGATATTTCATTCAGTGTTCAGAAGCCGAGTACGGATACAATTGCTGTCAATATGGATAATACTCCGTTCCGGGATAAAGATGGCAAGTTGTTGTTCCGTCCGGGTGGTCACGGTGCATTGATCGAAAACCTGAACGATGTAGATGCTGACGTTGTATTCATTAAGAACATTGATAATGTGGTTCCGGATAGTTTCAAATCAGCAACTATCATCTATAAGAAATTAATTGCAGGTGTTTTGGTCAGTCTGCAAGAAAAGATCTTCAAATATCTGGAATTGATTGATACCGGTAAATACACACATGATCAGATTGAAGAAATGATTCATTTCCTGCAAAACGATTTGTGTTCCCGGAAATCAGATATCAAGTTGATGGAAGATGCCGAATTGGTTCTTTACATTAAGGATAAGCTGAACCGTCCATTGCGTGTTTGTGGTATGGTGAAGAATGTAGGAGAACCGGGTGGTGGTCCGTTCTTAGCCGTTAATCCGGATGATTCTGTTTCTTTACAAGTATTGGAAAGTTCACAGATTGACATGAATGATCCAGTCAAGAAAGCCTTGTTTGAGAAAGGAACTCACTTTAATCCTGTTGATCTGGTTTGTGCGATTAAGAACTATAAGGGCGAGAAGTTCAATTTGCCGGATTATGTAGATAAGAATACTGGTTTTATCTCTTATAAGAGTAAAGATGGTAAAGAATTGAAGGCTCTTGAGTTGCCAGGTCTTTGGAATGGTGCTATGAGCGACTGGAATACAGTCTTTGTAGAAGTCCCGATTGAAACATTTAATCCAGTGAAGACTGTAAACGATTTGCTTCGCCGTGAACATCAATAAGACGCGTTGCTGAAAGCAGGTTTTCCGGATGGTTTGATCCGGAGATACATATACAGATCTGGAAGTTATGCAATCTATACATATTTGCATTTGCTTTCAGATCTGCATTTTTTTGTGTAGTGAATGTATTTATGAATTATAAAAGATAGAAAGAGAAGTATAGATGTTGATATTGGTTGTAACAATTTTCATTGTCGGATATTTAATGATAGCATTTGAACATCCGATAAAGATAAACAAGGCGGCTTCAGCCTTGTTGACGGGAACGATTTTATGGGTTGTGTATGTGATGAACGGTCCTGAATTTGAATTTTTGGTTTCCAGTGATGGATTTAAGGCTTTTGTTCAAGATCCACAAGTGGCTTCTTTGTCGTTGATGGAACAATGCCAGCAATATATCGTCAGTCATCAAATATTGGTAAGTATCGGTGAAATTTGTCAGACATTGATATTTCTGGTCGGTGCCATGATTATTGTGGAATTGATAGATGTGCATGGCGGTTTTGAGTTTATTACCAATCGGATCACAACGCGGAAGACCAAGCCTTTGTTGATTATGATTTCTATCCTGACATTCTTTATGTCGTCAGTATTGGATAATTTGACAACGTCTATCGTGATGATTATGCTTATTCGGAAGATCATAGCCGATCAGAAAACCCGTTGGTTCTTTGGAAGTATGATTGTGATTGCTGCAAATAGTGGTGGCGCTTGGTCTCCGATAGGCGATGTAACTACAATTATGCTGTGGGTAAAAGGAAACATATCGACTGGTGAAACTATTCCGCATCTGATCCTTCCCAGTCTGGTGTCGATGTTTGTTCCGATGTTGTTAATGGCCAGACAGATGAAGGGGAGTGTTACATCTCCTGAACAAACGACTCTAGAGAATGAAGGTCAAGCGAATAGTCCGGAAGAGTTTTTTGCCTTAGCGCATCGGGAACGTTTGTATATCTTTGTTTTGGGCATACTTTGTCTGTTGTTTGTACCGGTCTTTAAAATGGTGACTCATTTACCTCCTTTTATGGGTGTAATGGTAGGTGTTGGTATTTTGTGGTTCTTTACTGAGTTTATTTATGGTAAGAAAGAATCATTGGAAGAAGACCGCAAGTTGCGTGTATCGAAGGTCGTACATCGGATTGATGGTTCAACCCTTCTTTTCTTCTTAGGTATTTTATTGGCTGTTGAAGTACTGAGATATACAGGTATTTTAGGCGCTTTTGCTTCATGGTTGGATACTTCTGTCGGAAATGTCTTTATTGTAAATATGGTTATTGGTACACTTTCGGCAGTAGTTGATAATGTTCCTTTGGTGGCAGGTGCGATTGGAATGTATCCGGTAATGACGGAAGAAGCCGTTGCAGTCAGTGCAGATCCGGTTTATTGGATGAACTTTATACAAGATGGAACTTTCTGGCAATTCCTGGCTTATTGTGCCGGTGTAGGAGGAAGTATGTTGATCATTGGTTCTGCAGCAGGTGTTGTGGTTATGGGTTTGGAACAAATCAGCTTTGGCTGGTATTTGAAGAAGATTACCGGAATGGCTTTCTTGGGTTATTTAGCCGGAGCTTTGGTATATATTCTTCAATGTACGCTTATATAACGGAAAATGATTGCTATATCAGATAGTGGTTCAACCAAGACAGAATGGTGCTTGGTAGAGAAAACAGGTCAGATTCATTCCCGGTGTTTTACGCCGGGAATGAATCCTTATTTCCAGTCGGAAGAACAAATGACAGCCATGATTCAGCAGGTTTTGTATCCGCAATGGACTGGATTGGTTATTGATGCCGTTTACTTCTATGGGGCAGGTTGTGCTTTTCCCGAGAAGAATGTTTTGGTAGAAAAAGCGATTCATTCCTGTTGGTCTGTTCCGGTGGAAGTGAACAGTGATCTGATGGCAGCCGCTCATGCCTTGTGTGGAACCGAAACTGGTATCGCTTGTATTTTGGGGACAGGCTCCAATTCTTGTCTGTATGATGGGAAAGAGGTAAAAGAACAGATTTCTCCTTTGGGATTTATTTTAGGTGATGAAGGCAGTGGTGCCGTTTTGGGGAAACTATTAATCGGAGATTGTTTGAAGCGCCAGTTACCGGCTTTGCTATGTCAGGAATTTATGGAAACTTACCAACTGACGCCGGCTTCTATTTTGGAACATGTTTACAAGAAGCCTTTCCCGAATCGTTACCTGGCCAGCTTTGTTCCATTCTTGAAAGAGCATTTGGATGTAGAGCCGGTTTTCCAATTGGTTTATCGTAGTTTTGATGCCTTTATCCGGCGAAATGTAATGCAATATACGGGACATGACCGATATCCGGTTCATTTTGTAGGTTCGGTGGCTTTTTATTTTCAGTCGGTATTACGGCAAGTCCTCGAGAAATATGAACTGACGCCGGGAAAGATAGAGAAGGCTCCTATGGACGGTCTGATTTTATATTATAATAAGGTAAGGAAATGAGTTTTCAGAAAATAACGGAACAAGAATCGTTGTATCATGATTTGGAGAAGAAATCGGTACACGAACTATTGACGGAGATTAATCAGGAAGATCAGAAAGTGGCATTGGCTGTACAAAAGGTGATTCCACAGATCGAGAAATTGGTGACAGGTATTGTTGAGCGGATGAAGCAAGGTGGACGACTGTTTTATTTAGGTGCCGGGACAAGCGGACGATTGGGGGTTTTGGATGCTTCCGAAATTCCACCGACTTATGGAATGCCTAATACGTATGTGATCGGATTGATAGCCGGTGGTGAGAAGGCTTTGCGGAATCCGGTGGAAGCAGCTGAAGACGATGCGTTGAAAGGTTGGAAGGAATTGTGTGAACATCATGTCTCTTCTCGGGATGTTGTGGTGGGCATTGCAGCTTCAGGTACGACGCCTTATGTGATCGGTGCTTTACATCAGGCGCATCAGGAAGGGATTTTGACAGGCGCGATTGCCTGTAATCCGGATTCTCCGATAGCGGCTGAGGCTGATATTGCCATTGAACCGATTGTCGGTCCGGAATATGTTACGGGTAGTACACGGATGAAAAGCGGAACGGCCCAGAAGATGGTATTGAATATGATCAGTACGGCTACGATGATTCAATTGGGAAGAGTCAAGAACAACCGGATGGTGAATATGCAGCTGACTAACCAAAAGCTGGTTGATCGGGGAACGCGGATGATTATGGATGAGTTAGGTTTGGATTACGATACGGCGCATCATTTGTTGCAATTGCATGGTTCTGTTCGTGAAGCTGTTGATTCTTATCATCGGGAGTGGCGTTTGAATCAGTGATATTTTGTATATTTGCGCGTTAAATCATAATGAAATGAGTTTCTTATCAAAATTATTCAAGAAAAATACACCGGAAACAGCTGAAGAAACGACGAAAGGTTCTGTTGAAGAGTTCGTTTCACTGATCCGGGTTTACTATCAGGCTGTCATGGCCGTTAACTTGGGAGTGACGAATCTGAATATGCTGGCTGATATGGCTTTATTCAAGCGTATGCTGAAGATTCCGACTCAGAATAATAAATTAGGTGTTGCTGAAAAGGCACGTGTCCGCAAAGTCCTGATGCAGGATTATGGATTAAACGAAACATTCTTCAAGGAAATAGATTCATCGGTGAGAAGATGTTGTAAGACTCAGAACGATATCAAGACCTATTTCTTTATGTTCCAAGGTTTCTGCAATGATTTGTTCAGTCTGTTGGGTAATCTGATGCAATGGAAGTTCCGTTTGGCGCTGTTGTTGAAGAAGATGCTTTACGCACAGACCGTAAAGACGGTGCATGAAATCATGACACGTTCGGAATGGAACGATGTGAGTGTGCAGAAAGCCGCCTGGAGTGTTCGTAAGTATGCTCAGTCTTTGGGGTATTCAGAGCAATGGGTAACAGATTTTGTCTATAATGTGGTTCTTTTGGCTCGCGAAGATCAGAAGAAACAGGCAAAAGAAGGAAAGAAAGACGCATGAAAGAAACCGTAGCCGAGAAGCATCCGCTGGGATTCTTTCTGCCGGAAAATACACAGTTGCTGATGTTGGGGAGTTTTCCTCCGCCTCAGCAACGTTGGTCCATGAATTTCTACTATCCGAATATACAAAACGATATGTGGAGAATTCTTGGACTTTTATTTTATGCGGACAAAGACTTCTTTTTGGAAGCGCCCCGGAAGTTCAGTGAAGAGAAGTGCAAGGCTTTTTGCCGGGAAAAAGGTTTGGGAATAGGCGATACCGGTGTAGAAGTGATCCGTCAGAAAGGAAATGCTTCGGATAAGTTCCTTGAAATTGTCCGACCGATTGATTTGGAACAGGTATTGGGTCAGATTCCACAATGCCGGGCCATTGTGGTTACCGGACAAAAGGCCATGGATACGCTTTTGTCGGTCTTGTCGTTGTATGTATCGGTCGAAGAACCGGCAGTCGGATCTTGCTCTTCTTTTGTTTGGCAAGGAAGAGATATGAAACTATTTCGTATGCCTTCTTCTTCGCGGGCATATCCGAAGCCATTACCGGAAAAAGCGGCTATCTATCGGAAAATGTTTGAATTACTAGGTATGTTGCCTGCAGAGGAAAAAGAAAAATGAAATTTTCTGATAATTTTTTTGCCGAAACGCTTGTCAGTTTAAAATAAAGTCGTACCTTTGCAACCGTAATCGAGAACGGTACTACCGAAGCGATTACAAGACATAAAAATCGGGATGTAGCACAGTTGGCTAGCGCGCCACGTTCGGGACGTGGAGGTCGGAAGTTCGAGTCTTCTCATCCCGACTATTAAAAGGCTAAATATCTACCAAGTAGATATTTAGCCTTTAGTCTTTTTATCCGGTTTTGCTTTGCGCTGGTCATATCTTCTTTCTATTTTGCCTTTGTTTGATATGAGGAAAGATTTATGACGTCTTGGATGTTGCGGATAATACTGATGATGGCAAAGCTGATGATTCCGGCAATAAAAGCAAGAGAAAGCAAACGGCTGTTTTGTTCAAGGAATGAAAGTCCCTTGATTTCCGTTTCGAGTGAGAAGGTAAATGCCGTTTCCGGGAGCATGAGGATAAAGGCAAACAAGACATAGCTGCACAGAATTCCCAATACGAAGGCGGTAATCACCAGATATTTATACCGGCGAATTTGTTTATCCTGTACTTGCTTGATGTATTCGACTGCATCCAATCTTTGATTCAGCTTTTCCATGAAGCATTCGTTACTTTCAAGGCTGGGCTTGTAGTCTTGAAATATTTGTTCTAATATATCTTCCTTTTTCATTCCCTTTTGATTTTTAGTTTGAGTTGTTCTCTTCCGCGCGACAACTGTTTCTTTACGGCATCCACACTGACGTCAATAATGACACTGATTTCTTTGATAGAATATCCTTTCAGGTAGTATAACAGAATCGATGTACGTTCTTTGGCAGGCAGACTGGCTATCGCTGCATATAAATCTTGATAGGCAAACGAACGGTCGGCTGCCAAAGATAAATCGGGAGTAGAGATGGCTTCGTCTAATGTGTCCCAATCTCGTTGTACCTTTTTTCTGTCCAGAAAGGTATTGTGGGCAATCTTGTAAAGCCAGGCATTGAATTTCCCTTCATCCTGATAATGACTTACTGACAGATATGCCTTTACCAAAGTTTCCTGAGCGATGTCATTGGCTTCTTCCCGGTTTCCACAACAGAGAACCAGCAGGAATCTTCTTAATGATTCCTGCTCACGGCTTACCAGTTTTATGAATTCTTCTCGGTTCACTTTTGTTCTTTTTCCTCAGACTCCAATTCTTTTGCCAACATTCTTTTACTGATAAAATAAACGATCAGAAAGGATATGCCTATTCCTAATGAAGCTATACTTATGAAATAAATTTGATAGATATCCTTATCACTTCCCCCTTTAAAATCTATCCAAAGAGCAACTCCTAAGAATGAAATTCCTATGGCTATGAATAAACATGCGCAAAGAAGTTTTTCCAAAAGTTCTTTTTTAAGCGATTTTTTGGGTGGATTGAGTTGTTTGATGAATTCTTCAATTTGCAAATTGGGATTTTTCTCCAATGCGGCTAAAATGATTTCAGTACGTTTGTTGGTGTCGTTGGTTTGTTTGCGCATGATTAACCATACGATCAGAACGGGCAGGACGACACAAATACCCAATGCGATAATAATACTTGTATAAGCAGCGTACATAATACATCTATTTTTTATTCGTTAAACATCTTGTTTTTGGAACTAGTTCATTTGTATAACGAATGTATCAGGCGAAAAGTGACATGCTGTTCGTTTATTTTTTCCCTGAATCCTATCTGTTTTTAATTGTTTGACAAATGTGGTAAAGCTTTTTCATATATGTGGTAAAGCTTTACGACTAATATGGAAAAGCTTTTTGACAGCTGTCAAAAATATAAAGTGTAGGCAGTTTTATATTCAAAAGTAACGGGAATCAGATTATTTCTCCGTAGGATAAAAATCGGCCGGCTTTTCGATACGGATCCGTTTTCCGGTAGTGGGATGATCAAACTCCAGGAGTTCAGCGTGTAAATACAGGCGGTCGGATTCTCGACCGTAAAGTGTATCGCCTTCAATCGGAGCATTTAATCCGCTGGGATGTGCGGCATGGACGCGCAGTTGGTGCGTGCGTCCGGTATGCGGATAGAAGGCTATCCATGTTTGATGTTCACTTCGTTGGAGTACTTCATATGTAGTGACGGCGGGTTTGCCTAAGGTTTCATGGACGATTTGCCGCGGGCGATCCAGCGGATCGGGACAGATAGGCAGAGAAATGGTGCCTTTGTCAGAGGCAACGATGCCGTTGAGCCGGGCGATGTATCGTTTGCGGATAGTCCGATTCTTAAACTGTGCCTGCAGATGTTGGTGAATTTCTTTTTTCTTGGCAATCAGCAACAGACCTGAAGTCGCCATATCCAGGCGGTGAACAATCAGCGGACCGGTGGCTTCGGGATATTGTTTTCGAGCCCAGTCGTAGACAGAAAAGTTGGCTTCTTTCCCGGGAACCGACAACATTCCCGCCGGCTTGTTGACGACCAGCAGGTCATCGTCTTCATAAAGAATCTCCAAAGAAATATCAGAGGTAACCGGGGGTTGTACAGATTGGAAGGCGACAGGCAGGCCGATCAGCATGTGTTTGAGGATCGGTTCGCATTTCCCTTTGCAGGCAGGGTAGAAGTAACCATGCCGGCGTATTTCTGTTTTCGGAGAATTGCCCCACCAGAATTCTGCCATCGCAATCGGACGAAGCTGATTTAAATAGGCATATTGCAGCAGTTTGGGTGCAGCGCATTCGCCTGCTCCGGCGGGAGGAACTTGCTGGGCTGTCGGTGCAAAGATTTCGCATAGGTCTTTTGTTTCTCCTCGGGCATTTAACAGATTAAACTGTGCGAAAAGCCGAAGCTGAAGAGCTGCCGACCGTTTCTTCCGTTCTTGCTTCCGTTGTTGGATCTGCTTTTCATACTCCTGAATACGCGTTTCCAGTTGGGTGAGCTCGGCTTTCCATTTTCGTTCCAGCCGTTTATATTCTGCCTTTTGGAACTGACTCTCCTGAATGAGCCGGGCATCTTCGTCGGCAGTCAGACCTGTTTCGCGGAGTTGTGCCCGCCGTTCTTTTTCTGTTTTCAAGAAGGCTTTGGCGGCTTGTAATGCCTGCGATTCGGCAATCTGCTGTTGCTGCAGTTCCTCTTTCCACGACAAATAATCCGGATTATGCTGCATCGCGTCGAGTTCGTGGTTGATAGCCGTAATCTGTTCTTCTTCGATCTTAAAGAATCCGTCGGGCTGCAATAAGTCATAGACCGGCGGAACAAAATAATCGTGGTTGTTGGAATGGGCCAGATTCCCGGAGAAAGCCGCTAGGAAACCGATTTCTCCCGTTGGTTTCCGTACAACCAGCACGCCAAACATTTTCCCTTTCTCCAGTTCTTCCCGCCAGTCGCTCCGTATTTCCAGATAGGCTTGTACTTCTTTTGTCGCCAAAAGACAAAGTGGATGCGGGGTATAATGGAACGGATTGGTAAACGCTTCCGGCAGTTCGATACCGTCGGTCGGGGATTGAAAGGGGTGAAATTTGCTTACAGACATGATAGTTCGCATTGAAAACAGCGCTGCAAAAGTAATCAACATCACGGGATATAAAGGCATCTGCTTGGTGCTGTTAGATTTTTTTGTACATTTGGGTCCAATAAAAAAGGAGGAAACGATGAAACAGGAGACTGCGATATTTGCGTGCGGCTGCTTTTGGGGTGCACAATATCAGTTTGAACATGCCAAAGGAGTCATTGATTCGGTGGTCGGTTATATGGGCGGAGACAAGGAACATCCTACTTATCAGGAGGTAAAAGCGCATACAACGGGTCATGCCGAAGTGACAAAAGTAGTGTTTGATGCCGACCAGACATCCTATACCGACTTATGTAAGTTATTCTTTGAGATTCACGATCCGGCACAAACCGACGGACAAGGCCCGGACATTGGTCCGCAATACCGGAGTGAAATCTTTTATCTGAATGAAGAGCAGAAGAAACAGGCCGAAGAAGTGATTACCTTGCTGCGGTCAAAAGGCTATGAAGTGAATACACGCCTTACGCCGGCTTCTACCTTCTGGGAAGGAGAGGAGTATCATCAGCATTATTATGACAAGACAGGCGGAGAACCTTATTGTCATATCCGAACCAAGAAATTTTAATAGGCAGAGACGCGTTAAAGCGTCTCTGTTGTTTTATTCGGTTGTGAGCGTGTCAGGAGAAGAAAGCGTCTTCCTAAACATAAACCTAAAGTTGTCAGGCTTACCGGAAAACCGAACCAGACACCCAATGCTCCTAAATGGAGGATAAAGCCACAGATGTAACCGATCGGTAAGGCGAGTCCGAAGTGACACACCAATGCCATCTTGGCCATATATTTGACATCCGTCAGTCCGCGTAAGGCATTGGCGAATAGAATCTGCAGACCGTCGCCGAACTGATAGAGCATCATGGGCCAGCAGAAGAGAGCCACCAATTTTACGACTTCTTCTTCCGGGGTAAATAAATAGCCGATGCGTGTGCGGAAGAGTAATAAAAACGCGATGAAAAGCAGGGCGAATGTGTTGATAATCACAAAGCCTGCCTGAGCCGCCTTGCGTATTTCCTGATTATTCCGGCTTCCGTTGAAATTGCTTACCCGGATGGAAACAGCCGCTCCGATACCATAATACAGCATAAAACCTAACGTCGTCACAACTCCTCCTACCTGATAAGCTGCCAACGCTGTACTGCCGATCCAGCCCATCATAATGACACTCAGACTGAAAGATCCCGTCTCTACACCCATTTGGAAACCGACCGGCAAACCCAAGCGTACCAGATTCCGGATACTTTCCCGGTTGATGACGCTTTGTTTGAATCCTTTGACGTATTCCGCATATTTCTTTCTCCGGTAAAAGAGCCAGCAGAATGCGGCCAACGTCAGGATACGGCTGAAAAGCGTTGATATACCGGCACCTGTCAATCCTAACTCCGGAAATCCGCCATGACCGTAAATGAGGAAGTAATTCCCGATAATATTAACTACATTCGCACTCAGCATGACATACATTGGTGTCAGCGTATCAGTCGTTCCGTCGCTGAATTGCTTGAACGAATTGAACAGCATGGTGAAGACAACCGAGAAGAGTTGCAGAATATAATACGGAATGATATACGGATATAACTCTTTCGGTTGGTTGAGCCAGTCGAGGTTGAAGAGCAAAAACAGCATGCAAAGGCTTAACAGAATACCGACGATGAAGTTAATCGCCAGACTATTTTTCAGCGTAGCGCCTACTTCGGCGTATTGTTTTTGGGCAAACAGCCGACCGACAATGGGAGTCAGTCCGTAAGAAAAGCCCATTCCGAAGATGAAAGCCAGGTTGAAGAAGTTATTCACGAACGAAGCTGCCGCCAGTTCCTGCGTACTGTGGTGGCCCACCATGATATTGTCGGCAAAGCCTACAATAATAATGCCCAGCTGTCCCAGCATAATTGGGACACCCAGGCGTATAGTCTCTTTATAATGATTCATCAGACGGAATTAACCGATTAGTTCAACGGATGTAATTACCACGTTCTCTGTCGGGCGGTCTTGTTTGTTTGTTTTTACATTTTGAATGGCTTCAACCACTTCAATTCCTTTTACCACTTCACCGTAAACGGTATATTGGTTATCCAGGAATGGAACGCCGCCTTCCGTCTTATAGATTTCGCGCAATTCTTTCGGGAGTTTGGTTTCGTCTTTCCGCTTTTCGGCTTCCAGTTCTGTTTTTCCGATCAGCGTATCACGCAAGATAGCCAGTTCTTCCTTATTGCCGCTCCGGTAATATTCCATGATTTTCGGTTTGTTTTCAGCCTGCAAGCGGGCGAAGATAGATTGCTTCAGCCGGTTTTCCAACTGCTTTTCCATCTGGTTCAATTCTGCTTCCGAATACTTTTTACCGGTTACGATATAAAACTGTGAAGCCGATGAGGCACGTTCCGGATTCACTTCATCGCCGGTACGGGCAGCGCATAGAGCGCCTTTCTTATGGAAGTATTTCGGATAATTGAATTCTGCCGGAACCGTATAGCCCAAATCGCCGGCACCCAATGATTTGTTCATCGGCGCATCCTTCGAAGTTACATCACCACCCTGAATCATAAAATCCTTGATGACGCGGTGAAACAACAATCCGTTATACGTACCGTCTTTTACCAGTTGGATAAAATTATCCCGATGCTTGGGCGTTTCATTGTATAATTTCAACTGGATGTCACCCATCGAGGTGTGCATCAGCACTTGCGTTTCGTTCATTTGATTTTCCATTCTCTTTATTTCTCTACTATTTTCATTGATTTAATCTTTATATTCTTGAGCGGACGGTCTTCCGTATTGGTTTCAACCATCTGAATCTTGAATACCGTCTTCATGCCACTTACGACTTCACCAAATACCGTGTATTTGTCATCAAGATCCGGACGTCCGCCTTCCAGCATATAAGCCTCGCGTTGTTCGGCTGTAAACTTCTTGTTCTGTTCCTTCTCCATCTTGTCCAGCTCCATTTCGGTAAAGAATTTCCCGGTCACGATGTAGAACTGCGAAGCCGACGAGGCCCGTTCCGGATTTACATCATCGCTTGTCCGGGCAGCACACAAAGCACCTGCCTTATGGAAATGCTTCGGATAAACAATCTCAGCTGGAACTGTATAATCCGGATCACCGTCACCCAGATGTTTGTCTGCCGGCGCATCCTTCGAGTTAATATCGCCTGCCTGAATCATGAATTGCTTGATCACGCGGTGGAATAACAGGCCATTGTACAGGTTATCCTTCACATTCTTGATAAAATTATCCCGATGCAAAGGCGTATCGTTATACAATTTCACCTTGATCTTCCCCATGTCGGTGTCGATCTGCACCAGAATTTCCTTCTCCTCCTGCGCCTTTGCCTCTGCGAAAGGAACAGACAAAGCCATCATGGCTATCAGCAAACTTGTCAATAGGCGTTTCATCATCATCTTCTTGAATTATTGATTAGTAATTTGAATTATGCGAACAAAGGTACAAAATAAAAAGAAATGGCTCTGCGCTCTGCCTTGTTTTTGTGGGGAAGAGAACTCTTTAGAATGAAAACGGAACGAAGAATCCGGATGGGATCGGATAATTTTCCGTATCTTCGCACATCGAAACTCTAAAAATCCGAATCATTATGTTTTCAGGCATTGTAGAAGAAGCTGCCAAAGTGGTGGCGATAGAAAAAGATAAAGGGAACATTCATATTACGATGGAATGTTCGTTTGTGAATGAATTGAAGATCGACCAAAGCGTAGCACACAATGGTGTGTGCTTGACTGTCGTTAAGAAGATCGACAAAACTTATACGGTAACGGCTATTCAGGAAACACTGGATCGTTCGAACTTGGGACATTTGGTACCGGGTAGTCTGGTAAATCTGGAACGGAGCATGCTGATGAACGGCCGCTTGGACGGACATATCGTTCAGGGGCACGTCGATCAAACCGCCGTTTGTACGAAGGTGGAAGAAGCAGACGGCAGCTGGTATTATACGTTTGAATATCAATTCGACAAGGTGATGGCACAGAAAGGTTATGTGACTGTCGAAAAAGGTTCGGTATGTGTGAACGGTGTCAGTCTGACGGTATGCAATTCGCAGGATAACAGTTTCCAGGTAGCGATTATACCTTATACACACGATCATACGAACTTCTGCCAGATCGAGCAAGGCACTGTGGTGAACCTCGAATTTGATATCGTGGGGAAATATATCAGCAAGATGATGCAATATAAATAATCCGGAGATGACGAACTTCTTTGATTTAGCAGCCCGGCGGCAAAGCGACCGGGCTTTCGACCCGAACCGTCCGGTAGAGAAAGAAAAAATCCGGCGGATCTTGGAGGCCGTCCGCCTGGCGCCTTCGGCCTGCAATTCGCAGCCCTGGCATTTCATCGTGGTGGACGATCCGGAGACGAAGAATAAACTGGCGGATGCCGTGGCGAGCAAAATCCTGGGGATAAACCACTTCTCGAAGCAAGCACCGGTACATATCGTGGTGGTAGAAGAGAAACCGAACCTGAGCGCCGGTTTCGGAGCTTGGCTGAAGGATAAAAACTTCGCCCACATCGACGTTGGGATTGCCGCCGCCCATCTTGTCCTGGCTGCCGAAGACGAAGGACTGGGCAGTTGTATCCTCGGTTGGTTTGACGAGGATAAAGTACGCAAACTGTTGGGAATACCTTCCGGCAAACGGGTATTACTGGATGTCGTGTTGGGCTATTCAACGCAACCCGACCGGAAAAAAGTACGGAAAGATTTGGAAAAGATCGCCAGCTGGAACCGCTACGAGTAAGTATTCCCCTAGTCCGATAATCAGATGGAAATAGTAGTCAAGAAAAAAAGGCGGGGATTATTCTATTCCAAGGAAGAAGAACGGATAAACGCGATCTCGCACGCGGCGGGGATTGCGCTGGGGCTGATTGTCTGTATTTGTTTCCTGGCGTATTGTCACCAACACGGCGACGGCTGGGCCACGCTGGGTGTCTGGCTTTACTTCGTAGGCATGGGCGGTTCTTACCTGACTTCAACCCTTTATCATACCTTGCGCCACCACAATCCGCTGAAGAAAAAGCTCCGGCAGTGGGATCATGCCGCAATCTATTGGCATATTGCCGGGAGCTATTCGCCCGTTACCCTCACGATCTTGCGTGAAGAAGGCGTATGGGGCTGGGGGCTGTTCGCCTTTGTATGGGCGTGTGCTCTTATCGGGACGATAGCCAGTTTCCGTAAAATGGAAGAGCATAGTCATGTGGAAACTCTCTGTTTCATCGTGATGGGATTGTCTATCCTCGTTGCTTTTCGCCCCTTGTTTGCCTTGGCCGAGGCCGCTTGCTATTGGATTATCGCCGAGGGTGTATGTTATATCGCGGGTGCGGTGTTTTATTCCTTCCGCCATGTTCGTTATACTCATTCTGTTTTCCATTTCTTTGTATTGGCAGGATCGGCTTGTCATATTGTGGCCGTGTGGAAAGTCCTGGAGCTATGGTTGTGAAGAATAAAAACTGCAGAAACAGCCGAAAAGCTATTCAATTTGTAGTTGTAAAGACAAACGAAGATGTTATTACCTTATTTACAAGAGAACCGGATCGAAGCCGGTTGCGATGAGGCCGGACGAGGTTGTCTGGCAGGTGCCGTCTATGCGGCAGCTGTTATCTTGCCTCCTGATTTCAAGAATGAAATGTTGAATGATTCGAAGCAGCTGACCGAAAAACAGCGGTATGCCTTGCGAAGTGTGATAGAAGAGTCTGCCTTGGCTTGGGCTGTCGGAATCGTTTCGCCGGAAGAGATCGATCAGATTAACATTCTGAATGCTTCCTTTTTGGCCATGCATCGCGCTATCGACCAGTTGAAGATTCGTCCGGAACATCTGCTGATCGACGGGAACCGCTTTAATCCTTATCCCAATATTCCGCACACAACCATCGTGAAAGGTGACGGAAAGTACCTTTCGATTGCCGCCGCATCTATTTTGGCCAAAACATACCGTGATGATTATATGAATCAGTTACATCGGGAATATCCTGTCTATGATTGGGATCATAACAAAGGATATCCGACAAAGAAACATCGGGCCGCCATTGCCGAACATGGAATTTCGCCTTACCATCGGAAGAGTTATAATCTGTTGGGTAATGGCCAACTTACCTTGGATTTGTTTTAGCCCGATTTCTTCTCGCTATTTATTGATTCGGATAAACGGAAGTACTAGAAACAGCGGGATACAGCAGAGCATCACCCAGATGAAGAAGTGCTGGTAACCGATACATTCCTGAATCCATCCTGAAATCATGCCGGGTACCATCATGCCGAGTGCCATAAATCCGGTACTGATGGCATAGTGGGATGTTTTATATTCTCCTTCGGCAAAAAGCATCAGATACATGGTATATCCGGTAAATCCGAATCCGTAACCAAATTGTTCGATGGCAACACTGGTGTTGATAATGGCGAAGTTGTCCGTTTGTACGTATGCCAAATAGAGATAAACCAGATTAGGAAGCGAGATGGCGAGTGCCATCGGCCAGATCCAACGTTTTAGGCCGTGTTTCGAAATGGCAATACCTCCGGCAATTCCTCCTAATAACAGGGCAATGACACCGATGGTTCCATAGACAAATCCTACTTGACCGGTGCTTAATCCCAAACCACCTTTCTCCGGCTGATCCAGGAGGAACGGAGATGCCAGTTTAACCAATTGCGATTCACCCAAGCGGTACGTCAACATGAAGAGGAGAGCTGGTATAATTCCTTTCTTGGAGAAGAACGACGAAAAGGTCTGTACAAACTCTTTCCAGATACTATGAATGGTGACACCACTTCGCAGCTTGTCGGATGAAGGTTTCGGCAGGATGAATTTATGCCATAGGGCAAGTGCGATGAAAATTCCTGCCATGACAAAGAAAACCAGGCTCCAGGCCATTGGAATATGACCGGTTGTTTTCTCTAACCAACCGGCCAGCATAACCAGCAAGCCTTGTCCGGTGATCATGGCAATACGGTAACAGGTATTTCGGATGCCGATAAAGAACGCTTGTTGTTCTTCATTCAGTCCGAGCATATAAAACCCATCGGCTGCAATGTCGTGGGTAGCAGAGCAGAAAGCCATCACCCAAAAGAAGGCAAGCGTTGCCTGGAAGAAGAAATCTCCGGGCAAGACAAAAGCAATACCGGCCATTCCGCCGCCGATCAGTATCTGCATGATCCAGATCCACCAGCGCTTTGTTTTGATCAGGTCCACAAACGGACTCCAGAGAGGTTTAATTACCCACGGGAAATATAACCAGCTTGTATAAAGAGCAATGTCGGTATTGGAAACATCGAGTCGTTTGTACATAATGACGGATAACGTCATCACGGCTACATAAGGCAGACCTTCAGCGAAGTATAATGAAGGAATCCAATTCCAAGGAGATTTCTTTGTTGTCATCATGTTTCAGGTATTAGTCTGGTTGGTATTTCAATTACAAATTTATCTGAAATGAATCTTGATCGTTGGCTACCGGAAACTTCCTACGAAAAGAGGCCTGCTTGTCGGCAGATAAGGTACGGGTGAGTAAACACTGCTTACGGTTGTAAGCACATCCCATTCTTTCACCTTTGGGAGAGAACAGAACGGAACCACCGATGTAATTGAATCCTTTTCCGTCTACACCGGTTCGGTTCACTCCACAAACATAAGTCTGGTTTTCGATTGCGCGGGCTTGGAGCAAAGGTTGCCACACCGAAGAACGGACTTCGGGCCAGTTGGCCATATAAATCAGCAGATCGTAGGCATGATCCTGATTTCGACTCCAGACAGGAAAGCGCAGATCATAACAAATCTGCAGACAAATATTCCATCCCCGGTAAGAAATGATCGGACGTTTGCTTCCGGCTGTGTAGATCTTTGTTTCACCTGCCATGCTGAACAGATGACGTTTGTCATAGTAATAAGTCTGTCCATCCGGTGTAATGAAAAAGGCACGGTTATAATAATGACCATCTTCGCAAGCGATGAAACTTCCTGTGACAGCCATATCCAAAGATGACGCCCAACATTTAACGGTAGAAATGGTTTCCCCGTTTACATCTTCAGCCAGCGATTGGGCATTCATGGAAAAACCGGTCGTAAACATTTCCGGCAGTACCACTAAATCCGTTTTCCCTTTATTCCCTTTTAAGCGGGATTCGCAAGCTTGTAAATTCTTTTCCTTCTGTTCCCATTCGATGGGAAACTGCAGGAGGCTTATGCGCAAATCATTTTCCATTTTCCTAATAAAAGATACGAGTTTCGTTTTCGGAATAAACGAGAATCAAAAGTAATTCTCACGAGTTTCGTTTTTCAACTTCGTTGGTTCTAAAAAACAAACCGGACGAGAACTAATCCAGTCCGGTTTGTTTTTTATGCTGGGATGATGGACTAACCACCGAAACATTCCGGATGGCAAGCTGTAACCCCTTTGTATTTCTCGCGGATAGCAGCCAGATCCTGGTCGGCATTTCCCGTTGGATAAAATATCTCTTTAATACCTACTTCCTTTTTCCCGTAATCCATGTATCCTATTAATATGGGAACTTGTGCTTTAAGGGCGATGTAGTAAAATCCTTTTTTCCATTCATCAACCCGTTTTCGCGTTCCTTCAGGAGTAATGGCTACCTGAAATCGGTCGTGTGTCTGAAACATTTCAACCACTTGGTCGGTTAGTGACGTTCGTTTGTCTCGATTAACCGGAATTCCTCCCATACTCTTAAAAATCAGATTTAAGGGGAAGAAAAACCAATCCTTCTTCATTAAGAAACCAGCTGTCAATCCAATGGACGTATAAAACAATTTCCCGATGACAAAATCCCAGTTGCTTGTATGCGGAGCTACACATATGACACATTTCGGGAGTTCTACACCATTGTGCGGTCCCAGTTTCCAGCCAAACCAGCGAAGAAGAGCTCTACAAATAACTTGCATCATGCTTATTTGTTTAATTCGCCAATTTCAGTAGCAATGGCATCGATTTCCTTTTGCAGGTCTTCTCTAAGTTTTTTGTAATAAGCTTTTACCAGTTTTGCATTGTCCTTACCATCCGGTTTGCCGGCACGGCAGAGAAAGTTATCTTGCATATCCAGAATCCGAGCCATGATAGAATCTGCTGCCTCAGGATTCGTACCCGGAAGATACAATTTACAAAACATTGCTTCTAGAAATAGATTACCAGCTGTATAGCCGATTTCTTTCTTTAAAATTCTTCTTTTAGCCATAGTCGTTTTATTATTAGAATATCACAAAGCTACAAAATTTACAATTAAATATAAAAGCCTAATCCAAAAAAGCGTAAAAAAGATTATCTTTGCGCTCAGAAAATCATACCATTAAAAGAACTACAGAATGAACAATACAGAGACTACGCCAGAATATGTATTTGAAAGTAGTTGGGAAGTTTGTAATAAGGTTGGCGGAATCTATACGGTTCTTTCGACTAAAGCGCATACTTTGCAACAGATGTTGAGTGATAAGATTATTTTTATCGGACCCGATATTTGGGATAAAACTCAACCATTGGATTTTGTAGATGATCTTAATTTGTTTACCGACTGGAAGCAACATGCAGAATCTACGGAAGGTCTACGGGTGAAAATAGGGCGTTGGAATGTGCCAGGAATGCCTCCTGTCATTTTGGTTGATTTCAAGCCATTCTTCCCGGAAAAAGATGCGTTGTACTACATGATGTGGGAACATTTTCATGTCGATTCTATTCATGCATACGGAGATTATGACGAATCTTGTATTTTTGCCTATGCGGTAGGAAAGGTCATAGAAAGCTTTTATCATTATTATAAATTGGAAAATAAACCGGTTGTCGCTCATTTTAATGAGTGGATGCTGGGAATGGGGGCTTTGTATGTAAAGAAACAATTGCCGAAAGTGGCGACAATCTTTACAACACATGCTACATCTATCGGTCGTTCCATTGCCGGAAACAATAAAGCGTTGTATGCCTATATGGACGGATATAACGGAGATCAGATGGCATATGAGCTGAATATGGAAGCCAAACATTCTATAGAGAAACAAACAGCTCATCAGGTCGATTGTTTTACTACGGTAAGTGATATTACGGCTCGTGAGTGCGAACAGCTGCTGGATAAGAATCCGGATGTTGTAACTCCCAATGGATTTGAACCGAACTTTGTACCTGAGGCTAGAGAATATGCCGTAAAGAGAGCTGAAGCCCGTAAAACGTTATTGAATATGGCCGAGAAGTTATTGGGATATCCGATAGATCCGGATGCATTACTGATTTCTACGAGTGGCCGTTATGAATACCGCAACAAAGGTATTGACGTATTTATTGAAGCCATGAATCGGGTTCGTACCAGCGGACAGTTACAACGTGAAACGATTGCCTTTATCATGGTTCCGGCATGGGTACGGGATGTGCGTTCGGATTTGAAGAAAGCAATCGAAATGGACTATCCGAATAAAGAGCCTATGCAATGTCCTTTCATTACACATTGGTTAAATCAGATGCAGGATGACCGGGTAATGAATTACATAGGATATGCCGGCTTTACGAATGCCAAGGATGAAAAGCTGAAGATTATTTTTATTCCTTGCTACTTGGATGGGAAAGATGGTATTCTGAATAAGCCATATTATGATATTCTGATCGGTATGGATGCAACGGTTTATCCTTCTTATTACGAACCATGGGGATATACTCCGTTGGAAAGTATTGCTTTTGGAATTCCTACTATTACTACGAATCTGGCTGGTTTCGGCTTATGGGCTCAGAAAGCTGGTGTATCCGGAAAGGATATAAAAGAAGGAGTTGTGGTGATAGACCGTACGGATTTCAATTATTTCGAGGTAGCAACAGAGATAACCAACCAGATCTTGGCCTTGGCAGATATGGAGGATGAAAAGCGGAAAAACATGATTAAAGATAATTGTTTCGCTTTGGCTCAAAAAGCAGAATGGACAAGATTTATTTCTTACTATAAGGAAGCTTTTTCAGTTGCGTTAACTCATGCGAAAGCAAGAAATTCTTGAAAACATTCAATTTCAATCAAATAAATTGCGTATCTTTGTCGCCGTTTGATAAATATATCAAAATAGAAATAAATAAAAGAAACATAAACTAAACTTCACGATAATGAAAATCAAATCAAATGATCCTATTTGGAAGGATGTTTATTCTCAGTCTAAATTGCCCGCCTCTTTAGAAGGGTTGAAAGAAATGTCTACCAATCTTTGGTGGGTGTGGAATCATGAAGGAGCAAAGCTATTTGGAAAAATAGATCCTGCTCTGTGGAAGAAAACAGAAGGAAATCCTGTTCAATTATTGCAGAACCTATCTTTTCAGCGGACAGAAGAAATATTGGCTGATAAAGAATTGATGGCTGAAATCACAAAAGTTTATGCTGATTTCAAAGCTTATATGAATGTGAAGCCAGATCAAACCAAACCGTCTGTTGCTTATTTCAGCATGGAATATGGTTTGACGAATGTTTTGAAAATTTATTCAGGTGGTTTAGGTGTTTTAGCCGGTGACTATCTGAAAGAAGCAAGTGACAGTAATGTCGATATGTGTGCTGTTGGTTTCTTGTATCGTTATGGTTACTTTACACAAACCTTATCAATGGACGGCCAACAGATTGCTAACTATGAAGCACAGAACTTTAATTCTCTTCCATTGGTTCAGGTTATGGAAGAAAATGATGAACCGATGGTGTTGGAAGTTCCTTATCCAGGACGTACGGTTTATGCACATATCTGGAAAGTTAGTGTAGGTCGTGTTCCTTTGTATTTAATGGATACGGATATACCGCAGAATAGTGAATGGGATCGTTCAATTACTCACCAATTGTATGGTGGTGATTGGGAAAACCGTATGAAACAGGAATATCTGTTGGGTATCGGTGGTATCATGATGCTGAACAAGCTGGGTATCAAGAAACAGATTTATCATTGCAATGAAGGACATGCAGCTTTGATCAATGCACAGCGTTTGGTTGACTATATTCAGAAAGAAGGTTTGTCATTCAATCAGGCATTGGAAGTAGTTCGTGCATCTTCACTTTATACTGTACATACGCCGGTTCCTGCTGGACATGACTATTTTGATGAAGGTCTGTTTGGTCGTTATATGGGTGAATTCCCGAACAAATTAGGAATTAGCTGGCAGGAATTCATTGACATGGGACGTGTGAACCCGGGTTCAAATGAAAAGTTCTGTATGAGTACTTTCGCATTGAATACTTGTCAGGAAGCTAATGGTGTAAGTTGGTTACACGGAAAGGTTTCTCAAAGAATGTTTGCTCCTATCTGGAAAGGTTATTTCCCCGATGAATTACATGTTGGATATGTAACGAATGGTGTTCATATGCCTACTTGGGCCTCAACAGAATGGAAAGAGTTCTTCTATAAGAGATTCCATAAGAACTTCTATGCAGATCAATCTAATCAGAAGTATTGGGAAGCTATCCAGACAATGCCGGATGAGGAAATTTGGAATATCCGTCAGACATTGAAGAACAAGCTGATCAAATACATCAAGAATGAATATAAGACTACTTGGTTGAAGAATCAGGGAGATCCTGCTAAGGTAGTTTCTATTTTGGAAAAGATCAATCCGAATGCATTGTTGATTGGTTTCGGTCGTCGTTTTGCTACTTACAAGCGCGCACATTTGTTGTTCACAGACTTGGATCGTTTGGCTAAGATTGTCAACAACGAACAGTTCCCGATTCAGTTTGTATTTACAGGAAAAGCTCACCCGGCTGATGGTGGTGGACAAGGATTAATCAAGCATATTATTGAGATTTCTCGTCGTCCTGAATTCCAAGGTAAAATCATTTTCCTTGAGAATTACGACATGCGCTTAGCACGTCACTTGATAGCTGGTGTGGATGTGTGGTTGAATACTCCGACTCGTCCGTTGGAAGCTTCAGGTACATCAGGTGAAAAAGCAGAAATGAATGGTGTATTGAACTTCTCTGTCTTAGACGGATGGTGGTATGAAGGTTATCGCGAAGGTGCTGGTTGGGCATTGACAGATAAGCGTACTTATGAAAACCAGCAGTATCAAGATCAGTTGGATGCCGCTACTATCTATCAGATGTTAGAATCAGAAATAATACCAACCTACTATGCTAAGAATAGTAAAGGTTATTCTCCTGAATGGATTCAATACATCAAGAATTCAATGTCTCAAATCGCTTACAATTATACAATGAAGCGTATGTTGGACGATTATATTGACCGTTTCTATAAGAAGCTGGCTACTCGTTCAGCAGTCCTGGTGAAAGACAATTATGCTAAAGTCAAGGAAATAGCAGCATGGAAGGAAGAAGTTGCTGCTCATTGGGATTGTTTTGAAGTAACTTCATTTACGAGTGATGCTGAATTTGCTGCTAACGGACCTGTAGTAGGTAAGGAAAGTACATTCAGCTTGGTAATTGATCGTCATGAGTTGTCTGGTATGTTGGGCGCTGAAGCAATCATTACTAAGGAAGATCCGGAAAAACATCAGACGGTTATCATCGAGAAGAAAGAATTCGAGCTTAAGAAAGAGGAAGGTACAAATATGTACTTTGAATTGAAGATTACTCCGACAGAAGCTGGTAATCATAAGTTAGGTTTCCGTATCTTCCCGAAGAACCCGAACTTACCTCACCGTATGGACTTCGCTTTTGTACGTTGGATTCAGTTATAATTGACGATATAAAGCGTAATTTCGTACTATAAATACATAAAAAGAGTACATCTTTTGGAAGGTGTACTCTTTTTTGTATGATCTGATTTGATAAAATCGGATATTTTATTATCTTTGCTTTGTCGGAAAAGGGGTATTAGCTCATCTGGCTAGAGCGTTAGACTGGCAGTCTAAAGGTGATCGGTTCGAGTCCGATATACTCCACTGTTTTATATTACTTTTCGGAATGATTATTTATAACATCACTTTTCATATCGAGAAAGATATTGTACCAGAGTGTTTGAATTTCCTGAAATCCATTTATATTCCATTGGCTACGCAGAGTGGTTTTATGCATTCTCCTTGTTTACATCGTGTTTTACCTCATTCTGAAGAAGAAGAGGGATGTAGCTTTGCTGTACAGTTTCGGGTAAAGAATATTGATACATTAAACTATTGGATAGAGCGGGAAGGTCAAAACATTTCTCGTCAGTTAATTCAACAATTCGGATCTAAGGTTATCGGATTTACTACGGTTTTGGAGGAAATAGAATTGTAATGGTGAAGGAACGTGTGATATTGGGTATAGATCCAGGTACCATTGTAATGGGTTATGGGGTGTTGTTGGTTTTGAACAATAAGCCATATCTTCAAACAATGGGTGTGCTTCAGTTGAATAAACATGAGGATCACTATTTACGTTTGAAGAAAATCTTTGAGCGGGTATTGGGGCTTATTGATCAGTATCATCCGGATGAGTTGGCTATTGAAGCTCCTTTCTTTGGGAAAAACGTACAGAGTATGCTGAAGTTAGGACGGGCTCAGGGAGTAGCTATGGCGGCAGCGATGGAACGAGATGTACCAATCTTTGAATACGCTCCATTAAAGATCAAGCAGGCAATTACGGGAAATGGAAATGCTTCAAAGGAACAGGTTGCCGGAGTATTAAAGAGCTATTTGCGGATTAAAGAGGAAAATATGTTACCGCAATTGGATGCTACAGACGGACTAGCTGCCGCTGTATGTCATTTCTTCCAGAGTAGTTCGCCTGTCCTTGAGAAAAAATATACCAATTGGGGAGATTTTATCCAAAAAAATCCTGATAAAATACATAAAAAATGACAGTCATTGTATCTGTTATTCAGATAATGACTGTCATTCTTTCAAATAATTTGTTGGTTATACTGTGTTGTATTTATACAATACCTTGAGCCATCATGGCACGAGCTACCTTCATAAATCCGGCAATATTGGCACCTTTCACATAGTTGATGTATTCACCTTCACGGCCATGTTCTACGCATTGGTGATGGATATTGCTCATGATTTGATGCAAACGTGCGTCAACTTCTTCTGCACTCCAAGAAATATGCATTGCATTTTGTGTCATTTCCAAGCCTGAAGTGGCTACACCTCCTGCATTAACAGCCTTACCCGGAGCAAACAGCTGCTTATGTTCGATAAACATGTCAACAGCTTCAGCTGTACATCCCATGTTGGATACTTCTGCTACACATAAAGTATTATTTTCAATTAACATTTTTGCGTCGTTAGCATCCAATTCATTTTGAGTTGCACAAGGTAATGCTATGTCAACTTTTTGTTCCCAAGGCTTACGTCCAGGATAGAATGTTGCGTTCGGGAATTCTTCGACATAAGGAGCAACTACGTCGTTTCCGGAAGCACGGAGTTCTAACATGTAATCTATTTTCTTACCGGATATACCTTCCGGATCATATACATAGCCATCAGGACCCGAAATAGTCACCACTTTAGCTCCTAATTCTGTTGCTTTTGTGGCTGCACCCCAAGCTACGTTTCCGAAACCAGAGATTGCAACTGTTTTACCTTTTATGTCGATTCCGTGTTCATCTAGCATTTGATGAACGAAATACAAAGCTCCAAAACCTGTTGCTTCTGGGCGCAAAATAGAACCGCCGAATTCCATTCCCTTACCAGTAAAGGTTCCCGTATTCTCACGAGCCAGTTTCTTATACATTCCATATAGATAACCAATCTCACGGCCTCCAACTCCAATATCACCGGCTGGAACATCCGTATCCGGACCTATGTTACGCCATAATTCCAATATAAAGGATTGACAGAAACGCATTATTTCAGCATCACTCTTTCCTCTCGGAGCAAAGTCTGAACCACCTTTTCCTCCACCCATAGGTAATGTTGTAAGCGCGTTTTTGAAAGTTTGTTCGAATCCTAAGAATTTCAGGATTGATAAATTAACGGATGGATGGAAACGCAGACCACCTTTGTACGGGCCGATCGCATTGTTGAACTGAACACGATAGCCTAAGTTAATCTGAACTTCTCCTTTATCGTCCACCCAAGGTACACGGAATGTAAATATACGATCCGGCTCTACAAGACGTTCTATTATTTTAGCTTTTTCAAACTCTGGGTGCTCGTTGTACACCTCTTCTATTGATAAAAGAACTTCTTTAACGGCTTGCAAGTACTCTTTTTCTCCCGGGTGCTTGGCTTCCAGTGATGATAAAATAGCTTCTGTTTTCATATTGTAATCGCTTTAAGTCTAACATTATGTTTGCAAAGATAGCGATCACATTGGAATAAACAAGATTTTAGCTTACAATTTGAAAGAAATCCGTTATGTTTTTAAGCATACAACAATTTGGTGGATAAACTTGTTCTATAAGAAGTTTACCAAAATTTGTTTTGACTTGGATTGTATTCGAATCCTACAGATTCCAACTCTTCAACCAGACTTTTTTTATTTACATGCATATCATCGCATAATTCATCCAGCGATTTATAATGATCTCTTAAATTTGTATTGATGAAGCTGAATAGGATCATCGGATCTTTGGGTAATTCCATT
>ENA-OVFO01000236-OVFO01000236.1-human-gut-metagenome-genome-assembly--contig:-NODE-236-length-31338-cov-6.678484_pt1 | contig 31338 bp, 33 predicted proteins | sample MGYA00237761_ERZ505401 | MGnify/ENA primary metagenome ERZ505401 (study PRJEB26158, sample SAMN06016330) | human gut metagenome | biome: human gut; feature: ankylosing spondylitis patient; material...
GAACCCCGCAGCGGGCGCGCAGGCTTTTGCCCCCAGCGGACGCCGCCATCTGCGAAGCGGGGGCGGCGGGCGCGGTTAAGGGGCAAAGCCGATGATGGCCGCGGCCCGCCGTTTCGGCGGGACGGGGCCGCGCGCATACCGAAGAGTGCTGACGCCATCAGGCGGCAGCACAACGAGCGGCAACGGGGGGGCGCAGGCCGCGACGGCGCCCCCCACGGCAGCCGCGAGCATCCCCCATGCACCCACAGTCTCCGCCGCGAGCTACCGTCACGCGGCGGAAGTGGGGGCCCTATTTATAGGGCCACCACTCTTTCCCGCGCTCGGCGTAGTAGTCGCTGACGTATTCGACGCACAGCTGCTCGTATTCGTCCTGCAACATCCGGTAGGCCGCATAGCGCTCTTCTGCGGTGCGCGGCGGGCGAACCGCGTGACGTTCGGCGACCCACGTGCCGTGCGCTTCCGCATGGCAGCGCCAGCATAGCGTGATGAGGTTGCAGGGCGTGTCATTGCCGCCGCAGCTGCGATGAACGATGTGATGAATCTGCAAGCCGTGCGTGTCGTCGCACAGCGCGCAGCGGTAGCCGTCACGGGCATAGACGGCCTTTCGTGTCTCGTTCGGGATGGATGCGGACAAGTTTCTTTTGGTCTTCATGATCGAAGCCCCCTTTCGTTTGATACCCGCGCAGCAACACGCCTGTCAAGGGTGGCCGACAGGCCACTTGCGAAGCCCTTGACGGGCGTGTTATCCACAGAGTTTTCCACAAACGAAAGAGGGCTTGATTCTGAAGACCGCAGGCAGCAGCATCCATCCTGATTGAGACGGACGCAGGCATTCGGCTGCTGCTGCGCGCTGCGCGACGACGTTCCTTCAGGTCACGTGGTTCTCCCGTTCATACGCTGCGAGCTCTTCGAGGACCAGCGTGCGCAGCAGCGAATAGCGCGTGGTCCGTATTCTGAAGCAATAGGCGTCGAGACGGGCCAGCTCCACCGGCGTTAGCTTGGTTCCGATAGAACGCAGATGTTTCGCGTCCCACGCTCGCCGCTGCTGCTTCCGTTTCGCTTCCGCTTCCGTCATTCCCTGCACCATGACGCCAACCCCGCAATGAACGCAGCGTTTGTCGCCTTGCCCTTGTCATAGGCTGCAATGTTCCCCAGATAGTGCTTGAGCATGTCCGGATTGCCGTTCGTGTAGGCCCATTCTATCGCGTGCCGGATGCAGCGTTCGACCCTTGTCTTCGTCGTGTCGTGCTTGGCTGCGATGGCCGGATACAGCTCTTTTGTCATGTGGTGTGCGAGCTCTTCGTCCGCTGCGACCAGCTTTACCCCGTCCACGATGTACCGCCAGCCCCGCACGTTTGGCTGCACGCCAATCAAACGCAGCATGACCGCAATTTGACATTCTAAGGCTTTTTCTTCCACCGGTAAGACCCCCATTTCGTGTTGTTCTGGTAACCCCAATCTTAACAAGAAACTTGTAATTCGTCAAGATGTAGTGCTATCTGATTCAAGAAAACACTATATGTGGTGCCTGCGTCGCAAGACACATGCCTAGGGTGGCGAAGCCATGTACACCGCACCCACACTGCGCAGCGCGTGCAGTCATTCAAGCCCAAAGCTGCCAATGTGCGGGGTCAAGGGGCAAGGCCCCTTGCGTTCTCTTGGGGGATTTAAAGGGGGGCCATTCTCTCACGTGAGAGAATGGCCCCCCTTTATTCGCACCCCTGCGCGGCGCAGGGGAATCCCCTCCCAGCATGGGAGACAATCATTCGAGAATGAGCTTTTCCAGCTCACTCGCATCATCGGCGATCATCTTCGCGCCGGCTTCGATCACAACTTCCCTCGAGCGGAAACCCCAGCTCACAGCGATGACGTCCAGTCCGGCGTTCAGCCCCGTCTGCACGTCCACTTCGGAATCTCCGACGAACACCGCGTTCTTTTTTGCAATTCCCAGCGCTTTCAGCGCCGTCTCCGCCATGTCGGGGTACGGCTTGCAGCGCACGCCGTCGCTCGGACCGACGGCAAAGTCCATCCGGTCGCCGAAATACTCACGGCTCAACTTCTGCACCGCGCTGTCCGGCTTGTTCGACACGACCGCCAGCTTGATGCCCTTTGCCTTCAGCTCGCTCAGCATGTCCAAAAGTCCGTCGTACACCCGTGTTTTGATCTGGCAGTGATCCTGATAGTACGCGCGGTACGCCGCGAGCGTCTCCATGATCTTTTCCTCGCTCGTCCCCTCCGGCACGGCGCGGCGGATCTGCTTTTCCGCCCCGTTGCCGACAAAGCGCCGCATCTCCTCAAGGCTCCGCTCTGGATAGCCCATCTGCCGCAGTACATGGTTCGTGCTGTCGCGCAGGTCCTCCAGCGTATCGAGCAGCGTCCCGTCCATATCAAAAAGAACCGCTTTATAGCTCATATTCTTCCTCTTTTCTTATTTTGTTGCCTTATTATAATCTGCTTCATGCACAAAGCGCAACCCCGTTTTTGCTCATATCTCTCCGTCTGCCCCCTTGCGCCCCCTCTTCTCCTCTGATATAATTATTGAATGATTTTATAGCTAAGGAGCGCTGTCATCATGCATGAACTGGAACGTCTCTATCATATCCACTGCGCCAAGGGTGAAGTCGGCCGCTATGTGATCCTGCCCGGCGACCCCGGCCGCTGCCCCTCCATCGCCGCACTGTTCGACGATGCCCATCTCGTCGCGCGCAACCGCGAATATACCACCTACACCGGCACGCTGCTGGGCGAAAAGGTCTCCGTCTGCTCCACCGGCATCGGCGGCCCGTCCGCCTCCATCGCCATGGAGGAGCTGCATCAGCTCGGCGCGGACACCTTCATCCGCACTGGCACCTGCGGCGGCATTGACTTAAACGTCAAGTCCGGCGACATCGTCGTCGCCACCGGCGCCATCCGCTACGAGCACACCTCGCTCGAATACGCGCCCATCGAGTTCCCCGCCGTCGCCGATTTCGACATCACCCTCGCCCTTCGTCAGGCATCCGAAGAGCTCGGCTACTGCACCCACACCGGCGTCGTCCAGTGCAAGGACAGCTTCTACGGCCAGCACTCCCCGGAAAAGAGCCCCGTCTACTATGAGCTTCTGCAAAAGTGGGAGAGCTGGAAGCGCCTTGGCGTCAAGGCAAGCGAAATGGAGTCCGCCGCAATGTTCGTCGTCGCCTCCGCGCTCGGCTGCCGCTGCGGCTCCTGCTTCCACGTTGTCTGGAACCAGGAGCGCGAAAAGGCCGGCCTCGATCAGGACATGAGCGAGGACACCTCCGCCTCCGTCAAGGTCGCCGTCGAAGGTCTCAAGAAGATCATCCAGCGCGACCGCGAGCTCGCCGCGCTCCCGAATCACGATCAAAAGCTGCTCGAAAAGAAAGAAAAGGGGCTTCTCCATGAGTGATAAAAAGGTCATCGGTATCCTCGGCGGCATGGGTCCTCTCGCTACCGCCGACCTCTTTCAGAAGATCACCCTGCACACGGCTGCCTCCTGCGATCAGGACCATCCGCGCGTGTGCATCGACTCCAATACCAATATTTCTGACCGCACGGCAGCCCTCCTGCACGGTGGCGCCGACCCCGTCCCCGAAATGGTCAAGAGCGCGCAGCGCCTCGAGTCCATCGGCGCGGATCTTCTCATCATGCCCTGCAACACCGCGCACAACTTTTATGACGCCGTCGCCTCGTCCGTCTCCATCCCCGTTCTGCACATGATCGCCATCACGCGCGACGCGCTCAAGTCCCGCGGCGTCAAATGCGCCGGTCTCCTCGCGACCGACGGCACCGTCCAGACCGGCATCTACCAGCGCACGTTCGAGGGCAGCGGCGTCGAGCTCATCACCCCCGACAACACCGAAGATCAATCCGCCGTCATGGACATCATCTACAACGGCGTCAAGGCCGGCGACCTCACGCATGACGCGACCGCCTTCCGCGCCGCCTGTGAGCATCTTCTCGCGCGCGGAGCCGAGGTCCTGATTCTCGGCTGCACCGAGCTCCCCCCCGCGTTCGACATCTATCATCTCGATTACCCCAACGTCGACCCGACGCTCGAGCTGGCGCTTGCTGCCGTCCGCGCCGCGGGCTGTGAAACCAAGTGAGGGCGCGCGCATGAGCTATGCCGATCAGGTTTTCCGCGCCAACTGCCTCGACATTCTCCAAAACGGCGTGCGCGACGACGACCTCACCGTCCGTCCCCACTGGGAGGACGGCACCCCCGCCCACACGATCAAAAAATTTGGCCTTGTCAACCGCTACGATCTGCAAAAGGAGTTTCCCATCCTCACCCTGCGCCGCACATACCTCAAAAGCGCGGTGGACGAGCTCCTCTGGATCTGGCAGAAAAAGTCCAACAACGTCCACGACCTCTCCTCCCACATCTGGGACGCCTGGGCGGACGAAACCGGTTCCATCGGCAAGGCCTACGGCTATCAGCTTGGCGTCAAGCACCAATACAAGGAGGGTATGTTCGATCAGGTCGACCGCGTGCTCTATGACCTCAGACATAACCCCGCCTCGCGCCGCATTCTCACAAGCCTCTACAATTTCGAGGACCTACACGACATGAACCTCTACCCCTGCGCCTACTCCATGACCTTCAACGTCTCGAACGGCACGCTGAACGCCATCCTGAATCAGCGCTCGCAGGACATGCTCGCCGCCAACAACTGGAACGTCTGTCAGTACGCGGTGCTCGTCCACATGTTTGCCCAGGTCTCCGGCCTCAAAGCAGGCGAGCTCGTCCACGTCATTGCCGACGCGCACATTTACGACCGCCACATCCCCATCATCGAAAAGATGCTCTCCGAGCCGGAGCACCCCGCCCCGCAGTTCACCCTCGATCCCGCCGTGACGGATTTCTACGCCTTCACTCCCGACAGCGTCCGGCTGGAAAATTATCAGTTCAGTCCCTTTGAAGACAAGATCCCCATTGCCGTCTGAGCGTTCGCACCGGCAAAATTTATAGAGAAAGCCATGGAGTTGATACTATGACCGCAATCGTCTGCGTTTCCCAGAGCTGGGGCATCGGCCGCGACGGCGCGCTGCTGTTCCGCATCTCTGCCGACCACAAGCGTTTCCGCGCCCTCACCGTCGGCAAGACCGTCATCCTCGGCCACAAGACCCTCGACACCTTCCCCGGCGGCAAGCCCCTCAAGGACCGCCGCAACATCGTCCTCTCCCACCGCGACCTCGACGTCCCCGGCGCGGAGATCGCCCACTCGTTTGATGCAGCCGCCGCGCTCGGCGGCGACGACGCCATCGTCATCGGCGGTGCCAGCGTCTACATGGCGCTTCTCTCCCGCTGCGACCGCGTCTACGTCACCAAGGTCGACGCTGACCCGGACGCCGACAGCTTCTTCCCCAACCTCGACGACAATCCCGACTGGCGCATCGAGTCGGAGAGCGAGACCTTTGAGGAAAACGGCCTCAAGTTCCGCTATGTCGACTATGTCCGCAAGTAAAAAGAGGGGCCAAGGCCCCTCTTTTTTTGCGCCCTAAAGGGCATGCGGAAGCAGCGCCAGCGGCGCTGCACGGGAAAAGGGGGCTATTCTCTTTCACGAAAGAGAATAGCCCCCTTTAAATCCCTCAAGAGAAAGGTTTCGATTGGCAGTCTGAGGCTCGAACAGCCTTTATGCCTCCGGAATGCAAATGCCTGCGCGCGGCTTCGCCGCGTTTGGTGTTGCTATACGACTTGACTCTCTCCTATTATCCGCTGTTGCGCAGCCGTTGGCAGCTCTGCTGCCTTACGGATGCGGCACACCCCTTGCGGGTGCCGCTCTGCTGATCTTGTGGAAGCACAGCCTAATCTCCGTCTACTTCGGATTTTATCAATTTTGCTGCTGCCTGCCAAGGCGACATTGCTGCGCTCGCCGCGGTTAGGTGGTGCGTTTCTCGCGGGGATAGGGTTCTTTTTCGTCGGTCAGGCCGACGAGATAGTCGATGCTTGTATGGTAGAATCCGGCGAGCTGCCCGGCGTATTCCAGCGGAAGCGCTCGCTCGCCGCGCTCGTATTTGGAATAGAGCGACTGGTCGCACATCAAAAATTCTGCGATCTGCTTTTGCGTGAAGTCTTTATCCTCCCGCAAATCACGAATCCGTAACTTCATTTACATCACCACTGCGATTATATCGTAAGACAATATGTCCTATTGACTTTTTGGACATATTGTCCTAAGATGAGCATTGAGGTGATTTCATGGAAAAGCAAACCTGCAATGATTGCGAGCATTTTCGCAGACATTATATCTTTACCGATGGAGAATACAGAGCATTGTACTACGGTCACTGCACCAGCAGGCGCTGCAAAAAACGAGAGGCGGACACCCCCGCCTGTGAAGATTTTACTCTCAAACCACCCCCACCCAAAGACCCCGCCAAATACTACATCGCCCACATCAAACTAATTCCAGCAGAAGACTGAAAAGCGCGGCGAGCGCAGCAATGCCGCGCCCGCAGGCAGTCTGCCGCCGGTCCACCGTCACTCGCGCCTCACGATAGTAAGGCGCGGTTGCTGAATGAACCGACTCGCAGAGACTCGTGGCGAAGCCACGTACACCGCACCTGATTACCCGCAAGGGGTATGCCACATCCGTAAGGCAGCAGAGCTGCCAACGGCTGTGCAATGCGCAGCGCGTGCAGTTCTTCAAGATAAAAACTGCCAATGTGCGGGGTCAAGGGGCAAGGCCCCTTGCGTTCTCTTGGGGGATCAAAAGGGGGCCATTCTCTCACGTGAGAGAATGACCCCCTTTAACGTACCCCTGCACGGTGCAGGGGAATAAGAACCAGCGCTGCCGCGCTGTAAACCCTCAGACGATAGGATCGTCAATATCTCTCGTCGCATACGCGTTCAGCGCCCAATCCGCTCGCGCGCCGGCGAGATACTCATAATACCCTTGTGCGCCGATCATCGCGCCGTTGTCACCACAGAGCTTGAGCGGCGGCATGTAGAGCCGGTAGCTGTGCTTTCGGCACTCCTTTTCGAGCTCTGCGCGGATGAACGAGTTCGCGGCGACACCGCCTGCGGCGACGAGTACCTTGCGCCCGCTTTGCTGCATGGCGAGCATCGCGCGCGGGATGAGCTCGTCGACAACGGCCTGCGTGAAGTCGCGCGCAAGCGCCGCACGGTCGAGCTGCTTTCCCGTCTGCTCGGCGTTGTGGGCAAGGTTTACGACGGCGGTCTTGAGACCCGAAAAGCTCATATCGAGAGGGCACCCGTCAATCTTCGCGCGCGGCAGCTCGTAGACGCCGCCCTCGCTCTCGTGGGCGAGCTTGTCCATCGCCGCGCCGCCGGGGTAGGGAAGGCCGAGCACGCGTGCGGCCTTGTCGAAGCACTCGCCCGCCGCGTCGTCGCGCGTCGCGCCGAGGAGCGCAAAGTCCGTGTAGTCGCGCACGTCGACGATGAGCGTGTTGCCGCCGGACATGCACAGCGCCAGAAACGGCGGCTCAAGCTCTGGGAACGCTAAGTAATTCGCGGCGATGTGGCCGCGGATGTGGTGCACAGGGATGAGCGGCACATTCAGCGCGTAGGCCGCGCTCTTGGCAAAGTTCAGCCCCACGAGCACCGCGCCGATGAGACCCGGCGCGTAGGTCGCGGCCACGGCGTCGATGTCTTTTTTCTCGACGCCCGCCTCCTTGAGCGCCTGATCGGTCAGCGCGGCGATGGCCTCGATGTGCTTGCGCGACGCGATCTCCGGCACGACGCCGCCGTAGAGCGCGTGCAGGTTGGCCTGCGACGCGATGGCGTCGGAGAGGATTTTGCGCCCGTCCTCGACGACCGCGACGGCGGTTTCGTCGCAGGAGGACTCGAAAGCGAGAATTTTCATTGCTGCGCCTCCGCTTCTGCCGCGCCGAATTCCTTCGTCATGATGATGGCGTCCTCTTTCGGGTGGTCGTAGTAGTTTTTGCGGCGGCCCTCGCCGCGGAAGCCGCGGCTGCCGTACAGCGCGATGGCGGCATAGTTGCTCTCACGCACCTCAAGCGTCAAGAACGCAAGGCCGCTGCCCTCGGCGAAGCGGATAAACACGTCGAGAAGCTGCCCCGCCACACCGCCGCGGCGGCAGTCGGGGCGGACGGCCATCTTGGTGATGCAGCCCTCGTCCACGACGGCGAGCAGCCCCGCGTAGCCGACGACGCTGCCGTTTTCTGCATCCAGCGCGACTAAGAAGGCCGAGCACGCGTTTTCAAGCTCCTCTGCGAGCATGTTGCGCGACCAGGGGTTCGAGAAGCATGTGCGCTCAAGCTCGGCAACGTCATTCAAATATTCGTTCGTCATCGGCACGATGCGGACTTTTTTCTTTAACTGTTCCATTGGTTTCCTCCGGTCATTTGGCTTCCAGCCAGTTTATGCCCCAGTGGGCCTCGGCGGTCAGGGGAACGGAGAGGTGCACTGCGCCCTCCATCTCCTCGGTGAGGAGCCGTGCGACCGTCTCCTTTTCCTCCTCCGGGCACTCGACGATGAGTTCGTCGTGCACCTGCAAAATGAGCTTTGCCTTTAAGTCTTCCTTGTGCAGCCGCTCGTCGACGCGCACCATTGCGAGCTTGATGACGTCCGCGGCTGTGCCCTGGATGGGCATGTTGCGCGCGACACGCTCGCCGAACGAACGGGTATTGAAGTTGCTCGCCGCCAGCTCGGGCAGCGCGCGGCGGCGGTGCATCAGCGTTTCGACATAGCCGCGCTCCTTCGCCTGCGCGACGACCTCATCCATATAGCGGCGGATGCCGGGGAAGCGCTCAAAGTAGGTCTCGATATATTCCTTCGCCTCATACACGGGAACGCCGATGTCCTGCGCGAGCGAGAAGGCGGAAATGCCGTACACGATGCCGAAGTTGACGGCCTTCGCGTGCGAGCGCATCTGCTTGGTGACCTGATCAGTCGGCACGCCGAAGACCTGCGCGGCCGTGACGGTGTGGATGTCCTCGCCGGTCAGAAACGCCTGCTTCATCGCCTCGTCGTCCGCGATGTGCGCGAGCAGCCGCAGCTCGATCTGGCTGTAGTCCGCGTCGACGAGTACGCAGCCGTCCGCGGGGACGAACATGCGGCGGAATTCGCTGCCGAGCTGCGTGCGCGTGGGGATATTCTGCAAATTCGGCTCGGTCGAGCTCAAACGGCCCGTCGCCGTGACGGTCATCTGGAAGCTCGTGTGGATGCGCCCGTCGGGCGCGATGACCTTCAAAAGACCGTCGCAGTAGGTCGAGCGGAATTTCGCGTACTGGCGGTACTGCAAAACCTCTTCGACGATGGGATTCTCCCACCGCAGTTTTTCGAGCACGTCCGCGTTCGTCGACCAGCCGGTCTTCGTCTTTTTGCCGTGCGGGAGCTGCAAGCGTTCAAAGAGCACCTCGCCGAGCTGCTTGGGGGAATTGATGTTGAACGGCCCGCCGGCCTCTTCATAGATGTGCTGCTCGAGCGTCTTGAGCTGCACTTCCATCTCGCTGCCGAAGGCCGCGAGAGCGTTCGCGTCCACGCGCATGCCCGCGTGCTCCATGCGCGCGAGTACGGCGCAGAGGGGCAGCTCAACCTCATAATAGAGCTCGTGCAGCTCGCGCTTCTCAAGTTCGGGGGCAAAGGCCTCATACAGCGTATCGACGGCGCTGGTATAGACGTGGAACGCCGTCTCGGCCTCGGCCGTGTCGCCGAGCATCGAGAAAGCGTCTGGATCTAAGTGCTTCGGCTCGGCAAGCGTCTGGTGGAAGTAGGCGGCGAAGAGCGACGCGATATCGTACTTGCCCGCCGTCGCGTCGAGCAGGTACCCTGCGAGCGCGGTGTCAAAAATGAACCCTTCGATGGGAAGGCCGTTTTCGAGCAGCGTGCGCTGGAGGTCCTTGACGTTGTGGCTGACTTTCTTGATATCATCCGAGAACAGGGCGCGCAGCAGCGCGTTCCAGTCGCCCTCGTAGCGGCTGAAGTAGAACTCGGCAGAGACGGCGGTCGATTCGCCTGCAATGAAGTCGACGATCACGCCGGAAAGGTCCGGCAGCGCCAGCAGCGTCACGTGCTCCGCCTTGCGGAAGAGCGAGAGATATTCCTTGGCCTTTTCCGCCGTGGTCACGGCCTCGGCGGTCACGGTGAGGTCGACCGGCTCCTCGGCGGCGGGGATGTCGGCGGGCGGCTTGAGACCGTATTTGTCGATGAGCTTGGTAAATTCCAGCTTCATAAAGAGCGGGTAGAGCGTGTCTGACGGCGCCTTGCGCAGATTGTCCTGCGGAGAAAATTCGAGTGGTGCGTCCGTCACGATGGTCGCGAGGTGGAAGCTCTGGCGTGCGCTCTCCTCGCCCTCGGTGAGCTTTTTGATGACGTTCGGCTTGGCCTCGATATCGGGGAGCAGCCGGTAAATTTCGTCGATGCTCTGGTATTTCTGGATGAGCGCCATCGCCGTCTTTTCGCCAACGCCCGGCACGCCGGGGATATTGTCGCTCGCGTCGCCCATCAGGGCCTTGAGGTCGACAATGTGGATGGGCGCAAAGCCGTAGACCTCACGAAAGCTCTCGGGCGTCATGTCCTTCGTCGTGGTCTGGCCCATGCGCGTGGAAATGAGCTTGACGGTCGTGTGCTCGGTCACGAGCTGCAAAGAATCCTTGTCTCCCGTGGCGACGACACAGTCCCAGCCTGCGCTTTCGCACTTGCGCGAGATCGTGCCGATCAGATCGTCGGCTTCAAAGCCCGCGAGCTCGTAGCGGGGGATGTTCATCGCGTCGAGCACGTCCTTGAGCACCGGCATCTGCATGGCGAGCTCTTCGGGCATGGCGTGGCGCGTGGCCTTGTAGCCCTCGTACTCGAGGTGGCGGAACGTCGGCTCGCGGCGGTCGAAGGCGACGCACAGCGCCTCGGGCTTTTCCTCGTCGAGTAAGCGGCCGAGCATCGTCAGAAAGCCGAAGATCGCGTGGGTGAAAAATCCGTCGCGCGTGGTGAGCGGACGGACACCGTAATAGGCGCGGTTGATGATGGAGTTGCCGTCTAAAACCATCAGCTTCACGGCATGCACCTCCCAAAATGCAAATTTTTACTAAATATAGTATAGCGCAAAGCAAACAAAAACACAACAGAAACCGGCGGAACTCTCGGCGCGGAGTGAGAAAGTGTGGTAAAAATAAACAGAACACTTGCAATTTCTTGTCGGGATGTTTATAATATTGACTGAAAATCTGTTTTGCTTCCTAATTTTTTGTTAGGAAGCGGGCGGAAAAACAAAAAAGAAAGGGAGAAAATCATGGAAAAGCTATTTAAGCTGAAGGCCAACGGTACTACGGTACGCACTGAGATCCTTGCCGGTCTTACCACGTTTATGACCATGGCCTACATCATCGCGCTCAACCCGAACCTGCTGACCAACTTTGCAGTGGGTACGCCGCTGTGGAACGGTGTGTTCCTTGCCACCTGCATCGCCTCGGCGATCGGCACGATTTGCATGGCGTTTTTCGCCAACAAGCCGTTCGTCATGGCGCCCGGCATGGGACTCAACAGCTTCTTCGCGGTGGTCGTCGCCAACATCGCGGTCATCAACGAGTGCGAGTACGAGTCCGCGTTCCAGGCGGCGCTCGTCATCATCCTTGTCGAGGGTATCGTGTTCCTCATCCTCACGCTCTTAAAGGTGCGTGAGAAGATCGTGGAGGCCATTCCTCTCGGCGTGCGCTACGGCATCGCTCCCGCCATCGGCCTGATGCTGATGAACGTTGGCCTTGGCTCCAATGTCGGTATCTACTCTGAAAACGGCGGCCCGTTCTACATGATGCGTGACTTCTTCGGCGCGCTGACGCCCAGCATCATCAAGGGCAACATGGGCGCGGGCTACGATGCGATGGTCCTGACCGTCGTGACCGCGTTCCTCGGCGTTTTCGTCATGGTCGTCCTCGCCAAGAAGGGCGTGAAGGCGGCAGTGCTGCTCGGCATGCTGTTCTCGTCCGTCATCTACTGGGCGGGCAGCGCCATCTTCCTGCATGTCAATCCGTTTGCGAGCCTCGCGACTGCGAGCTTTGTCCCGCCTTTCGCCGACATGGTCTCCACCACGCTTTTCAAGTTTGACTTTGCGGGCTTTGTGAACATCGGCTGGTTCACCGCCATCACGCTCGTCATCACCTTCTGCATGATCGATATGTTCGATACCATCGGCACGCTCGTCGGTACGGCCTCCCGCGCCGGCATGGTCGATCAGGACGGCAACATGCCCCAGATGAAGGAAGCCCTGCTGTCCGATGCCATCGGTACGGTCGCGGGCGCCTGCACCGGTACCTCCACCGTCACCACGTTCATCGAGTCCGCCTCCGGCGTGGAAGCGGGCGGCCGCACGGGCCTGACCGCGCTCACCGCGGGCATCCTGTTCCTCGCCTGCATGTTCCTCGCCCCCATCGCCGCCGTCATCCCCGGCGCTGCGACCTCCGCCGCACTGATCTATGTCGGCGTTCTGATGCTCCAGGGCCTCAAGAATGTGGACTTCAGCGACATGGACCAAATGCTGCCGGTGTCCATCATGCTCATCGGTATGCCGATCTCCGGCTCCATCGGCCACGCCATCGGCCTGGGCCTCATCTCCTACACCTTTGTCAAGGTGCTCTCCGGCAAGGCTAAGGACGTCAGCGTTCTGACCTACGTGATCTCCGCTCTGTTCCTTGTCAAGTTCTTCGCCGTCGTGTAAGTGTGTGAAAAAACCTTAAAAAGAGCGTCCCGAACGGGACGCTCTTTTTTTCTGCGCCGCGGTATGATATCATGACGAAGATACATAGGGTAATAGGAGCGCACGGCGAAAAAACCTTGAAAAATCAAGGATTGCAACTGCCGGTTGACAAATTTGACAGTGCGCTTTCTTTCCCGCAACCGCGAAATAGGCTATGATAACGCCATTCAGACGGCGCGGGACCGCGCCTTAGAATTCAGGAGGAAGACGATATGATCTTAGCGGATAAAATCATCACGCTGCGCAAAAAGGCGGGCTGGTCGCAGGAGGAGTTGGCAAGTCAGCTCGGGGTGACGCGCCAGTCGGTATCCAAGTGGGAGGGCGCGCAGTCCGTGCCCGACCTTGACAAGGTGGTGCAGATGAGCCGGCTGTTTGGCGTGAGCACCGACTATTTATTGAAGGACGAACTCGAAGAAGAGGAGTTCGTCGAATCCGAGGCGGACGAAACGCCGCTGCGGAGAGTGACGATGGAGCAGGCGGCGCGATACCTTGCGCTGCGCAAGGCCTGCGCGCCGAAGATCGCACTGGCGGTGGCGATGTGCATCGTCTCGCCGGTCGTGATCATTTTTCTCTCCGCCATGGCGGACGCGGGCCTGGGTGGTATTTCGGAGGATCTGGCCGCAGGTCTCGGCGTGAGCGTCATTTTGGTGCTGGTCGCCATTGCGGTGGGGATGTTCCTCTCGTGCGGGGCGAAGACGAAGGAATTCGACTTTCTTGAAAAAGAGCCGTTTGAGACCGAGTACGGCGTGAGCGGCATGGTGCGCGAGCGGCGCAAGGTCTATGAGCCGACCGCCTCGCGCTGTACGATCCTCGGCGTGGTGCTGTGCATCCTTGCTGTCGTGCCGCTGATGCTCGGGGTCGGTCTCGCGTCGTCCGATGTCGCCGCGCTGCTCGTGCGCGTCGCTCCGGCGGATGTTTACGCCGCGGCGGCGGTGGATGCGCTGCTGCTTCTGGTCGCCTGCGGCGTGGGCGTGCTCGTCTGGAGCGGAACGTACACCGGCGCGATGGACCAGCTGCTCGAGGAGGGCGACTACACGCGCAAAAAGAAGGCGCGCAGCGGCGTAATGAGCACAGTGTCGCTCATCTACTGGCTGAGCGTGACGGCGATCTTCCTGTTCTACACTTTCGGACCCAAGGGGAACGGCCAGCCGCAGTATAGCTGGTTTATCTGGGCCGTTGGCGGCGTACTGTATGCGGCGGTGATGGGTATTGTGTCGCTCGTGCTGTATCACAAAGATAAAATATAAAGCGGACTTGACAAATTGGAACGACAGTGATATCCTACAAGTAAAGCAAACTTGACATTTGCAAAATGGCTCTTGACAGTTGAAAATCACATGATATTATTTTGATATCACAAAGATATTCGAAACGGCTGCAAGAAGAAAAGAGGGAGAACCTTATGCTCTATATTGAACACCTGACCAAGACCTTCGGCGAAAAGAAAGCCGTGGATGATCTGTCGCTCCACATCGCGCCAGGGGAGATCTACGGCTTCATCGGCCACAACGGCGCGGGCAAGACCACGACGCTCAAGTCGGTCGTCGGCATCCAGCAGTTCGATTCCGGCAGGATCACGATCGGCGGGCACTCCATTCAGGACGATCCCATCGCCTGCAAGAAGATGCTCGCCTACATCCCGGATAACCCCGACCTCTACGAGTTTATGACGGGCATCCAGTACCTCAATTTTATCGCCGACATCTTCGGTGTGGAGGAAAGCGCGCGGCAGGAGCGCATCCGCAAGTACGCGGACCTCTTCGAGCTGACGACCGACCTGGCGCAGCCCGTCGCGGCCTATTCCCACGGCATGAAGCAGAAGCTTGCCATCATTTCGGCGTGGCTGCACGAGCCGAAGCTCATTTTGATGGATGAGCCGTTCGTCGGCCTCGACCCGAAGGCTTCACATATCTTAAAGGGCATGATGCGCGAGGTGTGCGACGCGGGCGGCGCGATCTTCTTCTCGACCCACGTGCTTGAGGTGGCCGAAAAACTCTGCGACAAGGTCGCCATCATCAAGGGCGGCAAGCTCATCCGCTCAGGCACGATGGAGGAGGTCAAGGGCGACGACTCGCTCGAGGAGGTCTTCCTTGAGCTGGAGGGCGAATCATGCTGAAAACGCTCGTCAAGAAGCAGCTGATGGAAATTTTCCGCAGCTACTTTTATAATGCCAAAACCAATAAAAAACGTTCGACGGCGGGGATTATCGCTTATATCCTGCTCTTTGCCGCGTTGATGATCGGCCTCGGCGGGATGTTCACGGGGCTTTCCGTTTCGCTCTGTGCGCCGCTTACGCAGGCGGGGATGGGCTGGCTCTATTTTGCACTCATGTCGCTGCTCGCCATCTTTCTCGGCGCGTTCGGCAGCGTGTTCAACACGTATTCGGGCCTGTACTTCGCTAAGGACAACGACCTGCTGCTGTCTCTACCCATCCCGGTGCGGACGCTGATGGCCTCGCGGCTGCTGACGGTCTATCTCATGGGCCTCATGTACTCCGCGGTCGTCATCCTGCCCGCGGTCATCGTCTACTGGGTCACGGTCTCGACGGCGCCGATGGCGCTCCTCGGCGGCGTGCTGCTGACGGCGCTCATCTCAATCTTCGTGCTCACGCTCTCGTGCGCGCTGGGCTGGGTCGTGGCGAAGGTGAGCCGTAAGCTCAAGCACAAGAGCTTCATCACGGTCATCGTCTCGCTCGCAGGGCTTGCCATCTACTATTTCTTCGTCTTCAAGGCGCAGACGGCCATCGAGCAGCTCGTCGCCAACGCCGCGGTCTACGGTGAGAAGATCAAGGGTGCGGCGCACCCGCTCTACGTCTTTGGCCTGACCGGTACGGGCGATGTGACAGCGATGCTGCTGAGCGCGGCGGTCATCCTCGCGCTGTTTGCGCTGACGTGGACGCTGCTCTCGCGCAGCTTTTTGCAGATCACGACTGCGTCGGGCGCATCGGGCAAGGCTGTGTACCGCGAAAAGGCCGTCAAGCGCCGGAGCATCGATGGGGCACTTTTCGGCAAGGAGCTCGCGCGCTTCACCGCGAGCCCGAACTACATGCTCAACAGCGGCCTCGGTATCCTGCTGCTGCCGATCTCGGGCATCCTGCTTTTGTGGAAGGGCGGAACGGTCGTGTCGCTGCTGAACGAGGCCTTCACCTCGCAGAGCAGCTGCGCGGAGGTGCTGCTCTGCACCGGCGTGTGCGCCATTGCGTCGATGAACGACATGGCGACGCCGTCGGTCTCGCTCGAGGGAAAGTCCCTCTGGCTCGCGCAATCGCTGCCCGTCAAGCCCTGGCAGGTGCTTCGCGCAAAGCTCAAGGTACAGCTTGCGCTTACGGCCCTTCCAGCGCTCGTGCCGCTTGCCTGCATGGCGTTTATCCTGCCTGTGACGGCGGCGCTGCCGCTCGTTTTTGCCGAGGCACTCGCGTACATCGCGTTTTCTGCGTGCCTGGGGCTGACGCTCGGCGTCGCGCGGGCAAACCTGACGTGGACGAGCGAGCTCATGCCCATCAAGCAAAGTCTGGCCGTGACGATCGCGCTGTTCGGCGGCTGGCTCTACGCCATCGTGTTCGCGGGGCTCTACCTCTGGCAGGGGTGGAAGCTCGGCGCGGCTGCGTATCTTGCCATCGCGGCGGCGGTGACGCTCGCGGTGACAGCGCTGCTTCTTCGCTGGCTCAAAACGAAGGGCGCACAGCGCTTTGCGATGCTGTAAAGGAAAATAAAATGAGAGAGTGCGGCGGTCGAAGGACCGCCGCACTTCTTTTATCTAGGCAGGGGCAAAAATTTACACAGTTCGTTCTTGCGGAAAGCGGCGGACCATGCTGTTATGTGACTACACTCACAAGTAAACTTTGAGGAGCGTGATCGATATGCTGCTGCGCGGCAAGCAGGCGAGCGGACTTTTGACGCAGCAGAAGATGCTGCGCGCCGCTGTAAAGCTGTTTTTGGAAAAGAGATATGAGGGCACGACGACCGCGGAGATCGCCCGCGCCGCGGGCATGCCGCCAAGCTCGTTTTTCCGGGCCTTTCCCAGTAAGGAGGCGCTGCTGCTCGAGCTTGACAAGCGGATGTTCAGCGGGCAGTTCACGCTGGCCGAGCAGCACAGCGCGGCACGTGCTCTACGAGGTGGGGGGCGGCTATCCAGCTCCACATCGCCGGGCTGACCGAGCCACTGCGCAAGCTGTACGTGACGGCCTACACGCTGTCGTCAACCTCGGCATACCTGCATCGCAGCACGGCGAAGCGGCTGGAGGGCATCTTCGGGGACTATCTTCCGGACGCGGAGGCCAAGGACTTTTACGAGATGGAGATCGCCTCGACGGGCATGATGCGCTCGTTCGTGGCCGTGCCGTGCGACATGTACTTTACCGTGGAGCGCAAGATCGCGCGCTTTTTGGAGTGCGCGCTTAAGCTTTGCAATGTGCCGCCAGAGCGGCGGCGGGGGTCAGCGCGGCCGTTTTGCAGCTCGACCTGCACACCATGGCGGCGGGCATCATCCGAACGACCGTCCAGCAGGCGGAAAAGGGCTTTGAAGCCCTGACAGAACGGTAAATTTCGGCAAGGGGATATCCCCTTGGTGCATCCGATGGATGCACCAATCGCTTTGATGGAGGATTGATATGAAAAAACGTATTTTCAGCTTTTTTGACGGCCCTGTGCCTGTGCCTGACGCTGTTGCCGACGGCGGCGCGGGCGGAGAACAATTGGGAGAGTTGGACGATATTTGATGGCACCAATTTGAACCTGTCGGACGGTAGTTACTATTTAGGTGGCAATGTTACTATTAGCGGCGAAATTACAATCAGCGGAGCCGTCACATTTGATTTGAATGGGTATAAGCTGGCTCTGTACCATTGCCAGAATGAAATTAAAGGTCGTGTCCGTGTCCGACATAATCAGGAACAGAGCTGTTTTTTTATCCCCGATGGTGTCAAGTTCCAGTTCGTCGTCCTCCATCAGCTCCCGGACTTCCCGGATGTCAAAAGGGGCCATTCTTGCGCCTGCGCTGATAAGGATTGAGGAACGGGTCTTGCCCGCCGAAAGCAGGAATTTTTTATACTGGCGGACGGCAAAGTGGTCTGGATCGCGTTCCTCCAATCGCTCAAACATCAAATCCACCGGCGATTGAAATTCCGGGTCGTCCTCACGGGCTTCGCTGGCATTTATCATTTCAAGCAGCGTCGTGAAGTTCATTTCTTCCTCCGGCGCTTCCTGCCAGATATAGCCGATCAGGGCCGTGTAGAACAGCCGTTCCGATTTCACCCAAAAATCTTCTGCGCTTTTTTCGCCCTCTCCCTTAGTGTTGCAGATCAAGGTATTTACCAGCTTCAACACGTCTTTTTCCGAGTGCAGATACCGAAACGGGTTGTATTTCATGCTCTTGGAAAAATTGATGGTGTTCAGCACTTTCACGCGGTAGCCGCTGCGGATAAGGAGCTGGCCCACTTCACCGATCAAGCTGCCCTTGGGATCGGTTATCACAAACGAGGTCGGATAGTCCTTGGACACACATTGCATCAGGTTTGGCTTCACGAAGAACCGGGTCTTGCCGGAGCCGGAACCGCCGATTACAAGGACATTCTTGTTTCGTGCGGTTTTGGGGTCTTTCGGCCTGTTGTTCATGGTGAGCCGTTCCGTCTGTGTCAGCAGAATGTTGTTGTCAAAATTGGGGTCGATATAGGGGGCTATATCCTTGGGGCCGCCCCATGAAGCGTTTTGTCAAGTGCTTTTCGCAATTTATTGACGCAAAACAGGATTTTTTCAAGAGAAAAGCCCCATGCGGTCAACATGGGGCGAGTTGATAAAGTGAAAGTGCGAAAGTGCAAGGTGCAAAGGCTCTGCGTTTTGCACTTTCATTTTGCAGTTTCGGGCGGCTGCTTCTTCTTGATGAAGTTGTACCATTGACTTCCAACGCGCCTTGCGCCCAATATGCCGCCCATGCTGCGCTTGGCATTTTGTACCGTTCTTTCGGATATTCCGGCTTCGGCTGCCGCCTTGACAATATCCTCGCTTGCCATTTCCTTACCGTCTGCAAGTAAATCGAGTATCAACCTTTCCGCTTGCTCGGTCTTGGTTTCGGTGTTGCCGCCTGTGCCGGACAGCAGTTCATCAGCGGTAATGTCATATTCGCCTATCCATGAAAAGCCGCTTTCCGCGCCCAACGAAAACGCCATAGGCTTACCCTCCGGTGCAAGGGAAGATTTGTCGTGAATGATAACGCGCACATTCGGCTCTCGTTTCACGCGCCCTATGAGCAGCACACTACGAGCGGCGGCTCGGAAGTCGATAGAGCCTAATCCCCGGTATGCGCTCTGACCTCCGGCAGCTTTGTTCAAGTGCCCGATAAGCACAACGGCACACCCGGTACGCTCTGCAACTTCGGCAAGGCGGCGAAAGATAGGGCGTATTTCGTTTGCCTTGTTCATATCCGTTTTTTCGCCTACATACGCCTGTATGGGGTCAAGGATTATAAGACGCGCCCCGGTCTGCCGGATTGCCCTTTCTATGCGTTCATCGGATAAGGACAATTCCTGTTTGCCCTCGTCAATGACAAGTACCCGGTCAAGGTCTGCGTCCGCTTCCATAAGGCGCGGCTTGACGGTATCGCCCAAACCGTCCTCTGCGGTCTGATAGATAACATTAAAAGGCTCATGCTCTGCCATAGCCGGAAAGGGCTTGCGGTTGGTACAGGCGGCGCAAAGGCGCAGGGCAAGGGTGGTTTTTCCCTCGCCGGGGTTGCCCTGTACGATTGTTACCTTTCCAAAAGGGATATACGGCTCCCATAGCCATTCAACGGTCTGTGTGTCAACCTCGCTCATGCGGATAATTTCAACGGTTTCTTCCTGTTGCGGCTCACGCAAGCCATAGACAGCTTCGCGCAGATATTTTCCGTCTGTAATTTCCTCTTTACGCTGTAAAACCTCGTTCCAGTCTTTGAACAACGGTACAAGGCGATTGACGGTGTAGCCTTGGGGGATAATGCTGTTAAGGCGGCTGCAAGCGTCTGTCCCGGCTTTGTCGCTGTCAAGGCAGAGATAGACGGTCTTGATATTCGGACGGTCAGAGAGAAAACGCAGCAGGGCTTTTTCACTCACGCCGCCCAATGACAGATAGCTTTGTTTCTGCCATTCCTTTTTGAACAGGCAGAGGAAAGAGAGCAGGTCAACGGGGGCTTCAAAGACAAAAAGCCTTTCGCCCTCGCCCCGGTAGCAGAAGTTAAAAGTCTTGTCGCTGCCTTTCACATCAAGCCGGAAGCTGCCCACCGTTCCCCGTTGGTGGGCATATCTCGGTATGCCGCTTTCATCTCTGCCGACAAATACGGCGTTATGGTGGGCGGCTTCCTCGTAGAGATCGCCGCAGGAAAAGAAAAAGCCCGACACATCTTCATCAATGCGCCGGGCGGCTGTAAGGTAGTTCCTCGCTGTTTGGTTGTCGGGGCTTTTGGGTGGTAGTCTGAATTGCAGATAGACGGGTGGGGGTGCTTCGCCCCGTTCGCCTATCAGCATTTCAACGGCTTCAAGAAAACTTTTGCCGTAAAACTCCATGACAAAATCAATCGGACCGCCGCCTTTGCTCTGGCTGTGCCGATACCATCTGTTTTCTCTGACCGTCAAGCTGTCGTGCCGTTTCCAACGGTACTCCTGTCCGGCGCGTTCAAGCTGTTCGCCCTGGGCTTGCAGGAATGATACAAGGTCGGTCTGATTTGCCCGGTCAATCTGTTCTTTGGTGTAGGTCATAGGGAAATATCCTCCTTTTTGCGTCTTGGTGTTTGGTGTGTCTGTTCCTGTGTGCGCTGCTCGGCTTGCTCTACAATATCAATGCACTTTCGGATTTGCTGTAACTCCTTAACCTCGCTGCGCTTTGTTTTCAGTTCTTCATATTCGCCTGTGGATTGGGCTTTCAGTTCGTCAAATTCTTTCTGCCACTCGGACACCTTGAAAGACTTTGTACCCTCCGGCAGATTTGCGTGCAGGAAACGGTTGGCGGCGTTCCAGATAATGAGGTCGCTTTCGTGGGCTTGCTCAAATTTTTCTCTCTTTTTGCCCCATCCGTTTTTCAGCGTTTTCAGTTCATCGTGAATGGGCTTCAAGCGGTTGTAGTTGCTGCCATGCTCGATAAACTTTTCCAATGTCCTCATGCGCTTCTGCTTGGCAACAACGCTTGTATTCAGCCGCTTTGCTTCTTCATCAACAGAGGAAAGGGCAGCGTCCAAATCTTCAAGGGTAGCAATGCCCTTGCTTTGCAGATAGACAATCGCCTTGCTGATTTTTTGCAATTCCCCGGCAGTATGCTGTTGCTGCCAGCCCTGTGAATACTTCCGGCTTTTCTCTCGTTCAATGCTCAAATACCTTGTAAGCAGCGTGGCAATATCGGGAGAGTGCGGGGCAGCTTGCAGTTGCTTCTTAGCGGCGAAAACCTCCGCAAGCCATTCTTTCAAGCTGTCGATATAGCCCCGGATTTCCCGCATAAGTCGGTTGGTCTTTTGTATCATGCGGTTGATTTCTCCCTTGTCGGTGGCTATGCCTTTCTTCTCCATTTGGGAAGCTGCAACACCCATGTGGACGGTGGGGAGTTCCTCAATACCACGCTCTGCATGGCTGCGGTGGTCGATACGCTCCGCGCTGCCGCTTCGCTCTAAATAGTCGTTGGCAAGGTCAGCCCACGCCTTGCGCCATAGGTCGGCGTTCTCCTGCCTGTTCCAGTCCATAAGGTCAACCTTGCGCGTCTTGTATCTGCCGCTTGGCAGCTTTACGCGCTCCCCATTTTCGTCAAGGACATATTCCTTTTTTGACTTCGCCGCCCATGTGCCTTTTTCATCAAGGGGGCGCATAGTCAAAAGGATATGAGCGTGTGGGTTGCCGTTGCCTGTGTCGTGGATATTGAAGTCGGCGCACATTCCTTTGGAAACAAATTGAGAGGAACAGTATTCCCGGACAAGGCGGGTCTGTTCCTCTCTTGAAAGTTCAACAGGTAGGGCGATTTCGATTTCCCTCGCAAGCTGTGAGTTATTCGATTTTTCGATTTGCTCCACGCTGTTCCATAGAATAGAACGGTCAGAGAAAGAGGGTGGGGCATGGGGCGGCAGCATGATTTCAGAATGAACAACGCCGCCTTTTCTTGTATAGTCGTGGGTCAGTCCGTCCCACTCGTTTGTCAGCTTCTCTCCGGCGCGGTAGGCTGCTGCGGCTACGGCAGATTTGCCCTTTCCCCGGCTGACAATCTTAATGCTGCAATGGTAGATTGCGATAGTATCACCTCCCGATACGGTCAACAAAACCCCATGAAAGTGAATAGCTTGCAAAGCAAGGTGTTCGCTTTCGTGGGGTACACAAAAGGGTAGACAGCGCAAGCTGTCGCAGGGAAAGTGTAGGTTTCCCTGTCGCGGCGCAAGCCGCCAATCTCTGCACAAGGCAATAATGCCCGGTGCGGAGATAAAGCCCTCGGCAGAGCGCACACGCCCGTTAGGGTGTATAAGTGCGCCCTTGTGTGCAAGGGTAATTCTTCGGTGTCGCTTCTCCGGCTCGTTTTCTCAAAAACTCCTGCGCTTTGTCGCTGAGTGCCGGTACAAGGCTTTCAAGGTAGCCGCCCCGCGAACAAAGACGGTGGTTGCGCTCCTTGCGCTTCTCAATGGCAAGTTTGCGGTCAAGCATTTTGTTCCTGTTCTCATACTGCCGGATTTTCTTCTGTGTCAGTTCCATTTCGGCGTTACATTCCTCGATGGTGGTCGGTGGTTTTTTCTTCGACATGGTAGCCCTCCTTTTTGATTTTTAGTAAAAGAAAAGGGCGGCTACTTCGGTTTGGAAATAGTCGCCCTGTTGGGGAATTATGTTATTGTTATTTGAATAATATTATTCTGCCGCGTCTGTGTTACTTTTATCTGCTTTCTTCATTTTCAAGGAGCCCAAAATAAAGACAGCTCCGAAAATGAAACAAAGGACAGACCAGATAGCAAGGTCAGAGAAGCTACCGTAATTTACAATTCCCAGCAGTCCGCCCAACAGATAGAATACTCCGGCAACAATTCCGCCGCCTTTGCTCTTTCGGGTTGCTACTCCAACGATGCCTGCAATCAGCATACAGAAAGCAAGCAACATTCCTGATGTTCCGCTTACTTCGCCGTTATCTGCTAAAGCATTTCCTAATCCGGCAGCGCAAGATTGAAAAGCTACTAAAACAAATAAAACCATGCTGATAATTCCGATTACTAATTTTGCCGTTTTCATGTTGCACACCTCATCTCGTTACGGATTTAATGTAATTACCTCATTTGCAAAATCTTCGCCCATAAAATCATCAGCATCGTATGCTCTAAACAGGACTTCGATTTCTTCCACTTCGGTAATTCCGTTTTCCTCTAAAGTTGTATCAGACCATGCCATAGAACTAAATGCACATTTTCCGGCAGAAACAGAAGTTGCATAGAATGGGTCTGCCATAAAGCCGTTTACAGATGCGTCATCAACGCTGAACATTACCGTTTTGTCTGTCTTGTTCAGCAAGAACAGATTGGCAGTATAGCCCCATATCTCATCATCTTCATAGCCTGTTACGATAACAGTAACATAATCATTATCGATAATCACATTATCAGTAGCCTGTGCTTCTCTCACAAATGCAACAGCGTTTTCTTCTCCGTATGGATAGACATGGATTGTTTCCTTTCCAACAGGGTCAGCAGACCAATCATTGCTATCATACACCTTGAAAGTCAATTCAATATCTGTGTATTCAACAATACCATTTTCCTCAAGAGTATCGGTGCTAAAGTTGATTTCTTCGTTAGCCTTTTTGCCAGCAGCTACCTCGCTTGCAAACATTGGATCGCACTGAACACCATTGATGGAAGCACTCTCGACAGAGAACATATAGGTTTTCTCTGTGGACTTGTTTTCAAGCTGTGCTTTCAGAGTGTAGCCCCACATATTATCGGGGTCGATTTCGGTAATTTTTACCGCACACTCTGCGTTGTCAATGGCAACAACTTCCTCAAATACGATTTGATTTTCGGTGTTGTCGTTTTCGGTGCTTTCTTCATTTTGAGAAGAAGCGGGGGCATCGTCAGATGCGTCAGGTGTCGCTTCTCCGCCACAAGCTGCAAGAGATAGCACTAAAGCAAGCGAAAGAAGCAAGGTTACAAGTTTTTTCATTCCATTCCCTCCGTTATTAAAAAGTGTAACTTTCCAAATTTAAAAAAGCGACTCATAGAATTATTTCCTCCCGTTAAATAATAGATAACTATTAAAAATAGACAATACTTGCTCATAAGTAATGGTACTTAAATTGTTTACTTTGGCGTGTTTCATTGCTTGATGAAACTGATTTTTAGTAAACAGTTGACGATATTCTCGATTGACCCATTTTGAAACAAAGTACGTATATAGCTTCCAATATTTATCTGGAACATCTGTGGTATGGCGGGTAAGTTTTATTAAGACACTGTTTACTTTTGGTTTAGGATGAAAGCATTCCGCTGGCAGCTTAAGCAATTGCTGAATCGAGACTTGAGTGTGCAAGAGCAACCCTAGTGTTCGGTGAATATCCAAGGTACGCTTGTAGAATCCTTCTTCAACAATCAGATAGATGTCAGACGCATGGCTTTCAAAAACCACTTTTTTAATAATTTGTGTGCTTAAATGGTAAGGAATACTCCCAACAATTTTATACCTCTGTTTGTTAGGGAATTGAAACTGTAGAATATCTTGGTGAATTAAAGTGACACGAGTATTCAGTTTTAATTTTTCTGACGATAAGTTGAATAGATGACTGTCTAATTCAATAGACGTTACCTGTTTACTTATTTTAGCCAGTTTCGTCGTTAAATGCCCTTTACCTGTTCCAATTTCGTAAACGGTATCGGTTTCTTTTAAATTCAATTGTTTTATTATTTGGTTGAGTACTTTTTCACTCGTTAAAAAGTTTTGAGAATATTTTATATTTTTGTTCATGTAATCTCTCCTGAAGTGATTACATCTATAAACAAATACAGAAGTTAAACGATTTGTTTGTAATTTTAGTTATCTGTTTAAAAAGTCATAAGATTAGTCACTGGTAGGAATTAATCTAACGTATTTATTTATCTGCGTAATCACTGTTTTTAGTCTGTTTCAAAACAGTAGATGTTTTATCTACATTACGCATTTGGAATACCAACATGACGAATCCCTCCTTCTTAATTACAAATTTTTAGCATCTAATTTAACTTCAATTCCTATTATACAAAATTTTAAGATACCAATCGAGCCATTCAAGCGTTTCTTCCGAAAGACCATCCGCATCTACCATCCGATCACCAAATCGGACTTGATTTCCAGTTCCTTCTCTTTGCTCAAAAACAATCCATTTTTCGTTCATAAAAATCTCTATGGTATTGTCGGCTCCGTATTGATATTCAAAGCCCGTCCCGAAATTGGATTGGTTATCTTTTGTCGGTATCTCAGAACCGTCAACCGTCGAAGTAATTTCCCCATCCATTACTCCACAACGGGCACTTACGGTACTCTCTTTCCCCGTATCGTAGTAGAGTTTACCATCCACCATCACCATAGGAATTTTGTCCCATTCAAGTGGCAGCTCGGAGGAATGCTTCGTTACTAATTCATCAAATACAGATAGTTCTATGTTGTCCTTAGATGTTTTCCAAAAATATCCGTCTTTCTCAATAGTTCCATCATTCATTATTACAACAGTGTCTATCTGTTTCCCTTCTGTATCATACCACCTTACTGAATAACTCCACCCTGTACTGTCGTTACTTTTCTCACCTTTTTCAAATTCTAATGACAGTATATCAGCAATTTGCGAAATTACTTCTTCTTCGGTGACCTCTACCGTTTCTCCCGTATTTCCTGATTGTATTTCTATTTTTCCAACTTCTCTATCTTCGAGAGTAATGATACTATCACTGTTGTTACACCCACTTAATACAAAAGACGCCACTAATACCAAACATAAAATAAGAGCAATTTTCTTCATTGTATCACACCGCCTTTCCTACTTGTAGTGACGAAAAAAATGTCCTTTTGTTTCCTATCTACCACCAAAAATTTTTGAAAACCAGCTTTTTTTCTGTTCCGGCTCCTGCTGATCCGCTCCACTCTCCCCGGAAAGAAGCTGTTGCTTCATTGTTCCCGCGTGGAGTGCCTGGGCCGCTGCCGCTGTCTGCTGGGCGGCTACCAGGGCCTCAGTCAGCTTTGCAATCTGCCGGTCTTTTACTTCAAGCTGCCCTTGCAGCGTGTCGATAGTTGCCTGTAAAACGCAAACTAAATCGCCAACTTCGTGGTTTTCGGTTTGCGTTTTAGTTTGCGATTGGTTTTCGATTTCGGTTTGCGATTTTTCAGAAAAAGCCTGTTTTATCAAGGCTTCCTGGTGTTCATCAATCGCAAACTGGTTTCCGTTTTTTCGCAAACCTGATCGCAAACCCAGGTTTGCGATTTGTTTATTTACTGCTGTCTTTGATACCCCTATCTCGTCCGCTATCTGCCGGATTGTTTTCATACTTTCACGAACAGGCCCACAGGACACACGCCCTCAAACCCAGGCGTAGATATGTACCAGCAGCCGGGGCCTGTTGGCTCCCAGGCTACTTCAAGGGTAATCTCGTGCCAGCCATCAGGAAACAAGGCGGTAAAACCCTGCCCTGCGTGTATGCCGTCCCCTTCCAGGAGCAGCCGAGAGTGCGGATCATCGTCTGCCGGATCGGGGAGCTGCAACTGCGCGATCCTCTCTTTATCCCAGCTCATAGACCTTTCCTCCTTCCCCTAAAATAAATCGCTATGCGATCCCGTCCGGGTGAGATATAAAATCAGCTCGTCCCCGTCCACTTCGTAGATCAGCAACCAATCCGGCGTAATGTGGCACTCACGACACCCCGCATAGTCCCCGGAAAGTTGGTGATCCCTGTTCTTCTCTGGCAACGGCTCCCCCGCAGCCAACTTTTTAATAATATCCGTCAGCAAAGAAATATCAAAGCCGCGCTTTTTCACGCGCTTCAAATCCTTCTGAAACTTTGTGGTTGGTCTTATGTTATACATCAGCAAGCAGCTCCTCCATCATCTGATCGACATTGGAATAGGTCTTGCCGAGGCTCGGATCGGCTTTCATTCTCTTTACTTCCTTGATTGCTTCGACGGTTTCAGCGTTCGGTACATCACCGCTGATTTCAAAGGGTATTCTATACTCCCTCACAGCCTTACGCGCAAAAACATTGAACGCCGTTGTCATCGTCATTCCCATATCAGCACAGAACGCCTCAAACTGCCGCTTCAAGTCTGCGTCCATACGAATGTTAATATTTGTATTTGCCATAGGTAGCAACTCCTTTCACTCTCATTATATCCATTGTATAACTTTTTATTTACAATGTCAATATATGTTTCTGACCGTTTACCCAAGCACTGGCCCTTAAACTTCTACCCTGGTATGTTCGCATTTAGAGGACAAAAAAGCCTTGATTTATGCGGCTTTCCGGGCGCAGTAGAGAGGGGGCCGGTATATTTACCCTCGGAGGGCTGAAAACGGCTTCTAAAGCGTAACAGGGGCCTTTCTGGGCCTTATTCCTGGCCCCCATCGTGCAGCGCGTCCAGGAGCCAATCGCTCAACTCCTGGGAAGGGGACACCCGCACCGTTATATGCCCATTTTCAAAGCGCACCGCTGGCGGCGGGCAATCCCACCACTTACGGACGGTTTTCGGATCAAGGCCAGTTTCCCGGTGACAGTCGGCCTTGCGCCCCTCCGGGTGCTGCTGCCGCCATTCATAAACCCGCGCCTGGGCCGACGGGCGGCCATTCCCCTCACGCCAATTACTATGAACTATGTCCCGCGTTGCCCTGGCTATCTTCAAATGCTGTTCCTGTTTGCGCCAGTTCCGCTTATTGACAGGCATAGTCAGGCCGGAGAGCTTCGCTATATCGTCCCTGGGGAATGTCACATAGTCCTCATTGAACATTTCCAGGGCGCACACCACATCATCTTTTGTAAAGCGGTTTATATCCTCAACACTCATATCATCGTAGGGCCGGAGCAGCGCAAAAGCGTCCCGGCGCAGCTCGTCCTCGTCTATCCCGCATTTTTTCGCATAAATCGCCAGCGTCATAATGCCATAGAAACGATGGCCCACCCGGATTTCATCGGCGATCCGGTGCAGCCACCAGTCGTAAAGGTCACGCTTGACCGTCCAGCGGCCCCGCCGCTCCTTCTTGACGATCCTCCGCTCATACCAATCCGGGTACTTCTCTTTCGCCTCGGCCAGCGACAGGCGGCTCTTTCTCATAAGCCCCTCAAGCCGCTGCTGTTCCCCGTTGCTGTCCGGGATATAATCAAGCAGCCGCGCCAGCTCCACCGGCCCGCCGAGCCGGAACGCCCTCACAGGGTACTCACGCCCCAGCTTCGAGCCGGAGCCGACCACCCGAAAGCCCTGCAAAATCCCCTGCATTTGCGGCTCCTTGATGGTGGAGGTAAACTTATTCCAAATCTGCCGGGTAAGGGAATATTTCAGCTCTTTCAAGCATTTTTGGTTGTACGGGTACATAGGCACCGGCTCTTTCAGCACATAATACAGGTGAAGCCCTGTCCCGCTGTTTACAACAAAGGTTGCCTGGGGCAGAATATCCTTGTTCATCTGGTGCAGCGTGTCCCGGAGCTGGGGCATACCCACCCCGTCCAGGTCAAAAACCAAGGCATAGAGATACCTGGCATTTTTGCCGCACCGCCGCAGCCCAAAATAGGAGATCGGGGACATAATCGTGAAATCGGTATCTTGCAGCTCCCGCAGCTCGTCCAGCTCGTCAGTGATGGTACAGCGTTTCGCTTTACCGTCCCCCTCGATCTGCAAGGCAATCCCCGTTGCCTTGTCAACCTCACCTTTCGGCACCGTCACCGCAATTCCGTTTCCCTTCCTGTCCTCAAAATGGCCCTTCCTCTCGAAAGATCCTTCCGGGAAGATCTCACGATAAAACTCATACGGCTCCACCGGCTCCAAAAACTTCTCTAAATGCTCGTTCTTTTCCCTGTAAAGTTCCCGCAGCCGTTCCAGGGCTTCTTGCTGATCCGCCATTCCTTACACCTCTTTTCGTACATTCTGCAAACCCATAGGGGGAAAAGGGGGAGCCAAAGAGCGGCCCCTTCGGGGCCTTAAAGAGAAAGTCACCTCCCCCTTTTCCCCCTCGCTCTGGGGCATGGAAATGATGGAAAACCTTTCAGGTTTACCACATTCCCACACCCCGCCGCTCACCCCCATAACCCCCTCCGACTTTCTCCCTGTCAGAGAGAGAATATTTTATTATATTTTCCCTGGCCTAAAGGCCATAGGGGGGCATATATTATCAATACAGTATTTCCCTATTTTCTGTTGTTATTATAGCCTGTCCGGACGGCTCTTGCAAGGCCCCCGGACAGGCTTCTTTTACAGCTCCATACCGCCCCAGGTATGGCCCCGTTCCTGATCTCTTTCCGGCTGCTGCACCTCTGGCACAGGTAGCAGCTCACGCGCCTTTTCGACCAGAGGACGGAACTGCTCTGGCAAGTGCCGATCCAGGAAATCCAGCACCGCCCCGATCCCTTCCCGGAGCCGCGCCGAAAACCCGCGCTCCCGGCTCAAATCTTCTTCCAGGTATTCCACCTGCACTTTGAGCTGCCGGTTTTCATTTTCAAGCCGCTGCCGCTCCTGGGCCTCCTTCAGCTTTTCTTTCGTCGAGGGGATTTTCTGCTGAAGCTGTTGGTTTTCTACCTTCAGCTCCCGCACCTTCTGCTCTGCCGCCGCGCCCCGGATCACCGCCGCCTTCAGCTCCTTCACCTGCTCCACCGTCACACCCTTGACGGCCCCTGTCAGCGTCTTTTCTGGTTGTATCGCGTCCAGATCGGGCTTGACCTTCTCCACCGCTTTCAGCAGCTTCACATTCCCTTGCAGGGCCTTTCTCTGCTTTTCCAAGGCCGCGATCTCCTGCTCTGCCGCTATCACCTGTTCCTGGACAGCTTCAAGCCGCTGGGCCGCTGCTCTGTACTCTGGCAGCTCCATATGAGGGCGGCCACCGCCCAGGCTGATAATCTCAAACTCGTGCGCCTGGGCGATTTCCGTTAGGGCTTCTTTCTCCCGTTCCATCCAGGCTTTCCATTCCGTCTGCTTCCGGCCAAGCCCCTCAAATCCTTGCTGCTTTAACGCTTGTTTCATTGATACCCTCGTTGAGAGGCCCCGGCTCTGCTCCGTTGCCACCGGCACGAAGTCCACATGGAGGTGGGGCGTGGCCTCGTCCATGTGCAGCACCATATTGAACACCCGCAGATGAGGATTGCGCTCCTGGAAGGACTCTGCAAATTCTTTGAGAGCTGCCGCCGCCCGTTCCCCTCCAGGGGAGCCGCACCCGCAGTCCGTCAAGTTGCCGATCTGAAAGATAGCCTCGTGAAATAGCTTCTCCTGCTTGCTCTGCCGGATATGCTCATAGTAGTCTGGTATCTTGTCCCTGGTCTTTTTCTTTTTGGCATTGTAGGCGGCCAGGGCTTCATCGAAAAGTTCGTGGTACACCTTTTTCAAATCCTCGTTGCAAAAGGTGACATTCTGCCCCGACCTGCTTCGGTCTACATTCGCCGCTGAAAAGCTCCTGTTGTTGTGCCGGATACTTCCCCGGCCCGTCATTCCCGAAATGGTTGTGCCTATAAAATCACCCGTCCCTTTCCTGCAAAAGCCTATATCCTACTACTCCTATTTTACCATAACTGGCCGCAGTCCACAACCTCTTTGTTACTTTCTTGTGAGAAAGTAACGCAAAAGCACTTTCACACCGTCGCCCCTTCGGGGCTGGCAGTATGAAAGTGCTTTTGCGCGCTCCCGCGGGGGATTGCCGGAGCTGCCAACCGCTACGGTTTCCCGCTGCTTTCGGGCGGCTCCGGCTGGGACTTCGGCCACACTGTCAAATTACTGCTTTATGCTCTGCAAAATTTCCTCAACCGTCGTTCCGTACAACTTTGCCAGCGCAATCAAATTAGAGGTACTCGGATCACATTCTCCGCTTTCCCACTTAGATACTGCTTGCCGACTAACCCCTATTGTTTCTGCTACAAATTCTTGGGTCATCTTATTTTTAGTCCGCAAGTCTTTCAATACTTCACCTAAATTTTGCTTAAGGACGCTCTTTTCAGCTCTTACATCTTTAGACCTAATATATTTCTTCAAAGCTCGAATAATCAAGATAACCAGATAGATAAATAGCCCGAAAAGACCTGCATAGATGATCAAAGAAATAACCAGCATTGGTGCCGCTATACTCATATTTGTTCCTCCTTTCTGATCATCATTTTAGCAATAACTTCTCGGTTGCTACCACCAATTATTGAGCAACTTTAAGTTGCTTTCTACTTTCCAAACAGTTTACTAAACCACCCGCGCTTTTGCTCCGGCTCCTGGCCCTGCTGATCCGCTCCGGCCTCCCCGGTAAGAAGCTGCTGCTGGATTGTCCCCGCGTGAAGGGCCTGGGCCGCCGCTGCTGTCTGCTGGGCGGCAACCAGAGCCTCCGTCAGCTTTTCAATCTGCCTGTCTTTTACTTCAAGCTGCCCTTGCAGTGTGTCGATGGTGGCCTGTAAAACGCAAACCAAATCGGAAACTTCGTGGTTTTCGGTTTGCGTTTTAGTTTGCGTTTGGTTTTCGATTTCGGTTTGCGATTTTTCAGAAAAAGCCTGTTTTATCAAGGCT
>ENA-OVFO01000276-OVFO01000276.1-human-gut-metagenome-genome-assembly--contig:-NODE-276-length-28199-cov-2.859224_pt1 | contig 28199 bp, 23 predicted proteins | sample MGYA00237761_ERZ505401 | MGnify/ENA primary metagenome ERZ505401 (study PRJEB26158, sample SAMN06016330) | human gut metagenome | biome: human gut; feature: ankylosing spondylitis patient; material...
AGATTGAACGGCCTTGGCGATAAATGTTTTTTTCCACTCCAAATCTTTTATTTTCCCGTGTTGCAGCCGAGAGCACAAGCCTGCCGGGAAAATGAGCATCTGCTCGTCCGATTCATAAGCATTATTGATTTGCAGACTGGATTCTTTGGCTTGGGAACCGTATTTGTTGATCGGTAGAAACACAGGCGCCAAAGGTTTGATATGCATGAGAAGATCGTTGACGAGAAATTTAATTTTTCCGTTGTAAAAATGTCCGAAGAAACGAATGAGCGCAACTCCGTCAAGGGCTCCCAATGGGTGATTCGATGCAAAAATGAAACGACCTTCGGGCGGGATATTTTCTTTTCCTATCACATTGATATGCACGTTCATATAAGAAAGCAAATCGTCGGCGAATTTTACACCGGTACTGTCTTTATATGTTTTGAGAATATAGTTTATTTCGTCTTGGTGTATCGTGCGTTCAAGGTAGCGAAAAAGAAATCCCGGAATTTTTTTTGCATATTTCGGAGCTTTCTCCTTGACGACTTTTTCTATGTCGATTTTTAAAGGCTCAGAACTCATATCTTTTGTAAAAAGTGCATACAAAATTACTGTATTTTTTTTGTTTTTGTGAGTTTGCGAGATGTTTTTGTTTGAGAGTCGAATCGCAGAGTCGTTTCTGATGATTGCGAGAGCCATGTCGATTTAAAGAAATACAGAAAAAAAGTCAAAAAGAGCACCTTTGGATTAGGGATTAATTTCTATCTTTACCCTGCGAAAAAACAAAGTTGAAGAAAGATAGATAAATGGAGTTGCAATCGGCTGTATATCATGTGCCCGCGCTGCTTGAAGAATGTATCGACGGATTGAATATCCAGCCGGGGGGAACTTATGTCGATGTTACGTTCGGCGGGGGCGGTCATTCTCGTGCCATTTTAGGACATTTAGGCGAATGTGGACGTTTGTTTTCTTTGGACCAAGATGAAGATGCCCGGCAGAATAGCCTCGATGATCCTCGATTTACGTTTGTCCATAGTAATTTCCGGTTTTTGAAAAACTTCATGCGTTATTACGGGGTGGAGCGAGTCGATGGGATTTTAGCCGATTTGGGAGTTTCTTTTCACCATTTCGATGATTCGGACCGGGGATTTTCCTTTCGTTTCGAAGGGCCTCTCGATATGCGAATGAATCGACGTTCGGGACAGACGGCGGCTCAATTGATAGCTACGTGTAGCGAGGAAAAATTGGCCGATTTGTTTTTTTTGTATGGTGAATTGAAGAGCGCTCGGCGCATAGCGGCCGCAGTTGTCGCCGCTCGGTCATCGGCTCCCATAGAAACGACAGAGAGATTGTTGGAGGTAGTGCGGCCTTATATCAATCGGAAGCAGGAAAAAAAGGAATTGGCTCAGTTGTTTCAGGCTTTGCGGATAGAGGTAAACCAAGAAATGGAAAGTCTGCGCCGGTTGTTGGAACAGTCGGTAGAGTTACTTCCGCAGGGCGGCCGATTGGTGGTTCTTACGTACCATTCGTTGGAAGATCGCATGGTCAAGAATTTCATGAAGACGGGTAATGTGGAGGGGCGTGCCGAACAGGACTTTTTCGGTCGGATAAATGCACCTCTTCGGCCGGTCAACAATAAAGTAATTGTTCCCGATGAAGCGGAAATAGAACGGAATCCGAGGTCGCGGAGCGCTAAACTGAGAATCGCAGAGAAGGTATAGATATGGCTAAAAAAGGGAAAAACGAGAAAGGCGGATTTATCAAATATCTGAAATTGCTTGTACAGGGGCGTATATTCTCTTTGGATTTTTTCAGATCTCATTGGGTATTTATCGCTTCGGTCGTTTTCCTTTTTTGGTTGTCGATCGCTAACCGATATGTTTGTCAGACAAAGGTCGAGACCATTAAAGATTTGCGTTTTGAATTGTCCAATGCCAAGACGGAGCGAGTGCGTGCCACAGCCCGCTATATGGGGTTGGTACGTCATTCCAGAATTATCGCCCTTGTCAATGAAAATAAATTGGGACTTGAAATACCAGATACTCCTCCCGTAAAATTAATACCGCAAGATGGAGACAAGGAATAGAAATCACATATTGTTGCGGTATGCTCTGGTGATTGTCGGGGTGCTCGTGTTCAGTGTCGCTATTGTAAAAAAAGCGGCCGATACATGTATTATACATGCCGATAAATGGAACGAGAAAGCCGCACGTATGCTTTCTGTCACTCATGAGGTAATGCCTGAGCGGGGCGATATTTTGGCTCAAAACGGCGAAGTGATGGCTACGAACATGACTTATTATCGTGCGTTAATCGATTTCGGCGTTCCCAAATTCAAGTCCAGAGAGTTTAATGACAGTCTGAAAACGTTGTGTAAACTATTGGGAAAATATTTCCCCGAAAGGACTCCTGCCGCTTATGAAAAGGCTATGCGAACTGCTTTTTTGAGAAAAAAACGTTATTTCGTATTGGTTCGGGAAATTACGGGAAGGGATTACGAACTGTTGAAGACGTTTCCCTTTTTACGGCATTCGACTCAGTATTCGGGATTTCATATAGACCCTGAACGGGAGAAAATAGTCAAACGAGAGAAGCCTTACGGTACGATGGCTTCGCGTGCCATCGGAGGGTTGGACGAGACTTTTCACGGAAACAGCGGATTGGAAAAAGCATTGGATTCTTTGTTATACGGTATTCCGGGTAAAACCGTGAAAAAACAGATTCCGTCGGGTATGGTCGATTGGGTGGCCGAACCTCCTCGGCGGGGACTCGATGTGAAGACGACTATCGATGTGGATATACAGGATATAACGGAGCAGGCTTTATTGCAGACCATCGAAGAGACACAGCCGGAGTTTGCCGTTGCCATAGTGATGGAAGTGGAGACGGGTGATATAAAGGCCATGTCGAATTTGTCGAGATTGCCCGGAGGGGAATATGTAGAAACTGTGAATAATGCCGTGCAAGGTTATGAACCGGGTTCGGTGGTTAAACCTTTGTCGATGATGATAGCTCTCGACGACGGTGTTATCCGTCCCCATGATGTCGTAAACGGGCACGATGGAGTTTTCCGTTATCCGGCGGGAATGAAAGTCCGCCCCATAACCGATACGCACGGTAGGGCTTCGATGACCGCTACCGAAGCGATGAAATATTCTTCCAATATAGGTCTGTCGGAAATTATACTGCGAGGATATGAACGTAATCCCGATGAATTTGTACAGCGCATTTATAAGTCGGGTTTTATGGAACCGTTCGATCTTTGTATACCGGGGGCGGCCCGTCCTACGATACGACATTTGAAATCGACGGTGCAAGATCGTATTAACCTGACTCGTATGTCGTATGGATATACGACAAAAATACCTCCCATTTATACATTGGCATTGTATAATACCATCGCTAACGACGGGCAATTCGTGAAGCCCCGATTGGTAAAAGAGTTGATTCGGGACGGGGTAACCGATACGGTCTTCGATATTAGTTATATCCGAAAACAGGCATGTAAACCCGAAACGGCAAGAGCATTGAGAAATATGTTATATGCGGTCGTAAATGACGATGACGGGACCGGTCGTCGGGCTCGTTCGAAAAAAGTGACCATAGCCGGGAAGACAGGAACGGTGAGAACGATAGGTGTCGACGGGAAATACGAGACTCGTTATCGAATCACTTTTTGCGGTTTTTTCCCGTATGAAAATCCACAGTACTCGTGTATCGTTCTTTTGGGAAAGCCCAATTTACCGGGTATGCCTTCGGCCGGTTACTATTGTGGCGGCGTTTTGAAGAAGATAGCGGAGACGCTTTATTCCATGGGTCGCCTCGATGTGCCTATGGATATACCTTCGGATTCGACGAGTGTTCGGAGTCCGGCTATTTTAAAGGGGGATATTGCAGAGACAAGGCAAGTATTGCAGCATTTGGGAGTTCGGGGAGATGTGACCCAATGTCGCGATATGGAGGTCTATTGCGACAGTATGCCCGATGTCTGCGGTATGGGTGCGCGAGATGCATTGTATATATTGGAGCGTGAAGGATTGAATGTAAATATACAAGGTCGGGGAAAGGTGGTAGAGCAGTCTATCCCTTCGGGAAAAGTCATACAACCCGGTACGACGGTAATTTTAAAATTGAAATAGAAGGATATCGATGATATGAAAAATGTGGAATATTTGTTGTCGGGAATTAAGGTGATAGAACGCAAAGGGGCGGTCGTGACAGAAGTCTCGGGAGTGGAATCGGATTCTCGTCAGGTAAAAAAAGATAATTTATTTGTGGCGGTGCGGGGAGCTTCGGTCGACGGTCATGATTTTATCGGCCAAGCTATTGCACAGGGGGCTGTTGTCGTTGTTTGCGAAGAGTTTCCCGAAAAGTCGGAGCCGCAAGTTTCGTATGTGAAAGTGGAAGATAGTGCGGTCGCATTCGGTTTGTTGGCAGCGGCATGGTATGGAAATCCTTCGAAAGAGTTGGTATTGGTGGGTGTCACCGGGACGAACGGGAAGACGACTACGGCGACATTGCTGTATGAGATGTTCCGGTTGTTCGGGTACAAGGTCGGTCTCTTATCTACCGTTTGCAATTATATAGACGACGTTGCTGTTCCTGCAACTCATACGACCCCCGACCCTTTACACCTGCATCGTTTACTTCGTGAAATGGTCGATGCCGGCTGCGCATATGCGTTTATGGAAGTAAGTTCGCATTCGGCTGCGCAACATCGCATAGCCGGTCTCGATTTCAACGGGGCGATTTTTACGAATCTAACGAGAGACCACATCGATTATCATAAAACCGTCGAGGCTTATCTGAAAGCTAAAAAATCGTTTTTCGACGGGTTACCCAAAGGAGCATTCGCTTTGACTAACATCGACGATAAGTCGGGGTTAGTTATGTTGCAGAATACCAAAGCTGAAAAGCATACTTATTCGTTGCGAACTTTGGCCGATTTCAGAGTGCGGATCATAGAGAGTCGTATCGACGGCATGACTCTGGAAATAAACGGAAAAGAAGTGGAAGTGATGTTTGTCGGTAAATTCAATGCTTATAATTTACTGGCGGTTTATGGAGCGGCTTGTTTGTTGGGACAGGAGCCGGAAGAAGTTTTACGAAAGATGAGTTTATTGGTCCCTGTCGCCGGAAGGTTCCAAACTCTTCATTCTTCAAAAGGTTATACCGCTATCGTGGATTATGCTCATACTCCCGATGCCTTGAACAATGTGTTGAGTTCCATTCGTGACGTCTTGGGAAATAGAGGACATATCATTACGGTTGTGGGAGCCGGTGGAAACAGGGATAAAGGGAAACGACCCATGATGGCTTGGGAAGCGGTGAATTTGAGCGATCGGGTAATATTGACATCGGATAATCCGCGGTTCGAAAACCCGAACGATATATTGAACGATATGTTGGAGGGCCTCGATGCCGAACAGCGTCGTAAAACTCTCGCTATCGTCGATCGCCGGGAAGCGATTCGCGCAGCTACGCAGTTTGCCCAACCGGGCGATGTCGTTTTGATTGCGGGCAAAGGGCATGAAGACTATCAGGAGATAGAGGGGGTGAAACACCATTTCGACGATAAGGAAGAAGTGGAAAAATTGTTTGCGGAAGAGAGAATTTAATAATAACTGAGAAATAGAAAGAGTATGCTGTATTATTTGTTTCAATACCTTGAATCTTCATTCGATTTTCCGGGGGCTCGATTGTTTTCCTACATATCTTTCCGGTCTGGGGTCGCTTTTATTTTGGCTTTGTTTATTGCTACCATTATCGGCCGGCGTATTATCAATAAGCTGCAAATTTTGCAAATCGGAGAGCTCGTGCGTGATCTCGGGTTGGAAGGACAAATGTCCAAGAAAGGCACGCCTACGATGGGTGGGATTATCATTATTATCGCTATATTGATACCTTGTTTGTTGGTCGGGAGACTGGGAAATATCTACATGATATTGATGTTGATTACGACTGTTTGGCTGGGAGCCATAGGTTTTTTGGACGACTATATTAAGGTGTTCAAAAAAGATAAGGAGGGGTTGCACGGGCGATTTAAAATAGTCGGACAGGTGGGACTCGGTCTTATTGTTGGGTTGACGCTGTTTTTGAGTCCAGATGTAGTTATTCGCGAGAATGTGGCTGTGCAAACGCCGGGAGCAGATACCGAAGTGGTAAAATATGAATCGGAAAATATCAAGTCTACCCAGACGACCATTCCTTTTTTCAAGAATAATAATCTCGATTATGCCGATTTGGTCCCGTTTTTGGGCGAACATGCCCAGACCGGTGGTTGGGTTATTTTCATATTGCTTACGATTTTTGTGGTGACAGCCGTTTCGAACGGTGCGAACTTGACAGACGGTCTCGACGGTTTAGCGACGGGAACTTCGGCCATCATGGGTTTGACATTGGGCATATTGGCCTATCTGTCGGGGCATATAGCGTACGCATCGTATTTAAATATCATGTATATACCGGGGAGCGAGGAACTGGTCGTTTTCGCCAGCGCTTTTATGGGGGCGACAATCGGTTTTTTGTGGTATAATGCGTTCCCGGCTCAGGTGTTTATGGGTGATACGGGTAGCCTCACGCTGGGCGGTATTATTGCCGTGTTCGCTCTTTGTATACATAAGGAGTTGTTAATTCCGATTTTGTGTGCGATTTTCTTCGTGGAAGATTTGTCGGTAATGATACAGGTCGCTTATTTCAAGATTACGAAACGAAAATACGGAGAGGGTCGTCGGGTTTTCAAGATGACGCCTTTGCACCATCATTTTCAAAAACCGGGTCATGCAGGAATCAACGCTTTGATACAAAAACCGTTGCAAGCTGTGCCGGAGTCGAAGATCGTTGTTCGCTTCTGGATTGTTTGCATCATGCTTGCAGCCATTACGATAGTGACGCTGAAAATGCGATAGAAAGGGTTCTAAAATGGAAAAGAAAAAAAGAATTGTAGTGTTGGGTGCAGGAGAGAGTGGTGTCGGAGCCGCTGTGCTTGCCCAAGTGAAAGGGTTCGATGTGTTTGTCTCGGATATGTCGGTTATCCAAGATAAATACAAAGAACAGCTCGATCGATATGAAATCCCCTTTGAAGAGGGGAAACATACCCCGGATTTGATATTGAACGCCGACGAGGTGGTCAAGAGTCCGGGTATTCCCGATAGGGCTCCCATGATAGCGGCTTTACGTGAAAAGAATATTCCTATTATTTCGGAAATAGAGTTTGCCGGTCGTTATACTCATGCCCGCATGATTTGCATTACCGGGAGCAATGGGAAAACGACGACTACACTGTTGACTTATCATATTCTGAAAAGTGCCGGATTGAAAGTGGGGCTTGCCGGTAATGTGGGGAAAAGTTTGGCCTTGCAGGTAGCGACTTGCGACTATGATTATTATGTCATCGAATTGAGTAGTTTTCAGTTGGATAATATGTATGATTTCAAAGCCCATATAGCTATCTTGTTGAACATTACACCGGATCATCTGGACCGGTACGATTATAAAATGGAGAACTATGTCGACGCCAAGTTTCGGATTATTCGAAATCAGACGGAAGACGATGCGTTTATCTATTGGAATGACGATCCCGTGATTACCGAGAAATTGTCGCAGTTGCCTTTGAAGTCGCAGCGATACCCGTTTGCCGAAACTCACGAACCGGGGACGCAAGCGTACACCGAAGACGGAGCTTTGACAATTGATACTCCTGAGGAAAAGTTGACGATGGAGACCGATGAACTATCGTTACATGGGAGACATAATTTGTATAACTCGATGGCAGCCGGTCTTTCGGCCTGCCTGTTGAATGTGAAGAAAGAGTATGTTCGCAAGGCATTGAGCGATTTCGAGTCGGTAGAGCATCGTCTCGAACGGGTGGCTTCGGTGCGGGGTGTACAATTTATCAATGATTCGAAAGCTACGAATGTTAATTCGTGCTGGTATGCTCTGGAAAGCATGAAAACACCTGTGGTACTTATTTTAGGGGGAAAAGATAAAGGAAATGATTATTCCGAGATAGAGCAATTGGTTCGGGACAAGGTGAAAGCCTTAGTCTTTTTGGGTGTGGACAATAGTAAGCTCCATGCCTTTTTCGAGGGAAAAGTACCTTATATAACCGAGGCAAGCTCTATGAAAGAGGCTGTGGATAAGTCGTTTGCTTTGGCTACTCCGGGCGATACGGTTCTGTTGTCGCCTTGTTGCGCCAGCTTCGATTTGTTCAAAAGTTATGAGGACAGGGGCGACCAGTTCAAGGCTTGTGTTCGAGCTTTATAACCGTTATCGTTATGGAAATAGAAGTATCGGAAAAAGAGAAAAGGAGAAGCGACCCGTACATTTGGGGTATCATTATCATCTTGTATATCGTTTCGGTTGTCGAGGTTTACAGTGCGATAAGCCGGGAGATTACGGGTGGTGACGTATATTCTCCCATCATCAAACATATCATGCTTCTTTTCTCCGGCTTTGTCATTACTTATGTCACGTCCCAGATACATTATAAATGGTTCAAGGTCTTGGCCTATCTGATGATACCTTTGACGATCGTTCTTCTCGTGAGCATTCTTTTCTGGGGGGATACGATTAACGGGGCAAAACGTACGATCTCGGTATTGGGAGTATCTTTACAGGGTTCGGAAGTCGCCAAAGTTACGATTGTGTTGGCTATGGCGACCGTTTTGGCGAAGACCCAGATAAAACGCGGGGTAAATATGAAGGGCGTTTTATGGGTGGTCGGTCTGGTGACGATATTCAGCGCTTTGCTGTTTACTCAGGGGCTGACCAACACGTTGCTATTTATCGGGATAAGTGTCTGCATGATGCTGATCGGGGGTGTCGAATTTTATAAATTGTTCGGTATCTTATTGGTGTATGTGGTCTTGGCTTTGGCTGTCATGCAGGCGAAAGATTTGATAACGGAAGTAAAAGCACAGCCGGAGACGCAGGAGGTAACGGTACAGGATAGAAACGAGGGAGATAAGGTGATCGTCCGGTCATCGACTTGGAAAAGCCGCCTGAAAGACTTTTTCGACCCTACTCCCGAATATGAAAAAGAGACTACGCACAAGAACTTGCAGGAACATCGGGCAGCTATGGCTATGGCTCACGGTGGAATTACCGGAGTAGGACCCGGTAACAGTAGGGAATCGTCTCGGCTTCCGTTGGCGTTCTCGGACTATATTTATGCGATTATCATAGAAGATTTGGGATTTATCGTCGGTGGCGTAGGCCTTTTGGTGGCTTATTTGATGATTTTGGCTCGTGCCGGTTTGATAGCCCGCCGGTGTACGAGGGCTTTCCCGGCATTGCTGGTTATGGGAATGGCGGTAATGATCGTGTTGCAGGCTTTGTTTAACATGGCTATCGTCGTGGGGGTTTTCCCGGTTTCGGGACAACCGTTACCATTGATTAGTAAGGGGGGAACTTCGATTTGGATGATGAGTTTCGGATTCGGTGTGATGTTGAGCGTGAGCCGTTATGCGGTGAAAGATTCCGGAAAGAAAATAAAAACAGAGAAAGAAAACGATTTACCGGAGGACTTGCAGGCTGCGAATCCTACCAATTTAGCATAGAAAGAATATGAAGCGAACGATAAGAGTTTTGATTAGCGGCGGAGGTACGGGGGGACATATTTTCCCGGCTATTTCTATCGCCAATGCAATAAAGTCGAAGTGCCCCGATGCCGAGATATTGTTCGTCGGAGCCGATAACCGTATGGAGATGGAAAAGGTTCCGGCTGCGGGATACCCGATTAAAGGCCTTCCCGTAAGCGGCTTTAACCGGAGTAATCCGTTGGCTAACTTCAAAGTGTTGTGGCGGCTGTGGAGAAGTCTGCGTATGGCTCGCCGCATCGTGCGGGATTTTCGTCCTGATGTGGCGGTAGGTGTGGGCGGCTATGCCAGTGGTCCCACTTTGTGGGCAGCCGCGCATCGAGGCGTACCCACTCTCATTCAAGAACAAAACTCCTATGCGGGGGTCACGAATAAGTTGTTGGCATCGAAAGCACATACCATTTGTGTGGCATACGATGGTATGGAACGCTTTTTCCCTGCTGAAAAATTGGTGCTGACCGGCAATCCGGTGCGGCAGGATTTGTGCAATGAGGCTTTAGCTCGTACCGAGGCTGCCGCTTTCTTCGGCCTCGACCCGAATAAAAAAATTATTTTGTTGATAGGCGGTAGTTTGGGAGCTTTGACATTGAATACGGCTGTGGCAGAGTCTATTCCAGAGATTGTGAAAAGCGGAGTCCAGTTGATTTGGCAATGCGGAAAACGGTTCGACGAACGAGCTAAAATGGTATTGGAAGCAGCAGACAATCCTACTTGTATTAAACAAATGCCGTTTATCGCACGCATGGATTTGGCCTACAAGGCAGCCGATTTGGTTATTTCGAGAGCGGGAGCCAGTTCCATATCGGAGCTTTGTTTACTTGGAAAACCTGTGATTTTAGTACCGTCGCCTAATGTGGCGGAAGATCATCAGACCAAAAATGCCGAAGCCTTGTCGTCGAAAGGAGCGGCGATTCTCGTGCGGGATGCCGAGGCTCGCCAACGGTTGATGCCTTGTGCTTTGTCGGTGGTTCACGATGAGGAATCTCTGATTTCGATGAGCCGGGAAATCGCGGCGTTGGCGCAGCGTGATTCGGCAGCCCGGATAGCCGATATAATTTTTGATATAGTCAATAAAAAATGAAACAGTATACATCTCTTTATTTCGTAGGAGCCGGAGGTATCGGCATGAGTGCATTGGTCCGGTATTTTTTGGCGAAGGGATATAAAGTCGCGGGTTATGATCGCACGCAGTCACCCCTGACTACCGAACTTAAAGCTGAGGGGCTGGAAATCGTTTATGAAGAGTCGGTAGAGTCGATACCCGATTATTGCCGGAATCCCGAGACGACTTTGGTCGTTTATACTCCGGCGATTCCCGCAAGCCATGCCGGATTGGTTTATTTCAGGGAACATGGTTTCCGAGTGGTAAAGCGTGCCGAGTTGTTGGGGCTGATTACGCAATCGAGCAAAGGCCTGTGCTTTGCCGGCACTCATGGCAAGACCACGACATCGAGCATGGCTGCTCATATCTTTCATGAATCTCCGATAGGTTGCAATGCGTTCTTGGGTGGTATTCTTCGTAATTATAATAGTAACCTTATCCTGTCGGAACAGTCGCCGTTTACGGTCATCGAGGCCGATGAATATGACCGTTCGTTCCATTGGCTGCATCCCTATATGGCTGTCGTTACGGCAACCGATCCCGATCATTTGGATATTTACGGAACCGAGGAGGCTTATTTGGAGAGCTTCGCTCATTTCACTTCGTTGATACAGCCGAGTGGCTGTTTGATTATAAAGAAAGGTATCAAGCTGGTTCCCTGCGTAAAGGAGAATGTAAAAATATATACTTATTCGGCTCGTAACGGGGGCGATTTTCATGCCGGTAACATACGTATAGGCGACGGAACCATCGTGTTTGACTTTGTGACGCCGGAAGTGGTTGTCGCAGATATAGAGCTGGGTGTTCCCGTGGAGATAAATATCGAAAACGCAGTGGCTGCTATGGCGATAGCGTGGTTGAATGGGGTGTCTGGCGACGATATGCGGAGAGCTATGGCCTCGTTCAAGGGTGCAAAACGCCGGTTCGAGTTTTGGGTGAGACGTCCCGACAGGGTAATGATAGACGACTATGCACATCACCCCGATGAATTGAAAGCTAGTATCCGTTCTGTGAAGGCTCTTTATCCCGGCCGCCGGTTGTCGGTGATTTTCCAGCCTCATCTGTACTCCCGTACTCGCGATTTCGCTCTGCAGTTTGCCGAGGCGCTGTCCCTTGCCGACGAGGTTTTTCTGTTAGACATTTATCCGGCGAGAGAATTACCGATACCGGGCGTAACTTCGAAACTTATTTTTGACAAGATAACATGCAGAAATAAAGAACTTTGTTTGCGTGAAAAGTTGTTAGAACGGATAAAAGAGTGTAACTTTGACATTTTATTGACGATGGGGGCCGGCGATATAGACCGTTTGCTCCCTGAAATAGCGGCAATCGTAGAGTCGAAATGAAAGTACTGTTGAGATTTTTGTTGATGGTAGTGTTGGTATCCTATCTGTTTGTCTCGTTCTTTTTTTTACGCTCCTATGCAGCGGAGGATAAATGCAGGGACTTACAAGTGGAGATAACCGACAGTGCTGTATTGCATTATATCTCACCGGCCGATGTATATAACTATATCGAGGATTTCGAGATGGATCCTTGCGGGAAGCCTTTGGGAGGAATCGATACTGAAAAGATGGAGCGTACACTTATGTCGAACGGGGTGTTGGGCTCGGTCGAATGTTATAAGAAAGTAGGCGGAACCGTGTGTGTGGAAGTGACACAGCGTGTCCCGATTATGCGGGTGATGGCTGACGACGGAAATTACTACGTCGATGCAGAGGGGCAGCGCATGGCTGTCAGGACTCAATATCAAGCGCATCTACCTTTGGTGACGGGACGAGTGGACAGTGTGTTGACCTATCGGGATATGTTGCCGTTAGCTCGGTATATTTATAATCATCGGTTTTGGAATGCTCAAATTGAACAAATTTATGTCAGCGAACTTCATGAAGGAGAGTTGGTTCCCAGAGTGGGAGGCCAAACCATTTTGTTGGGCTCGGTACAGGATTTTGAAACGAAATTGGATAACTTGATGCTGGTTTATAAAAAGGTATTCAGTAAAGCCGGTTGGGCGATGTACGATACGGTTTCGTTGAAATTTAAGAATCAAGTCGTTTGTACCCGAAAGAAAAAATGAAATAAAAGTAACAATATATATGGATACGGAAAGATACATAGTAGCTGTCGAGATAGGAAGCTCGAAGATTACAGGCGCGATAGGAACTCGTTCTCTGAAAGGAGTCGTTACTGTGCTGGGAGTAGATACCGAACCATTGACTGGGAGTGTGAAGCGGGGTTTCGTCGTTAATCCCGATGAAGTTTCATCGAAAGTGAAACGTTTGATACGGAAATTGAATAACCGTATAGGCGCTTCGAAAAAAATCAAACAGGTGTATGTGGGAATCGGGGGACAATCTTTACATGCGGAAGACCACATGATAAGCCGAGATTATCCCGAAGGAACTCCCATTACGGAGGACATTATCAAACGCTTGCAGGAGGAAGCCCGGGAAATGCCTATTGCCGGAGCCGATATATTGGAGGTCGTTCGTACCGGAGTACTTGTCGATGATAAACCTAAATCGGGCAGAGAAGAAATCGAGGGCTCGAATCTGAAAATGAGTTTGAAGTTGATCGTGGCTCGTGACGATTTGAAAAAAAGTGTGTCCCGTTGTTTCTCTGGCGAGCCTTCGGTAGTGCGCTATATTCCTACTCCGTTGTCTACTGCTTATGTGGCATTGAGTAACGAAGACCGCCAAGCCGGAGTCATGTTGGTCGATTTCGGTGCGGAAACGACGACCGTTTCGATTTATAAGGACGGGCTTTTGCGCTATCTTTCTACGATACCGTTAGGAGGGTATAACATTACCCGCGATATTATGACATTGAAAGTTACCGAACCGGAGGCTGAGTCGTTTAAAGTGCGGTTGGGCTCTGCTAAGGTAATGGGCGAAGAATCGAACATTACGCTTCGGGGAGAGAGTTCGTCTGAAATAAAAAGTTTGGATTTGTCGAAGGTAGTCAAAGCTCGTATCGAGGAGATCGTGGCCAATGTCAATGCTCACTTCGAGTATGCGAAATGTGACCGTAAAAGTTTAGGAGCCGGTATGGTGATTGTAGGAGGCGCATCCAAACTGTCCAATCTGGCGGAACTTATCGCAGAGAAGTGCGATATTCGTGTGAGGAAAGGAGCTCTTCGTCAGGATATGTTGTTAGATGTAGCTTCCCAATCGAAGAGTGCTGACTATTTGCAGATTCTGGGGTTGCTTTATTGTGGAAAAGAGAATTGCGTCGAAGTCTTACCTAAGGTTGTCGATGAGCCGGAAGACGAGCCGCATGAAGAAGTAAAGCCGTTGAGCCCAAAGGAGAAAAGGGCGCAAGAGAAGGCACAGGAGAAAGCGGAACAAGAGCGTCGGAAACGGGAAGCCGCAGCTGCAAAGCGAGAAGAAAAGGAACGTAAGAAGCGAGAAAAAGAGGAGAAAGTGAAGGGGCCGGGGCTCTTCGGAAAATTGAAAGAGATGGTGAAGAAGGCCGAAAACCTGCTCGATGATGAAAACGATAATTTTTAAATGGAGAACATCATGAACGAATTAGATATAAATAATCCTCAGTTACCCGATTTTATTGTTCCCGGAGCTGATGAAAAAAAACAGGACGAACCGGCAAAGATTAAAGTGATAGGTGTCGGCGGAGGCGGAGGAAATGCCGTGAACCATATGTACCATCAAGGTATAGGTGGTGTCAGTTTTGTTCTTTGTAATACCGATGCGCAAGCGTTGCGAAATTCGCCTGTTCCTGTAAAAGTTCAGTTGGGGGCTAAGGGTGAGGGAGCCGGAAACATTCCGGAGGTCGCTAAGAAATTGGCCGAAGAGAGTGCCGCCGAAGTCGAAGCCTTGTTCGACGATAATACACGCATGGCCTTTATTACGGCCGGAATGGGCGGAGGAACCGGAACGGGAGCCGCTCCCGTAGTTGCCCGGATTGCTAAGGAGAAGGGTGTGCTTACAGTGGGCATCGTGACAATCCCGTTTCTCTTTGAAGGAGAACCGAAGATATTACAGGCTTTCGCCGGTGTGGAGGAAATGCGGAAGCATGTCGATGCTTTGTTGGTGATCAATAACGAGCGATTGTGTAAAATATATCCCGATCTTTCTTGGACGACCGCTTTTGCCAAAGCGGACGATTCGTTGTCGAATGCAGCCCGGAGTATAGCCGAGCTGGTGTCGAAAGATGGAAAAATCAACCTTGATTTCGCCGATGTACGCACGACGTTGAAAGACGGAGGAGCTGCTGTAATCAGTACCGGATCTGGCGAGGGTGAGCATCGCATGAGCCGTGCGATCCAAAATGCACTGACTTCTCCTCTTTTGAAAGAGAGCGATATTTATGGAGCGGAACGAGTACTGTTCAATCTCTATTTTTCACCCGAAGAGGGGGAGGAGCTTCGTATGCAGGAGTCCAAAGAGTTGAGCGAGTTTATGTTGCGTTTCAAGAAGAAAGTAAATGTTATTTGGGGATATACTCACGATTCTTCTTTGGGCAAGGCCGTGAAAATTACCATTTTGGCTACGGGATTCGAGGTATCTGACTTGACGTTCAAAGGAGAATATGGCGGTGATGCCGACGAGCATATCGCTCAATCGCAATATATTGTTTTGAAACCCGATCAACTCGATGATAACGATTTGTTAGAAAAGTTGAATAAGACACCCGCTTATGACCGTCCGAAAGATTTTCGCGATAATTTCGACGGTTCGGAGAAAAAAGAGGAGAGTAACGGTAGTGGCCGTCGTACCATAAGGTTTTAATCGAAAACTATAAAATAGATATAGGATTATGAATTTATTCGATCAGGTCAGCAACGACATTAAAAGTGCCATGCTGGCAAAAGACAAAGTAAGATTGGAAGCCCTGCGGGGAATTAAGAAAGAGTTTTTAGAGGCAAAAACAGCCAAAGGCGCCGACGGAGAATTGACGGACGACATGGCGATGAAGATATTGGCAAAGATGGTGAAGCAGAGGAAGGAAAGCGCTCAGATTTATACCGAGCAGAATCGTCCCGATTTGGCCGAACCGGAATTGGCCGAAGCTGCTGTCATAGAAACCTATTTGCCGAAGCAGATGACCGAGGAAGAGTTGACCGAAGCGTTGAAAGCGATTATCGCTCAGGTAGGAGCTACTACTCCGCAAGAGATGGGAAAGGTGATGGGAGTAGCTACCAAACAGTTGGCAGGGCGTGCCGATGGCCGCGCTATTTCTGCGAAAGTAAAAGAACTGTTGGCTTAATACAGAATAAATATTTGAATTGAACTATGCTTACACTAAGTGTTATTAAGGAGAATCCCGAAGAGGTGATTCGTCGTTTGGCAATTAAACATTTCGATGGCAAAGAAGCTATAAACCGGGTTCTTGAATTGGATAAAATACGTCGGGCATCTCAGGCCGAGTTGGACGGGAAGTTGGCCGAATTGAAAGTTTTGGCGGCTCAGACCGGACAACTTATGAAAGCCGGTAAAAAAGAGGAAGCCGAAGCTGTGAAAACGAAGACAGCAACTATTAAAGAGTCTACCAAAGAGTTGGAAGAGTCGATGGTGTCGGCAGAAAAGGAGATTACCGATATTTTATTGACTGTTCCCAATTTGCCGTATGCCGGAGTACCCGAAGGTCGTACTGCCGAAGACAATATTGTGGAAAAGACCGGCGGAGTGATTCCCGAACTTCCCGCCGATGCGCTTCCGCACTGGGATTTGGCTAAGAAATACGATTTAATCGATTTCGAGTTGGGTGTGAAAATTACCGGTGCAGGATTCCCTGTGTATAAAGGCAAAGGCGCTCGGTTGCAACGGGCTTTGATTTCGTTCTTTTTGGATGCCGCTCGCGAGGCCGGTTACCTCGAAATACAACCTCCTTATGTCGTGAATGCCGCTTCCGGTTACGGCACAGGGCAATTACCCGACAAAGAGGGTCAAATGTATCATTGCAACGAAGACGATTTGTATCTTATTCCCACGGCCGAAGTTCCGGTGACGAACCTCTACCGTGACGTAATTTTCAATGAATCGGATCTACCGATTAAGAATACGGCTTATTCAGCTTGTTTCCGTCGTGAAGCCGGTTCGTACGGAAAAGATGTGAGGGGATTGAATCGTCTGCATCAGTTCGATAAAGTGGAGATTGTGCAGATACAACACCCCGACCATTCGTATGAAGCTTTGGAAGAGATGAAAGCTCATGTACAGAGTTTGGTGGAACGTCTCGAATTACCGTGGCATATTTTGCGTTTGTGTGGCGGCGATATGAGTTTTACCTCGGCCATAACATTCGATTTCGAAGTATATTCTGCCGCACAGAAACGTTGGTTGGAAGTCAGCTCGGTATCCAATTTCGAAAGCTATCAGGCCAATCGGTTGAAATGCCGTTATCGTGGAGCCGATAAGAAGACGCATTTGTGTCATACGTTGAACGGTAGCGCTTTGGCATTGCCCCGTATCATGGCAGCCTTGTTGGAGAATAACCAGACCCCCGAAGGTATAAAGATACCCAAAGTGTTGGTTCCTTATTGCGGGTTCGATATTATCGATTGAGGATTGAATTAAATCGTATATAAAACGGGGCGGTATGAAAAAAATCATACCGCCCCGTTTTATTGAATCCGGAAAATAACAGGGTTCTTTTGTTTGTATCTTGTAACCGTTCCTTTTACTTTCTGCCGAAATCGGCGGGGATTTCACCCCACTTCTCGGTATCCCATTTGATGATGGCATTGGCATAGACGTGAGTATGCAGCCAGCATTCTGCCCGTGCGATAAGGTCGAATATGGGAGCATTGGCTGCGTTGGGGGCTAGTTTGGTCTTGCATTTTTTTTGTTTAATCCATAGTATGGCATTACGACTGTCGGAATAGATGGGTATATCGGAGTCTCGCTGTTGCAAGTAGGCCAACCCATGAACGAGGGCGAGGAACTCTCCTATGTTGTTTGTACCTTGCTCCAAAGGGCCTACATGAAACAGCTCGATTCCCGATTTCGTGTCTACTCCCCGGTATTCCATTTTTCCGGGGTTTCCGCTACAAGCCGCATCGACCGATAGACTGTCGGCGATAACCGAAGGGGGTAAGATGGGAGCGGACAGTTTGTCACGGGAGTGTTCGCCTATTTTACGCATGACATCGAAATAGTCGTCGGGGGCATTGCGGAAGGCTTCGGTAGCGGCTTCCAGACTGTCGAAACTTTTGTATTTCGCTCCTTTGAAATTGTCGACTTGTTCTTTACATTCTTCCCAAGAATCGAAAATTCCACGGGCACGCCCTTCCCATACGACATAATATTTGTATTTGGCCATGATTCGGTTATCGTTATAAATGACGGGTACAAAAATATAAAAATTGTCGTATCTTTACGCACGTTAGCGGAGATAAGCCTGTGCGATGTTTCTTTTATGTTGCCGATAAGCCGATTCTCCGTGGCATAATCGAATAGCGATGAGAAGAATTGGTATATACGGAATTTTATCGGTAGTCTTGTTTGGCCTGATCGGGTGTGCTCCCGGCAAGAGCGACAGGGAGGAAAGTGTGCGTTTATATAAAGAAGCGATAGTTTTGCTGGGGAGCGATTCCGTGACTATCGATGATTGTCTGGCAGCCCAGAGATTATTGGAACAAGCTCTTGATGCCGACAGCGAAAATATAGATGTATATTTCGGGAAGGTGTTGAACGAGTTGAATTTGTGGCGTCCGGACAGTGCTTACCGGACAGCTTCGGCCGCTATCGAAAAAAAAGGAGAAACGGGGAAAAACCGTATGAAGGCTTATTTTTATACGGTAAAAGGGTTTATCGCTTATGACCGGGGTGACGAGGCAGATGCCGAGAAACAACTGTCGGAGGCCTTGTCTTTGTATGAGAGTTATTTAACGGAGGATCCGGCGAATATAGACTATCTGTTGAACAAATCGGTCTTGCTATCGGGATTGGAGGGGAAACAAACGGCTTTGGACTTTATTGCAAAGTCGCCTTTGAAAGAGGCGGATAAACAGGCGTTGATTCACTCTTTGTCGGAGTTTGAATTTCGACAGTTCGGAGAGACTTGGAGAGCGAAGCATGATGCTCTGGTCGCTAACGGGCAGACAGAGACAAATACGATATCGAATACTTTTAAGAAATGAAGCCTTTGTTTTTGGTTGGATACATGGCGGCAGGCAAGACGACATTGGGACGTCGGGCGGCTCAGCTTTTGAATGTCGAGTTTATCGACCTCGATGCTTATATCGAATCTAGATACAGGAAACGGATATCCGATTTGTTTGCCGAACGGGGAGAAGAGGGTTTCAGGGATATAGAGCGTCGTATGTTGCATGAGGTAGCGGAGTTTGACAATGTGTTGGTCGCTACGGGTGGTGGTACACCCTGTTTTTTCGATAACATGGAGTACATGCGTCACCGGGGAGTCACAGTTTATTTGGCCGCTTCTGTACAGACGTTGTGCAGACGCTTGTCCCATGCAAAAGTAAAACGCCCGTTGGTGGCGGGTAAAACGCCGGAGGAACTATATGGGTACATTATCGAGATGTTGAATCGTCGCGAGTCTTATTACCGGCAAGCCGATTATCGTTTCGATGCCGATGGGTATGAATCGCTCGATTCGGTCGACGAGGCTGTGCATCGGCTGGCTGTCTTGATGCAAAATCCTGCTTATGGAGATGGAGCCGATGAAATATAAATATATAATTCTGGTTTTTACCGAAGTATATTTGTAAATTCGTCTTTATAAATTTAAACTTCGTGGTTATGGCTGGTAGCTTTGCTTGTAAATCGAATGCAGGGGTCGCACCCCAAGAACAATTGTTGGGGACGATGGCCGGTAACAGACGTTTGTCCATAGGGTTACCGGCGGAACATAACGGAGGGGAAAAACGATTCCCTCTGACGCCCGAGGGGGTTGCCTTGTTGACCAAAGAGGGGTATCGCGTTTTTGTGGAAAGCGGAGCCGGCGAGGGTATCAAGTATTCCGATTTACATTATACCGAGGCTGGGGCGCAAGCGACAACAGCCTCAGAAGTTTTCAGATGCGATGTCGTTCTTAAAATTACTCCGTTGAATGAACAGGAGGCTGTTATGATACGTCCGGGGGTGTTTCTGCTCACATTGTTACAGCCTCAATATCAATCGGCTTCGGTCGTGCGCATATTGATGCAAAAGAAAGTTACGGCAGTTGCGATAGATTTGATAACCGATGAGCGAGGCCGTTATCTTTTCGCCGATATATTGGACGAAATTGACGGTCGTGCAGCCATTGTGCTGGCTTCGGAATTGTTGAGTAACCGGAGTGGAGGAAAGGGTGTTTTGTTGGGGGGCATCCCGGGGGTCGCCTCCTCGGAGGTTTTGATTATAGGAGGAGGCCTTGCAGGCCGTGCGGCGGCTCGTGCCGCTTGTGGATTGGGTGCTTTGGTGAGGGTATTCGATAATGATTTTTATCGTTTAAAAGCTACTCAGTTGGAAGTGAGTCCTTCTATCTTTACTTCCAATATGCACCCTCATGTCTTGGAAAACGCCATGCGCTCGGCCGATGTGGTTATTGGCACGGAAGTGCCGGAGGGAGGCCGTTTAGGAGTAAGCTATATCGAGATGATGAAACGAGGGGCATTGTTGTTCGATTTGTGTATGGATAAAGGAGGCTGTTTCGAAACGTCGAGTTGTAGCGAGGCTCCTTGTAATAAAGTGTATGAGCAATGCGGCGTTTTGCATTATTGCTTGTCGAGCGTTGGATCTGCCGTTGCCCGAACGGCATCGATGGCGTTGAGTAATTTATTAGTTCCGGTATTGATCGATTTGAATGACCCTGCCATGCTCTATGGCCATATAAAGTCGGACGAAAGACTTCGGAATGCCGTGTATTTGTTCGGTGGAAAGTTGACTTATAAGGAGTTGAGCATACGGTTGGGATTGCCTTATTATGATATGGCTCTTTTTATGTCGATGTTTTGAAAAGATGCTTTGTTTTTATCGGAACAGCTTTTAAAATAATGAATAGATAGGGAACTTACATATTTCTATGAAAATATTTCAAATGCTTACAAAAAAACACTATCTTTGCTAAAATAGTAATATTGGAATTGAAATATATCATGTTGGATTAAAATTGTAATATAAACATGACGGAAAAAACAAAAGTGAAAGTATTGGAAGAAGTCGTGGTACGATTTTCCGGCGATTCCGGTGACGGAATGCAATTGGCCGGGAATATCTTTTCCAATGTTTCGGCCGGTATCGGTGATGAAATTTCTACATTCCCCGATTATCCGGCAGAGATACGTGCTCCGCAAGGAACGTTAGGGGGAGTGTCTGGTTTTCAAGTTCATATAGGGAAAGGTGTTCACACTCCGGGAGACTTGGCCGATGTATTGGTTGCCATGAATCCGGCAGCGTTAAAAACAAATGCTCGCTATGTGAAAAAAGGCGGTGTGGTGATTATTGACTCGGATAGCTTTCGGGCCAGCGATTTGGAGAAGGCGGCGTTTACGACGGACGATCCCATTCAAGAGGCGGGCCTTTCTCATGCACAAATCGTTCCGGTAGCGATTACCCAAATGGTGAAAGATTCATTGGCCGATTCGGGATTGGATAATAAATCGATTGTCCGGTGTAAAAATATGTTTGCTTTGGGGCTTGTCTGTTGGTTGTTCGACCGTCCTTTGGAACAAGCTCAACATTTATTGAAAAATAAATTTGCCAAGAAACCGGCTATTTACGAGGCTAATGCCAAAGTTATGTGCGACGGGTATAATTATGGGAACAATATACATGCTTCGGTTTCGACTTATCGAGTGGAGTCTGCACAAGTGAAGCCCGGTATTTATACCGATGTGAACGGAAATACGGCTACCGCATGGGGGTTGATAGCCGCATCTGAAAAGTCGGGATTGCCTTTGTTCTTAGGAAGTTATCCCATTACCCCGGCCACAGATATTTTGCATGAGTTGGCCAAGCGGAAAGATTTAGGGGTAAAGGCCATTCAAGTGGAGGACGAGATAGCCGGTGTTTGTACGGCTATCGGGGCTTCGTTCGCCGGAAATTTGGCAGTGACTTCTACGTCGGGGCCCGGTTTGGCATTGAAGAGCGAGGGTATAGGTTTGGCCGTTATGGCGGAGTTACCTTTGGTCATTATCGATGTTCAGCGAGGTGGGCCGTCCACGGGATTGCCGACGAAAACCGAGCAGACCGACTTGTTGCAGGCTCTCTACGGTCGCAATGGGGAGAGTCCGGTGGTAGTGGTGGCAGCCTCTACACCGACCGATTGTTTCGATATGGCATTTCAAGCGGCTAAAATCGCTTTGGAGCACATGACTCCCGTTATCTTGTTGACCGACGGATTTATTGGAAATGGCTCTTCGGCATGGCGTATTCCGGAAATCGATGAATATCCGGAGATAAAGCCCAATTATGTCATGCCGGAACAACAAGGTACGTGGAAACCATACGACCGTAACGAAAAATCCGTACGTTATTGGGCGAAGCCCGGAACAGAGGGATTTATGCACCGGCTCGGAGGATTGGAAAAGGATTATAAGACTAGCGCAATTTCTACTGACCCCATCAACCATGAAAAGATGGTTCGTGCCCGGCAGCAGAAAATCGACGGTATAGCCACCGATATTCCTTTGTTGAAAGTGTCGGGCGATTCTTCTGCCGATTTATTGGTTGTCGGTTGGGGCGGAACCTACGGACATTTGTATTCTGCCGTGGAAGCTATGAATGCAGAAGGGAAACCTGTGGCTTTCGCTCATTTCAATTATATCAATCCGTTGCCCGCGAATACCGAGGAGATATTACGGCGATATAAAAAAGTGGTCGTTTGCGAGCTGAATAACGGGCAGTTTGCATCGTATTTGTCAGGGAAAGTTCCGGGTGTGAATTTCTTGCGATATAATAAAATTCAGGCACAGCCGTTTATGGTGAGTGAGTTGATGGCGCATTTTTCAAAGCTTTTGGAGGAATAGGATATGGAAGAACAAAAGGAATATACGGCAAAGGATTTTAAAAGCGACCAGTATGTACGTTGGTGTCCGGGTTGTGGAGACCATTCTATCGTGGCTGTGTTGCAGAGAGCTATGGCGACACTGGGAGTGCCTCCCCACGAAACGGTGGTGATTTCGGGTATCGGGTGTTCGTCGCGTCTGCCTTATTATATGAATGCCTATGGTTTTCATACGATTCATGGTCGTGCCGCAGCTGTGGCTACCGGGGTGAAGACGGCCAATCCTGATCTGACGGTATGGCAGATTTCGGGAGATGGCGACTGTCTGGCTATCGGTGGGAACCATTTTATTCATTCGGTACGTCGGAATGTGGATATCAATGTGGTCTTGATGAATAATAAGATATACGGTTTGACGAAAGGCCAATATTCCCCGACGAGCGATCGAGGTTTCGTTACTAAATCGTCTCCTTATGGAACGGTGGAAGATCCTTTCATTCCGGCAGAACTCGTTTTCGGGGCGAGAGGAACATTCTTCGCTCGTTCGCTCGATGTGGAGATGTCTGTTTCGCAAGAAGTATTGGTAGAAGCTGCCCGCCATAAAGGAACGTCGGTGGTGGAGCTGTTGCAGAATTGTGTGATTTTCAATAATAATATTCACAGTTATGTGGCTGATAAAGAGTTTCGTGCCGACCGGACTGTTCATTTGCGTCATGGTGAAAAGATGATTTTCGGGAAAGACAATAATCGAGGCCTCGTGTTGGACGGTTACAAATTAAAGGCTGTGACTATCGGGGAGAACGGTGTGACTCTCGATGATATTTTGGTACATGATGCCAAGTCTCCCGATAATTTCTTGCATCAAAGTCTTGCGATGATGGACGGACATGAACTGCCTTTGGCAATAGGTGTGATTCGTAATGTGGAGGCTCCCGTATATGACGAAGAGGTGGATAGACAAGTAAAAGAGGTAACCTCGAAAGTACCTTATTCCTCCTTGCGTGAATTTTTGTTGACCGGGGAGACTTGGGAAGTGAAATAATGGATTTTCTCCAAAAGGGTAATAGCACCCGAAAGACTGTCTGTATAGCCTTTCGGGTGCTGTTGTTATATGTTTGAGAGACAAGTCTTTTTAAGGAATTCAGAGCTTGACTGCCTTGAAAAATTTTCTTAAATTTGTGTGGATAAATTGTGAAATAAGGGAATATGGATTGATTCATGATTGTTATTCCTGTCAAGAAACGATATAGGTGTATTAAAAAATTGGTTGAATGGTTGTAACGTTAGTAATTTTAGCTTTATCGGCGGTGTTTTTCGTGAGTGGTAAAATACGCTCTGATGTGGTAGCCTTGTGCGCTTTGGTTTTGTTGTTGCTTTTCCACATTCTTACTCCCGATGAAGCGTTGTCTGGATTCTCCAATTCGGTCGTGATTATGATGATCGGTCTTTTCGTGGTAGGTGGTGCGATATTCCAAACCGGGTTGGCAAAGATGATAAGCGGAAAGATATTGCAGTTGGCAGGCAAGAGCGAGACAAGACTTTTTATTTTGGTTATGCTGGTTACTTCGGCTATCGGAGCTTTTGTGAGTAATACGGGTACGGTGGCCTTGATGCTGCCTATTGTCGTGAGTCTGGCTGCCAACGCTCATATAAATTCAAGTCGCTTGCTTATGCCTTTGGCTTTTGCCAGCAGTATGGGAGGTATGATGACGTTGATAGGTACTCCGCCGAACCTTGTCATACAGAATGCCTTGACCAATGCCGGTTTTGAACCGCTTACTTTCTTTTCTTTCTTACCGGTCGGTTTGATTTGTGTTTTTGTAGGAATGGTCGTATTGATGCCTTTGAGTAAAATTTTCTTGACCAAACGGGGAACCGAAAAGTCCGATAGTAAAAACAAGAATAAATCTCTGAACGAGTTGGCAAGGGAATATCAGCTTTCTGAGAATTTGTTTCGGATACAAATCCCCGAAAAATCGATAGTCGCCGGTAAAACGATTGTCGAGTTGAATATTCGCCAACAATATCATTTGAATATATTGGAGGTACGGCGTACTGTTTCGTCGCAGTCCCGGTTGTTGAAAACGGTCAATCAGAAATTGGCCGATCCGGGTACTGTATTACGCTCCGGCGATGTGTTGTATGTGAATGGCGATTTCGAAAAAGTGAGGGAGTTTGTTTCTCGATTTTCTTTGGTATTGTTGGATGCCCATACCATCGAAGACGGTAAGGGTAACTTGACTTCCGATTTGGCTTTTTATGACATAGGTATCGCCGAGATTGTCTTGATGCCCTCGTCACGTTTGTTGAAACAGACGGTCGGAGATTCGGGATTTCAGGAAAAATTCAATGTCAATGTATTGGGCATAAGGAGAAAGAACGATTATATATTGCATGATTTGAAAGATGTGAAGATGTTGTCGGGTGATGTTTTGCTCGTGCAAGGTACATGGAAGGATATAGCTCGGTTGAGTTCGGAGGATTCCGATTGGGTGGTACTCGGCCAGCCGTTGAGCGAAGCCGCGAAAGTTACTCTCGATTATAAAGCACCGATTGCTGCTGCGATTATGCTTTTAATGATTCTTATGATGGTGTTCGATTCTATACCAGTGGCTCCGGTTACGGCTGTGATGATTGCTGCGATACTTATGGTATTGACCGGTTGTTTCAGGAATGTGGAGGCAGCCTATAAAACAATTAACTGGGAGAGTGTCGTTCTTATCGCCGCCATGCTTCCCATGTCGTTGGCTTTGGAAAAGACAGGGGCATCGGAATATATATCGAATAGTTTGGTTAGCGGCTTGGGCGGTTACGGGCCTTTGGCTTTAATGGCTGGTATCTATTTTACGACTTCATTGATGACGATGTTCATCAGTAACACGGCAACAGCCGTTTTATTGGCTCCTATCGCCATGCAATCCGCATTACAGATCGGAGTGAGTCCTTATCCGTTTTTATTCGCTGTTGCCGTGGGGGCGAGCATGTGTTTCGCTTCTCCGTTTTCTACGCCACCCAATGCGCTGGTTATGCCTGCCGGTCAGTATACTTTCATGGATTATGTAAAGGTGGGTTTGCCTTTACAGATTATTATGGGGATAGTTATGATTTTTATTTTACCTTTGTTGTTCCCATTTTAAAGAAGAATTTATGTCCCGAAAAAAGCGTCTTGCTGTATTTGCCAGTGGAACCGGCAGTAATTTCGAAGCGATTGTGACTGCTTGCGAGCAGGGTAAGATCCCGGCCGAAACAGTGGCTTTGGTTTGCGATAAACCTTCGGCTCGTGTCGTAGAACGAGCTTCATGTCATGGTGTGAAGTCTTTCACTTTCGACCCTAAGTCTTTTGCTTCTAAGGCCGAAATGGAGACCGTCATTGCCGATTTTCTTGATGAGAACGGGGTGGATTTGGTTTGTTTGGCCGGGTATATGCGGATTATTTCGGATACATTGTTATCGCGTTACGACGGTAAGATTATTAATATACACCCTTCTTTGCTCCCCGCTTTTCCCGGAGCTCGTGCCGTAGAACAAGCTATGGAGTACGGGGTGAAAGTGTTTGGAGTAACTATTCATTATGTGGACCGTACGGTAGATGGCGGACGGATTATCGCCCAACGGGCTGTCCCGTACGAAGGAAACGATATTGATGAGTTATTCGGACTTATTCATGCGGTCGAACATGAACTTTACCCGGAGACGATCGCTCGGTTGTTGTCTGTTTAATGTTTGTAACGAGTCTATGTTCAGTAGAAAATTCATGGGGATAGACTTGAATGTTGATGAATGAGAGGGGCTTAATTCGCTAACTATAAGGAGAAACGTTTCCGGTTAGGTTGAACTTGTTCGGCTTTTGGAGAGGGTAGTTTACTATTGACCTTCTCTATTGCCGTGCCCCGTAGCCTTATGGGGTGTGGCATTAGCCATATAGGTGAGGTGTCACGAAGTGACGGAGGAGTTGGAAACAGCATTTCATCAGTCGGTTTATGTTGGGCCTTTAACCCCCTCGCCCTATGGGCACTCCCCCTATATTCCCTTACGGGAACACAGGGGGAGAGGTTGAGATGTATTCCTTTTTCTCCCTTGCTTCGATTTTATTAGGTACACAGAGAGAAAGGGGTGAAAGTGTCGTTTTGAACAGCTTTTTACCCTTTCGGAATTTTGTGGGTATTCTCCCTTCTCCCCAGCTGTGTTTCGTAGCATTATGGGGTGTTCTGTGAAATAGTATAGGGGGAGACACTGAACAATCCCATTGATTATCGATTGAGCCCAAATCTATATAAACAAAGAGCCGCTATAAATTTTATAGCGGCTCTTTGTCGTATGGGCTTTTTATTTATGAACTTCTACCCGTTGTGTCGAGGGTTTAGTTGCATTGCGCTCCTCTGTGGCTTTTACGACGGCTTCGGCAAGTTGCTTGAAAGCTAATCCGGTAATGGTATCGTCGAGTGCCACGGGGTGTCCCGCATCACCGCTTTCGCAGATACTTTGTACAATAGGTATTTGTCCCAAAAGAGGAACTCCGGTTTCTTGGGCCAGTCGTTTCCCTCCGTCTTTACCGAACAGGTAGTATTTGTTTTCCGGGAGTTCGGCAGGAGTGAACCAACTCATGTTCTCGACCAATCCCAGTATAGGGACGTTTACCTTATCCCCGGTAAACATACTGATACCTTTGCGGGCATCGGCCAAAGCAACCTCTTGCGGAGTGGTTACCACAATCGCTCCGGTGATAGCGAGTGTCTGTACCAAAGTGAGGTGTATATCGCTGGTTCCCGGTGGCAAATCGAGCACAAAATAGTCGAGTTCGCCCCATGCGGCATCGGTGATGAGTTGTTTCAAAGCGTTACTTGCCATTCCTCCCCGCCAGAGTACGGCATCGTTTTTACGAACAAAAAAACCGATGGAAAGAATCTTCACGCCGTATCGCTCGACCGGGAGAATGAGGTCGCGTCCTCCGATGTTCTCGGTATAGACTTCGGTGTCTTCGATATTGAACATCGTGGGAGCCGAAGGGCCGAATATGTCGGCATCCAGCAGCCCGACTTTATACCCTTGGCGGGCCAACGCCACAGCTAAATTGGAGGCTATGGTAGATTTACCAACGCCGCCTTTTCCCGATGAAACGGCAATGATATTCTTTACATCGGGCAAGGGATTCTCGGGGTTCGGACGAGCTGTTTGTCTTGCCTTTACAGCTATATTTCCTTTGATATTTACTTCTGGACTTACGAAAGTGAGAATGGCAGTTTCGGCGGCTTTCACGACCGATCGGATAAAAGGATCGGTCGGCTTGTCGAAAATGATGGAGAAACTTACTTTGTTACCGTCGATACGAATGTCGTCTTCGATCATTTCATTAGCGATCAAATCTTTCCCGTTGCCCGGGTAACGCACTTTGGCGAGTGCGTCGAGTATTAGTTTCGGATATAGTTGCATATTGTCGTGTTATTTTGATGTTGTATTTTCTTGACTACTTTGTTTACCGCTACGTTTTCCCCGGTTGAAGCTCCGGTATGTGTCATAAGGAATATCAACGTCGGGTTCGATGAATTGTTCACGGGGTTGGCAAACGAAACGAATATATTTGATATTCATGCCCCGTTCGAGCCACT
>ENA-OVFO01000327-OVFO01000327.1-human-gut-metagenome-genome-assembly--contig:-NODE-327-length-25983-cov-4.241939_pt1 | contig 25983 bp, 16 predicted proteins | sample MGYA00237761_ERZ505401 | MGnify/ENA primary metagenome ERZ505401 (study PRJEB26158, sample SAMN06016330) | human gut metagenome | biome: human gut; feature: ankylosing spondylitis patient; material...
GGACTTAACCCAACATCTCACGACACGAGCTGACGACAACCATGCACCACCTGTCTCGACTTTCCCCGAAGGGCACCTGACATATCTCTATCTCGTTAGTCGGATGTCAAGACCTGGTAAGGTTCTTCGCGTTGCTTCGAATTAAACCACATAATCCACTGCTTGTGCGGGTCCCCGTCAATTCCTTTGAGTTTCAACCTTGCGGCCGTACTCCCCAGGTGGATTGCTTATTGCGTTAACTCCGGCACGGAGGGGGTCAGACCCCCCACACCTAGCAATCATCGTTTACAGTGTGGACTACCAGGGTATCTAATCCTGTTTGCTCCCCACACTTTCGAGCCTCAGCGTCAGTTAGAGCCCAGCAAGCCGCCTTCGCCACTGGTGTTCCTCCGAATATCTACGCATTTCACCGCTACACTCGGAATTCCGCTTGCCTCTACTCCACTCAAGAATAACAGTTTCAACTGCAGTTTATGGGTTGAGCCCATAGTTTTCACAGCTGACTTGCTATCCCGCCTGCGCTCCCTTTACACCCAGTAATTCCGGATAACGCTTGCCACCTACGTATTACCGCGGCTGCTGGCACGTAGTTAGCCGTGGCTTATTCTAGAGGTACCGTCTTCTGCTCTTCCCTCTTAAAAGAAGTTTACAACCCGAAAGCCTTCTTCCTTCACGCGGCGTTGCTGGGTCAGGCTTGCGCCCATTGCCCAATATTCCCCACTGCTGCCTCCCGTAGGAGTCTGGGCCGTATCTCAGTCCCAATGTGGCCGGTCGCCCTCTCAGGCCGGCTACCCGTCGAAGCCATGGTGGGCCGTTACCCCGCCATCAAGCTGATAGGACGCGACCCCATCCCATACCGCAAAAGCTTTCCCAGAGGACCATGCGGTCAACTGGAGCATCCGGCATTACCACCCGTTTCCAGGAGCTATTCCGGTGTATGGGGCAGGTCGGTCACGCATTACTCACCCGTTCGCCACTCTCACCCAGGAGCAAGCTCCTGGGATCCCGTTCGACTTGCATGTGTTAAGCACGCCGCCAGCGTTCATCCTGAGCCAGAATCGAACCCTCCACAAAAAAACCTTTTCATGAAGAGACATCGACATGATGACTCTCGAAATAAGAAAATTGACGATCGCCTTATAAGGAAAGGCGCATCGCACAAAAACCTCGCCGCCGTTTGACCGATCCCTCGGCACCACGCGTCAGCGTGGCCGGCAACGAACTGGCAATCATTGACTATAAAGAAGTAGTACAAATACGCTCTTGAGTTCTCAAACCACCACCGCACCAGCAGACCGCCCCAAACTCAAGGAGCCAGGCCGCCGTGCTGAGCAGCAAGAGATAAACTTACACGAGAACCCGCAATCGCGCAACCCGCAGGGCGCAATGAAGCACGGAACCGTTGGAAATCCAACGTTCCATCGGCGTGTCGAAAACCGGGAAAATGCGTCCGGAAAGCGCCGATACCATCAGAATAGACCCCGAAAACCACAACCAGGTGAACGCAAAACCAATAGCCGTCGGCGTGTCGACCATCAACATGGTCAACCACATCCGCATTTTGCGATCCAACCACGGTTCTCGCATAACAAAAGCCGGAAGCTCCGTGGTTAGCGGAGGCTCCCGGCATTGTTGTTCGGCTACTGGATATTCAGCTTTGGTCATTCGAATCGCTGACCATTGCTAATGCTGCCTGTAGCCGACTGTTTTCAGTTATTACTTCAGTTATCGCTGATCAGGCAGCTCACTCGGCATTGGCCGGGCCGGCGGCAACCGGTTCTGCAGCCGACTCGACCGTGGCGACAGCCTTCTTGCGGTTCAGGTACCGCTTGATGGCCACAATCTCCAGGCCGATCACGAGCACCGCGGTCACGCCCCAAGCCACGTACATGGCGGTCTTCCAGATCGGGGTGGCGACCTTCGGCTCGCCATTCGCGTACTGCCAGCTGTTGGCGGCCGTGTACAGGATGTTGTGCGCGGCCTGACGCATGGCCTTCACGGAAGTGGCGGACTTATCGGTGATGTGGTTGGTGATCTTCGTGGTGGCAAGCATCGAATCGTTGCCCGCACGCACTTCCTGATCGGCGTTCTGGTAGCCGTAGCCGCCGAAGTAGTCGGTCAGGACGAAGCCCCTGAAGCCCCACTCGCCGCGCAGCACGGTCTGCAGCAGGTTGCTGGAAGCGCCGGCGTAGGTGTAGCCGATGTAGTTGAAGGAGCTCATCACGGCCTGGGCGCCGCCTTCCTTCACGCTCATCTCGAACGGCTTCAGATAGATCTCACGCATGGCCTGCTCGTTCGTCCACGTGCACAGCATTTCCGTACGCTTGGTCTCCTGGTCATTCAGAGCGAAGTGCTTCATGAAGGAGTACACGCCCTTGGACTTGGCGCCGGCGATTTCGTTGGAGGCCATCGCACCGGAGAGCAGGGAGTCCTCGGAGAAGTACTCGAAGGTACGACCGGAGAATGCCGAACGGTGGATGTTCATGGCCGGAGCGTACCAACCAGCCACGTGCATGTCGTGAGCCATGTCGCCGATCATCTCACCGAACTGCTTGGCGAGATCCTTGTTCCAAGTGCAGGCGAATGCCGTGGAAGCCGGGAAGCCGATGGAGCCAACGCCGGTGAAGTTGTTATTCAGCGATGCCGGGCCGTCCGCATCGGTCAGCTGGATCTTGCCGACGGACTTCACAGCCTGGGTGCCATAGCCACCATTGGCGATGAGGTTGTCCATATCGTCGAAGGTGAGCTGGTCGAGCAGCTTGTCCCAATCGGCGTCGTCATAGTCCTTGCCGTACATATCGGACAGCTTCAGACCGTTCTTGGCACCGGTGGTCGGCATCTTGTCGGAATCCTTGTCGAACTTCTTCGGATCGTAGTTCGAGTTGTTGTAGAAGGTTTCCTTGGCCTTGTCGGACATCTCGAAGTTGGTCGGGGCGGCGGTGGCCTCCTTGTAGTTCGCGAAGTGGTCGGCGCGGGACAGGTACGTCACATCGCCCACCACATCATCGAACTGGTTCGTGGCCACGGTCTTGTCGCCATTGTGGGTGTTCGAATCGGAATCGTAGGTGACGGTGTCCTTCACGGTGATCGCCTTGTGATCGATCATGTGGTGCGAATCGGACTGGATGGAGATGTCGTAATCGCCCTTCTCCAGCACGTACGCCTTCGCGCCCTTGTAGTCGTAGGACGCCATGTCGTCGTCATCGAACTTGACGGTGACCTTCTGGGACTCGCCCGGCTGCAGTTCCTTGGTCTTCTCGAAGCCGGCCAGGTTCTTGGACGCCTTCTCGATGCCGCCGTCGGTGTACGGCGGGTTGTAGTAGACCTCGACCACGTCCTTGCCGGCCTTATCGCCGGTGTTGGTCACGGTGGCGGTGACGGTCACCTTGCCACCCTTGTACTTCACGCTGTCGAGCTTCTGATCGAACGAGGTGTAGGACAGGCCGTAGCCGAACGGGAACGCGACAGTGTCGTCGTAATTGATCAGGCCTTCGTCCGAAGCGGTCTCATAGAACTTGTAGCCCACATAGATGCCTTCGGAGTAGTTGACAAAGCCCGGAATGGCAGTGACGTCGTCACCCGTGAAGCCCTTGTACTTGGCTGCCTTGTCTGCCATATTGGTGTATTCGAACTTGCCGAAGTTGTTATAGGACACCGACTTGGTCAGATCCTTGAGGAAGGTGTCGGAGGTCTTGCCGGACGGGTTGGTCTCACCGGCAAGCACCTCACCAAGGGCGGAGAAACCGGTCTGGCCAGCCGGCGGGCACCACACGACGGACTGGATCTGCGGATAGTCGTTGAGGAAATCGAACTGGAACGTGTTCGCGCCGTTGTAGACGAGCGTCACCTTCTTGAAGTTGCTGGTGACCAGGTCGATCATGTCGCGCTCGGTCTGGGACAGCTGCAGGAAGTGCTCGCCATCCTTGAAATCTTCGTAGTCCTTGGAATTGTTGTTGTAGGTGATGCCCTTCGCCTTCATGTTCGTCGGCAGGTCAGCGCCTTCGCCGCCGACGCGGGTGATGGTGATGACGGCTTCGTCGGAGAAGTCCTTGGCGTCGGAGATCAGCTTGTCGGAATACTGCTTGGCCGGAACCTCAGGCAGGGTCCAATCCTGCGACCACATAGCCACCATCGGGCGGTCCTTGCGGTAGTCGGTGTACAGCTTGGTCAGCTCGGAATTGGTTTCGATGCCGGCCTGCTTCATGCCGTCAAGCATGGAAACGGTCTCGTACTGGTCGGACATGGAGCCGGAGCCGGTGCCGCCGTAAACCGGGTTGGTGGAGCCCCAACCGAACACGTTGACCTTCTTGTTGGACAGCGGCAGGTTGGAATCGTCGTTCTTCAGCATGGTGATGGCTTCCGACTGCACTTCCTTGGCCAGCTCGTTGGCTTTGGAAACGGTGGTGTCGGACAGCATGTACTTGGTGGTGGTCGCGTTGTTGAGCAGCGTGGAAAGCGGACCGGTCAGCATCATGGACACGGCCACGACGATGCCGACGAGCGCCACCAGCCAGGATTCGGAATGGACGATCTTACGGGTCGCCACGTCCTTGACCGTCTTCTTGTTGACGGCGAAGGTGATGATCAGCGCGAGCACGAATAGCACGCCAATCGCAATCAGATATGGTGTCAATGAACCGATGACGTTCATGACATCAGCCATGTTGATTTGCAGCATGGTCTGCCTCCTCCTTGATTCTCATAACCAAACGACACGTAGGCTCCGATGCCTTTATCGGAACCGCGAAACCATTCAACACTGCCCCGCATCTCATGGTTTCGGTGAAGTGGCTGCAGATGCGTGCGGCAAGTGAAGACACTTCTTCATGTCGATGATTCGATTTCATCAGACTTCAACGTGCGGCACATGGCGTTTTCCCCAGCCTGTCAATTCGCGTGCATAATCTGCACGCCAAGTACGATGGAAGTATGAGCGACTTAAGCGCATTGAATCTGGAAGCAGGCAGCCTGGTTGGCGGCTACACGTTGATTTCCCGGCTTGGTTCGGGTGCCATGGGCTCGGTATGGCGTGTGCGGGACGATGGCGGCCATCAATATGCGATGAAGATTTTGCGTGATTCCCTCTCCGACGACGATTCCCCGCAGCAGCAGCGCGACGAGTTGACCGCACGCGAGCGCCTGCGCAGGGAGGCGATGGCGTTGCAGAAGGTGCGGCATCCGGGCGTGTGCGGCATTGTGGATATGGAACTTGACGACGCGTTGGCTTTTATTGTGACCGAGTTGATCGAAGGCAAGAATCTGCGTGAGGATGTGCGCGTCAATGGCCGATATGTGGGCGACGATTTGGAACGGCTGGCACGCAAGCTGATTGAGGCGGTGCGTGCCGTGCATGCGGCCGGCATCGTGCACCGCGATATCAAGCCGACGAATGTGATGGTGTCGAGCACCGGCCCGGTATTGGTGGATTTCGGCATCGCTATGGGCGAAGACGAAAGCCATGTGACGCGTACCGGTCTGGTGATGGGCACGCCGGGGTTCATCGCGCCGGAAATCATTGATGGCGCGGAATCGGATGAAAGGACCGATTGGTGGTCGGTGGCGAGCGTATTGGCGTTCGCCGCTACGGGTGAGCCGGTGTTCGGCACGAAGCCGATGATGACCGTGTTGGAACGCGCCGCGGCCGGCAGCGCCAATCTTGCGGGACTTCCCGCGGGCACGATGGCCGCGTTCCGTTCGGCGCTCAATCCGGATCGGACGAAGCGGTGCACGCCGGACGATTTGCTGCAGGCGATCGCCGTGGATGCGTTGAATCCGCAGGCGTGGGTTGCGGCCGACAATGGTGGCGCAGCGGATGGCGATACGGAGGCGATGCCCCCTTTTGTTGAATCGCCCGACAATCCGCGCACGTTGTGGCGATCGCAGGACGACATAACCGGCGAAAACGCCATCGGCACGCGCACGATGCCAAGGCTCAGCGAAGCAACGCAGGCGATCGGGCAGCCCGATGTGAGCGCAACTCAAGTAATCGGGAAACAAGTGACCAGCCAATCCGACGCGAGCGCAACGCAGGTGATCGCACCTGTTGACGATGCCGAGACCAGCGTGCTTTCCGACGCACTTCCCAACGTGGACAGCACGCGCACGATGCCGCAATCGCAAGGCACGCGGGCGATGCCGACAGGCACGCAGGTAATGCCGCAATCCATGCCGTCAACACAAATGCTGCCGGCCCAGAACGCATGGAATCCAGCGGAAGCGCCGACGCAAGTCGACCCGACCATCAAACCCGCGTTGCAACGCATCGCCATGCGGCAGCCACCGTCCGTCATACCGCAGGCCACGGTGGCCGCGGCGCAGCAATCGCCCGCAATGTCATTCCCGCCGGTACCCGGTATGGATGGGCCGAACGTTGCGGAAGCACCCAATCCCGCCGATGTGAAGCGTGGCGCGATGTTGGGCCGGGGCATGCTCCCCTGCGCGCTGATGGCGATTCCCGTGGCCGTCTGCGGACTGTTCTCACTGTGGACGGCGATGGCAGCCGCGTTGCTGTTCGCCTGTGCGCTGGCCACTATCGGATTCAACACGGAGGCGCAGCTCGAGCGCGAAGGCAAACGTGGCGGCGAGAAGAAAAGTTCCGACTGGCTGCTGCGATTGGCGGGACTGCCCTGGCACATCGTAAAGGGCTTCGGCGTCGCCATCGTGCGGACGCTGATCATGTTGGCCGTGGCCGCGCTGGGTTTGTCGCTCACCACGGTCGTGCTGCAGCTTCCGTATGCCGTGATGGATACGTGGATATTTGGATTGACGATTCCGATGCCGACGCTGCTTGGCGGTCCGCTTTCCGAAAGCGGGCTGGCGCAGGCTGCGTTCTGCGCGATCGGCTGGCTTGTGGCCGTGGCCGCTCCGGGCGCGATCGTACTGCGATTGGGCGGCGGCGCACTGCGTAAACAGCCGTATCTGCGCCACTTGAGCGAGCTGCCGACGCAATCGCAAGGCAATACGGAATTCCCGGCGAATCGATAGCAAGGCATCGCTAGTATGGTGCCCAGCATAACAACGTGAGGTCGAAAGGAATATCGATGGCCCAGAACAGCAAGGATGCGCAGAAGCGTACCAGCCGCGCCGAGCGTAGGGCCGCTGAGGCCGCAGCGATGAAGGCGCGCGCCGAGCAGATGGAGAAGGAACGCAAGCAGCAGACGATCATCGGCGGCATCGTGGTGGCGGTGCTGGTGATTCTGGTGGCGATCGGCGCGTTCACCGTGTACCACAACATGCATAAGAAGGCCGAAACGAAGGCTTCCACCGAAACCGTGCAGGAAGCGTACACGGCGTTGCAGAAAGTGAAGAACACTCCGAAGCTCGTCGATAAGAAGGGCGGCCTGCTGATTTCCAAGAACGGCTACGGCAAGGCTGTGGAGGGCGCGCCGACCGTCGAGCTCTACATGGATTTCCTGTGCCCGGGCTGCGGCAACCTGCACCGCCAGTTGGACGCCGACCTGCAGAAGATGGTCGATGCCGGCCAGATCAATCTGGACCTGCATTTCATGGCGTTCATGGACCGTTGGTCCACCGACGAGTATTCCAGCCGCGCGGCGAACGCGGCCATCTACCTGGCCGAGCATGACAGCGACCCGAACCATCTGATCTCCTTCCTGGAGAAGGTCTACGCCGAGGATTTCCAGCCGGAGGAAGGCTCCGCATACAAGTCGGTGAGCGACGCCAAGATCAAGGAGCAGATGATCGCCGCGGGTGTTTCCAAGGATGTTGCGGACAAGGCGTTTGGCCGCGATTATCAGGAATGGCTTGATGCGATCGACACTTACACGCCGAAGCGTTCCGAACTGTGGCATCAGTCCGGCAGCTACAAGGGCAGCATGACCACGCCGACCGTGATCATCAACGGCAAGTATTGGGATATGGACCAGCTGACCACCGCCCAGACGACGGTTAAGGACGGTCTGTTGGAATCGATCGGCCTGAAGGACAGCGAAGTCGGCGTTGCCGGCAAGATGCCGTCCATCGGAGCCAAGAAGGGGCCGATTTCCGTCACCACGGGCGAATAACCCCTTACGGGCAGCCGGCGCGTCTCAACCCGCAATGCTAAGTTGACTGCGGTGGAAGCGCTGGTTATGCTATTCATCGTTCCTCTGTTGTTTTCATAGCAAAAGAGGACATGCCTCCTTAGCTCAGATGGCCAGAGCGGCCGCCTTGTAAGCGGCAGGTCGTCGGTTCGATCCCGACAGGAGGCTCGAACCCGTATGACGGGCTTGGACCTCTTACCATGGGTAAGTGCTCCAGAAGTCTTCCCCCAACTTGAGACTTCTGGCAAAGCGGACGAGGCGTCCCCCAACCTGTCTCGTCCGACCGGGGGCAGGACATCCCCTTCTCTCCTGCCCCCTTTTTATTTTTCGCTTTTCGCACTTGCTTTCAAAAATGTGGCGGTATGGATAAAACCATCGGAAAGCACGGCGACCGTTCCAGCTGAGCCGTTACAATAACGGCGTTGTAGGCAGCGCTGAAAAGAGGATAAATGACGAGAAGGTGGACCCCTCGGAGATTCGTGACGCTTCGTCGTGTCCGCGTCATGGCATGCGTGGCCTCATTGACTTTGACTTCGGCGTTGGCGTTTGGTGTGGGCGCGCGCAAATCCGTGGCGTTGACCGTCAATGGGGAGACCACCACGGTGACCACATATGCGATGAGCGTGGACCGTCTGCTGCAGGAGCAGGGCGTGAAAGTCAAAACGCACGACCTGGTGGAATCGACCAGCCCGACCAGCATGCTGAAGAACCATGATGTGGTGAACGTGCAGAGCGCATACCAGACCACCATCACCATCGACGGCCAGGAAGTGCCGTTCTGGACGGTCGCGTCCAGCGCCGAGCAGTTGCTGGACTTCTTCAACCAAAACGAAACCGAAGCGGCGAAAATCACCGTCAATATCAGCAACGTCTACAACAAGCTCACCGGCGGTCTCATCATCAACCAGAAGGGGCCCGTCACCGTCATCGCGGACGGGAAAAGCTCGGTGGCGCCGAACGGCAAGCTGCCCGCTGCCTCCATTCTTGACGCCAAAGGCATCACGTTGGGCAAGGAGGATCGCGTCAGTGTCGAAAAGGACGGCAAGACGACCATTCTGCGCGTCCGCCGCGTGACGCATGGTGAGGAGACCCGCACGAAGGAAGTGCCGTTCGGCACGCAGACCATCATCGACCCGAACCTGCAGCCGGGCGAAGTCACGGTACGGCAGGAAGGCGAAAACGGCGAAATCCAGCAGACGTACGCCGTCACCTACGTGGATGGCGTGAAGGAAAGCGAGACGCTGACCGGAGAGAAGACCACGAAAATCGCCATCGACAAAGTCATTGCGGTCGGACCGGAAAAAACTACGGACGATACCGACAAATCCGACAACAGCGGCAACGGCAACAGCAACGGCGATAACGGCGATTCCGGCAAGACGGACGACGGCAAGAACGATTCGGGTAAGAACGACTCGAATAAAAACGACAATAAGTCCGATTCCGACAAAACCGATTCGAACAAGTCGGATTCCTCGGATAAGAACAATTCGAACAACAACTCGAATAACAATTCCAACAACACCGAGAAGGACGATCCGGCACCGACCCCCACACCAACCCCTGCACCGCAGCCGACTCCCGCACCCCAGCCCAAACCGCAGCCCACGCCGCAGCCGAGCAATCCTTCCGCAGGCTGCCGCTTGTACCATCCTTCCGCGGCACAGGCACAGGCCTACGCTTCCGGCGCGGCGGCGCAGCGCGGCTGGACCGGCCAGAACTGGACGGATCTGGTCAAACTCTGGAATCGCGAATCCGGATGGAGCTGGAGCGCGGAAAACGTGTATTCGGGCGCATACGGTATTCCACAAGCGTTGCCGGGCAGCAAAATGGCCACGTTCGGCGCGAATTGGAAGGACGATGCCGCCGTGCAGATCGACTGGGGTCTGAGCTACATCGCACAGCGGTACGGCAGCCCGTCCGCGGCGTGGCAGCACTCCGAACAGACCGGATGGTACTGATGATCCGGCTAATCGCCAACGATTTTCGTACCGGCATGAACGGATAATGAGGGAATGACAGAAGAGGGAATGACGGAAAACGTGAACGAGCATACGCAGGGCCATTTGCTGGGGGCGGCCGACATCCGACGCATCGCCGCCGACGCGGGTATCAGCCCGACGAAGAAATTCGGGCAGAATTTCGTGATTGATCCGGGAACCGTGCGTCGCATCGTGCGCGAGGCCGGCGTGACCGCCGACGACCATGTGCTGGAAGTCGGTCCCGGACTGGGTTCGCTGACGCTGGCGATTCTGGAAACCGGCGCCACGATGACGGCTGTGGAAATCGACCCGCCGGTCGCCGAACGCCTGCCGAAAACCATCGCCGAATTCATGCCGGACGCCGTGGACTGCTTCCGTGTGGTCAACCGCGACGCACTTACCGTCAATCCGGAGAATCTGCCCGATTTCAAGGATGACGATTCCTTCACGCTGGTGGCCAATCTGCCGTACAACGTGGCCACGCCGATTCTGCTCACCCTGTTGGAACGTTTCGACAATCTGGGCACCTTCCTGGTGATGGTGCAGAAGGAAGTGGCGGACCGTTTGAGCGAGAAGCCCGGTTCGAAGATCTACGGCACGCCGAGCGTGAAGCTCGCATGGTACGGCACCGCGGAACGCGTGGGCGTCATCGGCCGCAACGTGTTCTGGCCGGCCCCGAACGTCGATTCCGCGCTGGTGCTGTTCAAGCGCTACCCGGGCGGTCACACCCCCGCCGCGGACAATGCGGACGGTTCCGTGGTGGATCGCGAAACCGTGTTCCGTTTGATCGACGCGGCTTTCGGGCAGCGCCGCAAGACCCTGCACGCCGCATTGAAGAAAATCGTGCCGTCCGAAGCGTTCGAGAAGGCCGGCATCGACCCGACCCGTCGTGGCGAGACGCTCACCATCGACGAATTCGTGGCGTTGGCACGCGCGTTGGATGAGGTGTTCGCGTCATGAGCACCATTGATTCGCCCGCCATCGGAACGGCCACCATCAACGCCGTGAGCGTGGACTGCCCGGCGAAAACGAATCTGACCCTGCATGTGGGCCCGTCGCATGCCGAATGGGGCGGCCGTCATGAACTCGACACCATCTATTGCGCGGTCGGCGTATACGACACCGTCACCGCCACGCGCAAAGCGCCGGGAAGCGGCTTCTCGCTGAATCTCGAGGGCGCGTATCTGGGCGACCTGGCCTCTTCCGGCAGCGATATGCGCCGCAACCACGCCGTGCTGGCATTGTTCGCCATGGCCGAAGCGAGCGGCCATGAGCCGGACGTGGCGTTGAACATCGACAAGCGCATCCCCGTCGGCGCGGGCATGGCCGGCGGTTCCGCCGATGCGGCGGCGACGATTCTGGCATTGAACACGTTGTGGGATCTCGATTGGCCGATCGAACGCCTGCAGGAAGTCGCGGCCACGCTGGGCGCGGACATGCCGTTCTGTCTGACCGGCGGTTACGCGCGCGGCACCGGTTTCGGCGAACGCATCGAACAGCTTGATGACGATGGCGATATCGTACGCGATCTTACGGAACGTGGGTTTACCGGCCATCTGCTGGTCGGCGCATACCGTGCGGAACTGCGCACGCCGGAAGTGTATGCCACATTCGATCAGATCGGTGCCGGCGATGGCGATGAGAACCACCTGCAGAAGGCGGCGGTCTCCCTGCATCCGCGTAGCGGACAGGCGATCGAGGAAGCCTTGCGTGCGGGAGCCAGCCAGGCGTTCGTCTCCGGTTCCGGCCCGTCCGTCATCGCGTTCGTGCCGACGGAGGATGCGGCGGACGCCGTGCAGCGGGCATGGCAGGACAGCCGTTGCGTCGATCGCATCATCGCCACGAACGCCCCAGCCCGACCGATTGTGCATATCACCGCATGACACATATCACCGCATGACAGTAAAGTTGATGGCAATTGGTTTGTTCAAAAGGAATTCGTAAATGACCCAGGCTAACGACGAGCGCGCCGCGCGCAAAGAGTACATTCGCCGCCGTCAGAAGACGGTGTTCAGCATCGTCGGAGCCGTCATGGTGGTCGCCATGGTGGTGTCCCTGCTGTTCTTTTTCCATGTCGGAGGCCTGGGCAACGTCAAGTCGGCCGCCGTACAGCCGAACTACGGCCAGCAGGCACCGTGCCCCATCAAGGAAGCCGACGGCAACAAGGCCAAGTATGTGGAGAATCGCAACATCACGCTGCGTGTGCTCAACGGCACGAAGTTCTCCGGCTTCGCCAAGGCGGTGAGCGACGCGTTGCAGAACCGCGAGTTCAACCCCCAGACGCCGGGCAACTACACCAAGAAGGCGGATCGCACGATGATCGTCTTCGGCAAGAACGGCGTGAATCAGGCGTACACCGTGGCAAGCAATTTCACCGATGCCATGCTGGTTATGGACGACCGTCAGGACCAGCTGATCGACGTCATCGTGGGCGCCACATTCGACAATCTGCAGGATACGAAGAAGGTTCCCGCCGCAGGCAAGGCGATCACCGGCATCCAGGGCTGCGTCGCGGTGGACAAGATGACCGACCTGCCCAAGGCGCCCGAACATGATGCGGTGAATCCGCAAAGCTGACCGCCAATCGAAATCGATATAGGCAATATGAAAAACCCGCGCTCCCCCAATCGGGAACGCGGGTTTTCGTATTCGAGCTGTTCCAAGCACACTGTTCCATGCATGCGGCGAAACCACCGCATGTCAATCGCTATTCGCCCTGCTCCTTGTACCAGCGTTCCAGCTCGGCAACGGCCACGTCACGCTCCACCGGACCGTTATCGAGGCGGTATTCCAGCATGTGCTTGTACGCCTTGCCGACCATCGGGCCTGGTTCGATGCTTAGCAGCTGCATGATCTCGTCGCCGTTGAGGTCAGGACGGATCGCGTCGAAGTCTTCCTTTTCTTTCAGGTCGCGTACACGCTGTTCCATCTCGTCCATGGCCGCCGAGAACATCATGGCCTTGCGCTTGTTCTGCGTGGTCGTGTCGGCGCGCGTAAGGCGGTTCAGACGCTCGTACAGCGGGCCAGCGTCCTTGACGTAGCGGCGGACCGCGGAATCCGTCCACGGCTCCTCCACGTAGCCGTGGAAGCGCAGATGCAGGTTGACCAGCTCGCTGACATCCTCGACCATGTGGTGGTCGAAATGCAGTGCCTTCAAACGCTTGCGTGTCATCTTCGCGCCGACGGCGTCATGACGGTGGAAGCTCACCTTGCCGCCCGCTTCGAAACGACGGGTCTTCGGCTTGCCGATGTCGTGCAGCAGAGCCGCCAGACGCAGCGTCAGGTCCGGGGCCGGCACCGGACCGTCGGGACCGGTTTCGAGGGCGACGGCGCGTTCGATGACGATCATGGTGTGTTCGAACACGTCCTTATGGCGATGGTGCTCGTCGATTTCCAGCTGCAGCGCGGGAATTTCCGGCAGCACGATGTCGGCAAGACCGGAATCGACCAACGCTTCGATGCCGGCGCGCGGGCGATCGGACAGCAGCAGCTTGACCAGTTCGTCGCGCACACGTTCGGCGGAGACGATTTCGATGCGATCGACCATGTCGGACAGCGCTTCGGCGGTTTCCGGCTCGATGCGGAAGCCGAGCTGCGCCACGAAACGCACGGCGCGCATCATGCGCAACGGATCGTCGTCGAACGACTGCCGCGGATCGACGGGGGTACGCAGCACGCCTTTGGCCAAATCGTTCGCACCGCCGAACGGATCGACGAATTCGAGTTCCGGAACACGCAACGCCATCGCGTTAACGGTGAAATCACGGCGGGAAAGATCGCCTTCCAGCGTGTCGCCGTAATTGACTTCCGGCTTGCGCGAGTCGGGGTCGTACGTGTCGGAACGGTAGGTGGTCACCTCCACTTTCACCTCGGTGCCGTCCTCACGCCTGCGCATCGCGCCGAGCGTGCCGAATTTGCGGCCCATATCCCAGAAGCCATCATGCCCAAAACGGCGCAGAATATGCTCAAACTGCTCGGGACGCGCCGATGTGCAGAAATCCAAATCATGCGATTTGCGATGCAGCAGCAGGTCGCGGACAGGACCCCCGACCAGTGCCAGTTCGTAGCCTTCCGCAGCAAACATACGTCCTAATTCAATGGCCTCTGGCCACACTTCGAAGTTCACGCCATACCTTTCAGCACCACAAGTTTTTCGTTTACCAGCATACCGTTACCCCACCTGCACACAGAATTGAGTATGGTTGGAATCATGATTACGCCCGCAGACCTTGCACGCATGCTTGCCCATGCTGCGGACGACCATGCCCAAAATCCGCTGGAACCGGACGAACTGCTGTACACATCGCAGTCGGTTTCGCTGCAGCAGCTGCAACAACTACAGCAATTGCAGCAGCGCACGATCATCACGCCGAGCGCGCCTACGCCGGCGATGATGCCGCGCCGGCGCACCGCGGATGGTCCGACCACGTTCGCATCGCTTGACGCGCAGGAGCTGCCGGTGGTGCGCGAGTATTCGGCGGGCGGGCTGGTGTTCGACGACAAGGGTCGCGTGGCGATCATCGCACGTCATTCACGCAGCGGGCATTTGGAATGGTGCCTGCCGAAGGGACATATCGAAAAAGGCGAAACGCCGCAGCAGACGGCCGTGCGCGAAGTGCATGAGGAAACCGGCATTCTGGGCGAGGTGGTCGATTCCATCGCCACCATCGACTATTGGTTCACCGGTACCAGCCAACGCGTGCACAAGCTGGTGCACCACTTCGCGTTGCGGCAGATCGGCGGCGAGCTGACCGTCGAAGGCGATCCCGACCATGAGGCCGAAGACGCCATTTGGGTGGATTTTGCTGATTTGGACGATGTGCTGAGCTATCCGAACGAACGGAAGATAGCATGGTTGTACGCAAGGAAACTCAACAGACAGGCGTAATAGTGAATCAATCCGCACAACGGCACGTTTCGCGTGGCCTTCGCGCGTTATCATCCATCCTCGCCATGGTATTGACCATGGCGTTGATGTTGTTATACGCACCCACGCCATCGGCAAGGGCCATGGAATCGACCACATCGGCGGAGTCGACGGACGGTATGTTGTCCATCAACTCTTCCACGGCCGTATTGACGGACACCTCCGGATACCATCTGAACGCCACGGTGACCAACACGACCGGACAGGAGATTCCCGCGGGAACGCTGACGCTGGCCATGAACGCCTTCTACACGTTCGTTTCGCGCAACGACATCCAGGATTGGTCTGAAGGCAACGGGCGAATCCCCACCCCGCAATCCGTGGGACAGGCCGATGTGCCCGCGTTGCAGCCGGGAGCCAGCGCCAACGTGAGCATCGACGCGGACGCCCATCAGGAATCGCTCGCGGCCATCAACTCTTGGGGGCCGAAGCCGGTGCTGCTGAGCTATTCCGCCAACGGAACCCCCCTTGCTCAATCGCATACGTTCGTGACGCGCACCGGCGCGGGACTCCACACGCCCAGCACGCCGGCGCTGCACATCACCGTCGCCCAGCCGCTGGCCGCCAACGGGTGGACCACCGACAGCAAGCTGCTTGGACAGCTGGTCGATGAAGGGGGTATTTCCTCCTCGAAACTGGCGAAAATCGCCATGCCCAGCAAGGATGACGACGCACGGCTCAAATCGTTGCAGCAGACCTTCGCCAAGCACGACATGCTGCAGGTCGTAGGAGATCCGACCTACCTGCAGGCGATGGCGATGCCAACGCGGGTCGACGGCATCACCCAGCCCGCATTGTTCGACATAACCGCCTACAGCGCCATGAACAACGCTCCGGCCTACAGCGCAGCCGGTATCAACGACCGTCAATGGTCCGCAGCCAAAGCCCGGAAAACCTATCAATCGGCATTGGGCGACAGCAACGCGGACATCACCGCATACGCGTGGCAGGGCAACGGCAATTGGACCCTACAAGCGTTGACGAAGGCCCGCCAGCAGGGGTACGGCACCGTCATCGCCACGCATGACTTCGAAGAGGACGATGCGGCTACCGTACGTACCGGCAAGACGGTGGTCTCCACCGACGCCGGGGACGTCACCGTGCTTTCCGCGCAGAATGTGCTTTCCGGCCTGGCCCAAGGCAAGGCGACCAGTGACGATGCCAACGCCGACAGCGAGGGAACCACGGCCGGCAGATTGGCGCGATTCGTCGCGCAAAGCGCGTTCTACCAGATGGAACAGCCTTATGCGGAACGCAACCTGCTGGTCTGTCTGAACGAGGATTCCGACCCCAGTGTTGTGGACGCGCTGATGAGCGACATCGAGCAGTCGCCGTGGCTGAACCTCACTGACCTTGCCACGTTGAAGGATGCCGACATCTCCGAAGATGCGGCCAGCATGTCAACCGATCTTCCCCAAACGGACGGCCTTACCGATAGCATGCGCAGCGACGTCCAGCAGACTCTGAGCGCGCTGGCGAACTCATCAAGCAACATCAAACGTTTCAATACGTCGATCCTCGTCAAGCCGAACGGAAAAGACGAATCCGACGTCAACACCTGGAGCAGGCAGCTGACGAACGCCCACACCATCATGGCCCTGCACGCGTTGGGCGGCGAAAGCCCTTCCAGAAGCACGATGGCGGAAGGCGCGAACCAGCTCGCGGCCCTGCTGATCAACGGTGTGGCGATTACGCCGACGGAAAGCGTGAACGTGGTCAGCGAAACCGCGAAAATGCCGGTGACCATCAGCAACAGCCACCCGTACCCGGTAAAGGTGAAGGTCTCGTCGCTGACCGATTCCATGCAGATCGTCACGTCCCGATTCGACACCGTGCAGGTGCCGCCCCACGGCGAGGCACAGGTGGCGTTCACCATCCGTGTGTCCACGTCCGGCACCGCCAACGCCACCATCAGCCTGTTCGACAGGAATGGTGCAGCGTTTGGAGCCACGCAGGTCACCCACATCACCAGCGCGCTGCAGATCAGCGACAAGAGCGGTTTCGTCATCATCGGCTTCGCCGTGCTCTTGGGCGCTGTGGGACTGTGGCGTCAATTCAACCGTAAGAAGGATCCCGACGAATGAGTTCTTCCGTTGGCCGTAACTCACTGATCATGGCCTCCGGTACCGCCGCTTCGCGCGTGACCGGCCAAATCCGCACCATCCTGCTTGCCTGGGCCTTGGGCACCACCGGCTATGCCGCCAACGCCTACCAGGCCGGTTCGATGATTCCGCAGGTCATCTACACACTGGTTTCCGGCGGCATCTTCAACGCGGTGCTTGTGCCGCAGATCGTGCGCACGCTGAAATCGAAGGACGCCGAAACCAAGCTCAACAAGCTCATCACCCTTGCCATCACCCTGTTGTTGGGTGTGACGCTGCTCATGGCCGTTGCCACGCCGTTGTTGACCAAACTGTATGTCAACGGCAGCGCCGAAACCATGGCCCTCGCCACCTCCTTCACCTTGTGGTGCATGCCCCAGATCTTCTTCTACGGCCTGTATACGGTGATCGGGCAGATTCTCGCGGCGAAGGACCATTTCGTCACGTATGCGTGGAGCTCGGTCGGCGCGAACATCATCAGCTGCATCGGTTTCGGCGCGTTCATCGCGATGTTCGGCAGAGCCACGGAACGTCCGCTGGACTTCTGGACGCCGACGAAAATCGCGCTGACCGCCGGCACTTGGACGCTTGGCGTGGCGTTTCAGGCGCTGGTGCTGTTCATTCCTTTGACGAGAATCGGCCTGAAATACCGTCCGAAATTCGGCGTTCACGGCATCGGACTGCGTTCGATGGGACCGGTCGCCGCGTGGAGCCTCGGCATCGTCGGCGTCGATCAGATCGTCAACATCATCGTCACCCGCGTGGCCACCAGCGCGCCGTTCAAGGCTTCGGAACAGCTGCATATGAGCCAGTTGGACGTGGCCGGCAACGCCTCGTATCAGAATGCGTACACCATCTACATGCTGCCGTATTCGCTGATCGCCGTGTCCATCGCCACCGCGATCTTCCCGAAAATATCGAAAGCCATCGCGGACCGCAATATCGACGAGGCGCGCAAGGATCTGAGCTCGGCCCTGCGTAATCTCAATCTCATCATGTGCTTCTTCGCAGCGGCGTTCATCGTGCTTCCGTTGCCGATCATCCTCGCACTGCTGCCGTCCATCAGCGCGCGTGAAGCGCTGCTCATCAGCGCGCCGCTCGCCGCTTTGGGCATCGGCCTGCCACTTTCCAGCTCGTATTTGGTCATCCAACGCACGTTCTACGCGTTCGAAGACGGCAAGCATCCGTTTATTTTCATGGCGATCACCATGGCCATCCAGGGTGGCGTCATCATCGCGTCGACGTTCATTCTGCCGCCCACGCAGTGGATCACCGTCATCGGATTGGCGATTTCGGTGAGCTTCATCCTGCCGTATCCGCTGCTTACACACATGCTCCGCTCCCGTTTCGACGGCGATGTGGACGACAAGCGCATCATCACCGCCTATGCGAAGGCGCTGGTGGCCACGATAGCCGCCTGCGTGATCGGCCTGCTGTGCCGCAACGGCGTCTACCGGCTGGTCGGAGCGCATATCGGCCCCGACGACGGCACTATGAACTGGGGTCAGGCGGTTCTGTCCGCGATACTGCTCACCATCGTCATCGCCATCGTCTATCTGGCGTGCCTGTGGGCGCTGCGTGCCGAGGAGCTCACTTCGGTCGTGGGCATGCTCGCCGCCCGCATACCAGGGCTTGGCAACAAGCCTAAGTCTGGCGGAACGGCCAGCCCCAACGGTAAACTTGAGCAAAGTACCGCCGAAAACGGCGACCAAGAATAACAGCGTAGGTAGAACAATCGTTACATAGTTGAAGGAAACCATGAAACCTCAACTGGGAGATACCATCAGCAACCGCTATGTGCTGGTTTCGCCATTGCGCGAGGAAACCGGCTTGCAGGTTTGGAAGGCAAGCGATCACGTGCTTGCCCGGGATTGCCAGCTTTTTATCGTCAACAACCGCAAGGCTTTGCAGGACGTCAATGCGACGGCCTCCATGCTGGCGATTTCCCACGACGCCCATTTCACGCAGGTGCTGCAGCTTCAGCACGTGGGCGAGGTGGCGTTGGTGATCACGCAGCTCGATGCCGGCATGTCGTTGAGCGAGTATCTCACGCAGTCCAGCAAGCCGCTGAGCTTCACCGCGATCCGTTCCATTCTTGGTGAGGTCGTCGAAGCCCTGCACGTGTTGCAGAAAGACAATCTCACGCATTTCTCGATCAGCACGGACACCGTGCGATTGACCCGCAACGGCATTGAAATCGCCGACGCGCCGGTAAGCATCATGCTGGCCGATACTTCGCGCGTGCAATCCGTGGAAAACCAGGAGCAGCTTGCGATTCGCCAGGTCGCTTCCCTGCTGTATTCCCTGCTGACGCGCACGCCGTCGACGCTGTCCACAAACTACCATCTTGACGCGATTTCACCGAACGTGCCGATGGAGTTCCGCGTGATTTGCAAGCGTGGTCTGGATCTCAAGGAGAAGGACGGTTTCCCGACCGTTCCGATGGCCACCATCGCCGAATTGGAGGCGTTGCTGGGCGACTACGAGCCGCTGGCGAAGCTTAACGGCCCCGATATTGCGTTACCGTCCGCGGATTCGGAATGCTCGATTGTGAACGTGCCCCTGCTGCAGATTCTCGAGCAGGATGCCATCGCCTTGCCCGATACGCTGGCTGAAACCGGAAGCATTCCGGAAATGACGTTCGAAGCGCCTGAACCACACACTGATTTCTCCGACAGCAAGGAAGCCTTGGCCAAGGGTATGGCCGCGACCGGCGGTGCCGTGAAATCGCTGTGGAACAACAGCCGCGAACTACTCAGCGAAGAGGACCTCGACGGATCCTCCGAAGATGTGGATTCGCCGTTCTCCTTCCCCATCCGTGTTTCCACGCCGTCGCCGCAGGGCGATTATCATACGGACGATTCGCAATTGGAGAAGACCGGTCGCATTCCGGTGATCGGACCTGACGGACGGGTCATCGAGCCGGGCGAGGAATCCGCACGCGCGTTGAAGGCGGAGCAGGAAGCGATCGACGCGGCATATCAGAACGAAAACGGAGCCCCCGTTGCGGTGCCGCCGAGCTTTGCCCCTAAAGCCTCTTCCTCCAGTCCGGCCGAGGTCGCCAATGCCAAATTGTTCGGCAAGCTCACCACCAAGGTCGTGGCCATTGTGGTCGCGTTCATTGTGGTGGCCGTCGCATTGGGATTCGCCATTCATGGTTTGACCAAGAAGCCGGATGACGGCATCACCAATACGAATTCCAACAATCCGTGGCCGGAAATGAACCTTGACGACGTGCCTTTCGGCGATAATGGCGATTCCGGCAATGGCAGCAGCTCCGCCAGCGATGCAAACAGCGATTCCAACAATGCCAACAGCTCCGACAACGGCAGCTCCGATTCCAGCAAGCCGAAGAAAACCACGAAGAAGAGCCATTCCGCCAAGAAGGATGTCGACAAGGTGGTGACTTCGGATAAGAAGGTGCGGAAGGTTCCGGAACCGAAGATGCCGGAGAACACGACTCCGTATGAGATCGACAACCGCCAGTTCCTGTCCAATCCGGACGGACAACAGGGTTACGGTTATTACCTCCACCTCAGCCAGCCCCAGAAGGCGTATCGCATGGTCATCAAGATCCGTTCTTCCGGCGGCCAGGGCTACATTCGCGTGAACGCCAAGTCCAGCCCGAACCAGGGTGAACAGGTCGCCCAGTTCGAGTTCGACGCCAGCGGCACCACCGAAATCAAGTTCAACAAGGCCGTGGAGACCCAGGACATCCTCTTGTGGGTGCCGTTCGACAGCCTTCCCGGCAACCAGCTGTACATCGATTCGGTGCAGATTTTCTGACGCATCGGCAGACAAGGAGGGTGTGCGGATTGTTCCGCACACCCTCTTTTTGTTTCACGTGAAACAACGTGACGGATAGCTGACTTTTTTGAACGCTTTTTTGAACGCCATCTGCAAAACCGCCCGCAACCGTCGTGGAAACTGCATTACAGTAGCAACCATGAGTGATATGCGTGATGTGGTGATTATCGGTTCCGGCCCGGCTGGCTATACTGCCGCGATCTATCTTGGCCGCGCCGGCTTCGAGCCGCTGGTCGTCGCCGGCGCGCTGACGCCCGGCGGCCAGTTGGTCAACACCACCGAAGTGGAGAATTTCCCAGGCTTTCCCGATGGCATCATGGGTCCGGATCTGATGGACAATATGCGCAAGCAGGCGGAACGGTTCGGCGCGCATATCGTTTGGGACGATGTTGTTTCGGTTGCTTCGAATGCCGATTCCGGCATCAAAACCGTCACCCTTGACGGCGGCGACGTGTACGACGCACGCGCGCTGGTCATCGCAACAGGCTCAAACTATCGTAAGCTGGGCGTGCCAGGCGAGACGGAATACGCAGGCAAAGGTGTCTCCTACTGCGCCACCTGCGATGGTTTCTTCTTCCGCAACAAGCCGATTGTGGTGGTCGGCGGCGGCGACAGCGCTTTCGAAGAAGCTGATTTCCTGTCCCGTTTCGGCTCGTCCGTCACCCTTATTCATAGGCGTTCCACGTTCCGTGCTTCCCGCATCATGGTGGAGCGTGCGCAACGCAATCCGAAAATCGATTTCATGCTTGACGCTGTGGTGCAGGAGATTCGCGGCGACGAGAACGGCGTACAGGAGGTGGAGGTGCGCAACACCGCCACCGAAAAGACCTCTGTAATCCCCGCTAACGGCGTTTTCATGGCGATTGGGCACACTCCTGCCACTGCTTTTCTTAACGGGCTTGTAGACGTCGATTCAGCTGGTTATATCACGGTCGATGGCGCCAGCACGCGTACCAGCGAACCCGGCGTTTTCGCCGCGGGAGACTGCGTGGATAGCGTCTATCGGCAGGCCATCAGCGCGGCGGGCATGGGGTGTCGCGCCGCGCTGGACGCGCAGGCTTATCTCGATTCGCTCAAGTAAGGCTCAAATCGTTCAAATCATTATCGCTCGCCGAGCTCGATTGGCTCGGTTCGTTCAGCTCTGCTGCTGCATAAGCAGGTCGACGATGCGTTTCATATCGTCTTCCGATTTGAACACGATTTCGATTCGCCCGTGCTTCTTCGATCCCTTGATGGAGACCTTGGTGCCGAAACGCTGCTCCAGACCAACCTGAACGGGGGTACCAGCCCACGGATTGAGCTTGCTGGCCTTCGGCTTCTTGGGCTGGTCGCTTTCGGCGGCCTTCATCGACACGATTTCCTCGGTGCTACGTACGGACAGTCCCTCGGCGATGATGCGCGTGGCCAGCTGTTCCATATCCGCTTCCGTCGGCAGTCCCAGCAGCGCACGCGCGTGGCCCGCGGACAGCAGTCCGGATGCGACCTTCTTTTGCACGGCGGCCGGCAGGTTGAGCAATCGCAAGGTGTTGGCGATTTGCGGACGGGATTTTGACACCGACTTGGACAGTTGGGCCTGCGTCAGGCCGAAATCGTCGATCATCTGCTGGTAGGCAGCCGCCTCTTCCAGTGGATTCAGCGCGACGCGATGCAGGTTTTCCAGCAGTGCGTCACGTAGCATGTCGTCATCGGCGGTGGTTTTGACGATGGCCGGAATCGTTTTCAGGCCGGCGATCTGCGATGCGCGCCAACGACGTTCGCCCATGATGAGCTCGTACATGCTATCCATGCGCCCGTCGAACATGTTGTGCGGTTCGGCCGGTTTGGCTGCGGCTTCCCTGCGGGCGGCTTCGATTTGCGATTGCGGACGCTTGCGTACGACGATTGGCTGCAGTACGCCGACTTCCTTGATGGATTCGGCTAGCTCGCGCAGGTCGTCTTCATCGAAAATGGTACGTGGCTGATGCAGATTGGGACCGACGTCGCTCAAACGCAGTTCAACCAGATATCCACCCTGCACGGGAAGCAGTTCCGGTTCGTCCTTCTTATGTTCGGTCGGCGTGGTTTCACGTGAAACACTCCCCTGCTGCTCGCCCTGTTCGGAAGCTGGCTGAGCGGTGGAGCCGAAGAACATGTCCGCGGGATGCGCGCTTTCGTTCAACGAAATCGACGGCATGCTGGCACGACGATGCTGGTTTTTCTTGGTTGTTTCACGTGAAACAGCATGCTTCATCCCCTGCACGGCGTTCACCGATGCCTGTGCGGTAGCGGACGCGCTCTTGGACTCCACATGCCCATCAGTCTTGGAAGCCTTGACTTCCTTGGCGGCAGCGGCAGGCGCCGCATGCTCCTGATGCTGCGGCTCCCCCGGAAGAGAAGGAAACAGTGCGCCAAGACCTTTACCCAAACGCGACTTAGTTGCCATGATCAGTTCTCATTCCTTCTTGCATCGATTGCCTGCAGCACCGTATCGGAACGACGCGAAAGTTCCAGCGCGGCTTCGCAGTACGCGATCGCACCCATGCCCTTGGGGTCGTATGCGATCACGCTTTGGTTGAAGCTTGGCGCTTCGGAAATCTTCACCGTGCGCGGAATGGTGGTGTCGAGCACGATTGTCGGATAGTGCTTCTTCACTTCCCCATGCACTTCGCGGCTCAGCAGCGTGCGCTTGTCGTACATGGTGATGAGCATCGTGGAGACCAGCAGCGACGGATTGTAATGTTCCTGCACCAGTCCGATGGTGTTGATGAGCTGGCCCAAACCTTCCAAGGCGTAATACTCGGCCTGAATCGGAATCAGCATTTCGTGCACGGCGCACATGGCGTTGATCACCAGCAGACCCAGGCTCGGCGGGCAGTCGATGATCACGTAATCGTAATGCTCTTCGCTGGTGGCGAGGAACTCGTCCACCGCGTTCTTCAGCAGCGAGTTGCGGTCCGCCATGTCGGCGACCTCAAGTTCGGCGCCACTCAAATCGATGGATGCGGGGACCACGTCGAGGTTGTCGAAATCAGGGCACGTGCACTTGACTTCCGCGATGCGCTTGCGCCCTTCGATGACGTCATACACCGAAGGCTGACCGGAGGCGTGCGGGGCACCCAATGCCGTGGAGGCGTTGCCCTGCGGATCCATATCAATAAGCAGGACCTTGCATCCGAAACGGGCCAAGGCCGCGGACAGGTTCACCGCGGATGTGGTTTTGCCGACGCCACCTTTCTGGTTGGCGACTGCGATCAGGCGCGTTTGGGCCGGCTTCGGGCAGACCGCATGCTCCAATGCCTTGTATCGCGTCGATTCATCAGCGATTTGCGCGCCTACGGGGGATGTCGAGCCTTCGAAGATTCGCTTGATGGTTTCCGTGGCGGATTCCATCGACGTCAAATTGTCTGGTTCTTCAGGTCCAGTCATGAACTAGCCTTCCTATACATATTCAACAATCAAGTTTCATCATTTGGGTGGACAGATTTTTCACCTGTTCACGGCCATGTGCACCATTGTGAACAACGGTGGATAGTTGGTGGATAACTCATCCGACCACCCAAAAGTTATCCACAGAACAATCGTTGCAATTCCAAGCTTCTTCAAGATGCTTCGTAACACATTTCCGCGATTGTGGATACTGTGGATAACTCACGCGATTTTGTGGATAACTTATCGCTTGTCCACCATCAGCACATGCGTCGGTTCCAGACCCGGACCGACCTCGGCCTCCACCACGCGGGGATGGATACCGCCGTTTTTGGAGATCTCTTTGGTGGCCTTGACGATTTCCTCCTGCGCGGATCGTCCTTTCAGGGCAACCAGCCGTCCGCCTTTGTCCAGCAACGGCAGCGTCCATCCGGATAGTTTGGTCATCGGCGCGACCGCACGGCAGGTCACCACGGCAAACGGATGCCTGACCGGGATGGGATTCCCGTCGAGATCGACGGCATCCTCTCCCCTGCCCTTCCGGCCACCGTTCGAACCACGGACGGCTTCGATTACGGCGTTGGCTCGGGAGCGCACTATCGAGACATTGTCCAATCCCATTTCGTCAACGCACTCATGAAGCCATTCGATACGGCGTTCCATCGGTTCCACCAAGGTGAACTGGTGGTCCGGCAGGCAGGCGGCCGCCACGATACCGGGGAATCCTCCGCCACTGCCGATATCCGCCACCGTCTTGAATTGCCTCTTGGCCGTTGCTTCACGGATGAACGGTACGATGGCCGCGGAGTTCAGAATATGCCGTTCCCAAATAATACCGACATCGCGTGGCCCTATCAGCCCGCGCGGCTCTCCTTCCGCAGCAAGTTTCACGTGAAACACCTTCAACTTGCCCAATGCATCGCCAAGCACTTCCTCAAGAATCGGCGACCCATCCAATTCGTCATTCACATCACTCATGCACACCATCCTAATCTACAGGCATCAAAAAAGCGCCGCGAGAAACTCGCGACGCTTCATGTTTCACGTGAAACTATTTCAGGCTTCGTCGATCTCGTCGGCGTCATCGGCTGCGGAAGCCTTGACGTACACCGTGACGTAACGATGCGGTTCTTCGCCATGGGACCGAGACTTCATGCCTTCCTCGCGCACCACATCATGGATGATCTTGCGTTCGAAGGAGTTCATCGGCTTCAGGTCCACCGGCTCGCCAGTCTCGCGCGCCTCGTCGATGGCATCCAGCGCAAGGTCGTGCAGGCGCTGGCGCTTGCGCTTCAGATAGCCGTCCACGTCCACGATGAGGTGGGACCGCTCGCCGGTCTTCTGCTGTACGGCGAGTCGGGTGAGCTGCTGCAGGGCGTCCACGACTTCGCCGTTGCGTCCGATCAGATGTTTGATGTCGGTGTCGTCGTCGGCAACGATCTGCACGGTCGGACGGTTGTTGCGCACGCCCATTTCGATATCGCCCTCATAGTCGACGATGTCAAGCAATCCTTCAAGGTAATCGGCAGCGATGTCAGCTTCGTCATTGAGCTGATCGATGGTTTTCTCAGCATCCTGCGCCATGGTGTTTTACTCCTTTGAGCGGGGTTCGTATTATTTCAAGTCTACTGAAAGTCTACTGATTGGGTTGTATCATATGGGCGATTCGCCCGATACAAAAGCGGTGTGTCCTGTGTTTCACGTGAAACACAGGACAC